>Ga0272441_10012213_pt1 | contig 12591 bp, 9 predicted proteins | sample SSMProp6N_FD_193582 | JGI IMG/M metagenome (GOLD analysis project Ga0272441, IMG submission 193582) | Marine sediment archaeal communities from Little Sippewissett salt marsh, Falmouth, MA, United States - SSM-Prop-6N | ecosystem: Environmental > Aquatic > Marine > Wetlands > Sediment ...
GGCGAGCTCACGGCTCATCCCCTCTTCGTCGAGAATGTCGAGACTCTCGGCGAACAGCGGCTCAGCATAGTTGCTTCCACGCCGCATTCTCGAGAACCACGCCTCCAGCCCTTTCAGTAGGCCGCGAAGCGGCTTCGCGTCCGGCCGATCTTGCACCGAGGCGGCCGCATCGCGAAACAGGTCGACGGCTTCATCGAACGTGTTCCTCATATCGCAGTAGAGGAAAAGGCCGAGGGCGGCGCGGCCAAGCAGGTCGATCTGGCCGTTCTCGCACGCCCAACGCCACGCGGCGCGGACGTTGTCGATGTCAGCGAGCACGCGCTCGCACGCTTCCTTCTGATCTCTGCCCTTGAGTGCCTGCTCTTGCTCCGCGACGAGCGAGAGGTAGGTCGTCGCATGCAGCTCTCGAAGCTTCTCGTGTTCGTCCGGGAGTGCTAGGAGGCGCTCCTCGGCGTACTGCCGGAGGACCTCGAGCATGTCGAAGCGGTCGGGCGCAGTGCGGCGCAGCAGGGACCGTGCCGCCAGGGATGCGAGGACTGGGAGCGTCGCACCGGCCACCTTCGCTGCGGCGTTGAGTGTGAATCCCTCGCGAAAGACGGCGAGCTTCCTGTAGATCACGCGCGCCTCACGAGAGAGGAGAGACCACGATTGCTCAAACACGGCGCGAAGACTGTGGTGGCGCTTCGGTACGTCGCGCATCGTCGTCGAGAGGAAGTCGAGGCTGCTCCCGATTTCGTCGGCGATGGTCTGGCAGCTCATGGTGCGCGCCCACGCTGCGGCAAGCTCGATGCCGAGTGGGAGCCCTTGGAGGAGCGAGACGGTGCGCGAGATCGCCTGCCAATCCTCCTCGGTCGGCGAGAAGGAAGCGTTGGCCCTGCGCGCCGACTGGAGGAACAGAGAGACAGCGTCGTACGTAGGGAGCTCGGCGGTTGGCGCGGGTCCGACGGGAAACGGAAGCCCCTCGATCTGGAGGACCCACTCGTCCTGGAGATCGAGCTGCTGCCGGGACGTGACGAGCAACGTGATGCCGGGCGAGGACGAAAGCAGCGTGTCCACCCATCGGAGGTCGGCGAGGAGATGCTCCATGTTGTCGAGGACCAGGAGGAGCTTGGTTGGCTTCAGACGGGCAAGCAGGAGATCGGAGAACGCGCCCGGGGTCGATGAGCCGACCTCTTGGTCGACGTCATCCGAAGCGGCGTAGGTGGCGAGGACGTCGGCGATCTCCAGGGGGACCCGACTCGAGGAAGGCGTCGACACAAGGGGAACGAAGGCAACTCCGTCCGGGAAGGAGGGCGCACACTGGGCCGCCGCCGCGACGGCGAGGCGGGTCTTTCCGGTGCCGCCGGGGCCGGTGATGGTCAACAGGCGGCAGCTCTCGTCGTTGAGCAAGGCGGCCGCTCTGGACAGCTCCTTCTCGCGGCCGACGAGGGGGGTGCGATAGTGCGGAAGTCGCACGGGGACTGCCTTCGCGTCCTTGCGTCGACGAAGAGGCGCGATCTCGCCGCGGCGGATCTGCTTCGCGAGGAGCATGGTTTCCTCACTTGGTGGAAGCCCCAGCTCGCGCTGGAGCGTCTGCTCGCAGACGTCGAGCTGAGCCAGCGCGTCTGCGCGCTGGCCGGCGCGAGCGTAGAGCGCCATCGCACGCCGGTGGACGATCTCGTTGAGGGGTTGAACCTCGATCCATCGGCGGACGAGCTGAATCGCTTCGTCGAGCTTCCCCCTCTCCTCGTACGCCTGCGATAGGCGCTCGAGGGACGCGGCCAGCTCCTGTCGAAGCGCGTTCGCCTCCGAGTACTGCCAGTCCTCGAATGGCTCGCTGTCCTCGATCGAGAAGCCCTCGAGGAACTCCCCGGAGAAGAGGTTCACGGCGCCGGCGAGGCAATTGACGCACGCGTCTCGATCGTCGTCGGTGCATCGCGCGTGTGCCTGGCGGAACGCAGTGACGTCGGTCCAGAGGTTCGTATCCAGTCTCAGGCCGATCGTGTGGCGCGTCGAGACGAGCCACTCCGAGACGGGAGTCGCATTGAGAATCCAGAGCGCGTTCCGCAGGAATGCGAACGCACGAGAGGCCGCGTACTCCGGCCAAAGGAGGGTCGCGAGCGTGTCGCGGCTGTGGCTCGCCGACGTTGCCGCGAGGTAGCTGAGGAGCGCGAGGGCCTTCCGTCGCCGTATCGGGACGTCGTCTCCGTCGCACTCAACTCGTGGATACCCAAAGAGGAAGATGCGGAGTTCAGACATGTTCCAGCTCCTGCCCCGGATCCTGCCGGGATGTTACTACACGCGCGGTCAGGTGACACCGGCAAGACGGTTCAGAGACGACTGCCATGGCATACTTGCGGAGGGGAAGAGGCGGTGGCGAGATGATCATCGACAAAGCGAGCGTAGGACGAACGATCGACGGCGCAAACGATGCTTTGGCGGAAGGACGCCCGATTGCGGACGACGAGAAGGCGAAGGTCGCCTCCTGGCTGCTCGGACGTCAGGTGACGGCCGGCCGGAATATCGGAGCGTTTGAGCCGACGACGACCGATCTGCGCGACGGCGCGCACCTGTACACCGGGGAGCGTCTGAGGACGAAACTTGCCACGCGGAACGTTCTGTCCGCAGAGGCTGCGCGCCTCTTGGTTCTGTTCGGACACGACGATCCGGCGATGCGCGAAGGCGTCGAACGTGCGGAGAGCTGGCTGAGCGTCGCGTGTTTCGTACGGGACGATTGCGCAATCGGAGAGTGCGCTCACTCGTTTGTCAGCCACATGAGGTTTACGAGCGTGCTGGAGCCCGGCTCGCCGTCTCTCGTCAGGCGCGTCGGCGTGATCCGAGACCATCGGGACGGGAAGGGGCGATGGGAGCGGTTCCCGTTCTACTACACGGTGCTTCTGCTGACTGAACTGATTGGCGAGGCCGCCCGAAGCGAGCTTCGCTACGCGGTCCCGGCTTGCGAGCGCGCGCTCACGAAGGGCGCCCAGAACAAGGCGTACCAGGCGAGACGCCGAGGTCTTCTCGAGCGGGTCATTGCCCTCGACGACCTCCGGCTTCTGTAGCCTGCAGCTTGCTGATCCTTCGGCCGTCCGCTTAGACCGTGCGATTCGTTTCCTGCAGCTCACGGAAGCGTTCCGACCGCTGTGCCGAGAATCGCCTTGAGGTGCCGACCGGTGTGTGAACAGGCGACCTGCGCGACGTCCTCGGGCGTTCCCGCGGCGATGAGTTCGCCGCCGCCGGTGCCTCCCTCGGGGCCCATGTCGATGATGTAGTCGGCACACTTGATGACCTCGAGGTTGTGCTCGATTACGATAACCGTGTGACCGCCGTCGACGAGGCCGTTCAGCGAGTCAAGGAGTCGCTGGATGTCGGCGAGGTGAAGGCCGGTCGTCGGCTCGTCGAGGATGTAGATGCGGTGTCCGTGCTTCTGCTTTGCGAGCTCGGCCGCGAGCTTCACGCGCTGTGCCTCTCCGCCTGAGAGCGTGCTCGACGCCTGTCCGAGTTCGAGATATCCGAGACCGAGTCCATTGATCACTCCGATCTTCCGAGCGATCGCTCGATCGTCGGCGAAGAAGCTCTCAGCGTCCTCGAACGACATCTCGAGGACGTCCGCGACGCTTCTGCCGCGAAGCTTGATGTCGAGCACCTCCTCCTTGAATCGCCGCCCGTTGCAGGCCGGGCATACCGTCTCGATGTCCGGAAGGAACTGGAGTGGCGTCACGATCACGCCTTCTCCCCGACACTCCTCGCATCGGCCGCTTCGGTTTGCGTTGTAGGTGAACGTCGAGTGCGTGTATCCGGCCGCCTGAGCCTCTTCCGTCTCGGCGAAGAGCCTCCGGATTCGATCGAAGATGCCCGTGTACGTGGCCGGGTTCGATCGAGACGATCGCCCAATCGGAGACTGATCGATGTGAATGACGCTGTCCACGTGTTCGATGCCTTCGATCCGGTCCGCTTGTCCCGGGCGCATTCGCTGATCCTGGAGCGTCGAATGGAGCGTCTTGTATAGGACGTCGTCGATCAGACTGGATTTTCCCGAGCCGGAAACGCCGGTGACACAGACCAGAAGGCCGAGCGGGATCTCCACGTCGATGTTCTTGAGGTTGTTCTCGCGGGCGCCGCGGACGACGATGCTGCGACCGTTTCCGGCCCGCCGAACCTTCGGAAGGGGGATCTCTGCCCGACCCCCCAGGTATTGCCCTGTAGGAGATGTGGGGCAGGCGGCGAGATCGTCGAGCGTCCCTTGGGCGACGATCGTCCCTCCGTGAACGCCCGGTCCCGGACCCATCTCGACGATGTGATCTGCGGCTCGGATCGTGTCCGGATCGTGCTCGACGACGATCACCGTGTTGCCGATGTCGCGCAGGCGCTTGAGGGTATGGATGATGCGTTCGCTGTCGCGCGGGTGAAGACCGATGGACGGCTCATCGAGAACGTACAGCATCCCCATCAGCCCGGAGCCGATCTGTGTCGAGAGACGCACGCGCTGGCTCTCGCCGCCGGAGAGCGTCGAAGAGACGCGCCCGAGGCTGAGATACCCGAGTCCGATGTCGAGGAGAAGATCGAGCCTCGTCTTGAGATCGCGCAGCACGGTTGCTCCGGCCTGTGGGATGTCGTCCGGGAGCGTGACGTCATCCAGGAGTTCGCGGAACTGGTCGAGGGGGAGCGCGACGAGGTCCTGAATCGTCTGCTGCTCAATTCGCACGAGCATTCGCTGCGGGAGCAGGCGCGTCCCGCCGCAGTCCGGACAGACCTCTTCGCTCATCAACTGGCGACCGATGTACGAGTCGCCGTGCACCGATTCCCCGCGGTCCCGCATGTGCTTCGCCCATCGTTCGACCCGCCCGACGAACCCATCGAAGGCAATTCGCTGCCCGGCCTGTCGAACACGCTTCGAGGAACCCGGCGGCTCCAGCATCTCGAACGTCTCGCCCCGCGTGCCGTAGAGGAGCAGGTCCTTCGCCGCGTCGGGGAGTTCCTCGTACGGCGTGTCGAGGTCGAACTCACCGTGCTTGGCGAGGCTGTAAAGCAGGGCGAAGCGATCGGGGTTCTCGAGGTTCATCAGCGTGTTTGCGATCGCGCGCTTCCGGAGCGTGTTCTTCGGCTTTGCGACGATCTTGCGCGGATCCCCCTTGAGGATCGTCCCGAGCCCGCCGCAGGTGCGACAGGCAGAGTCTGGATCGTTGAACGCGAAGTAGTACGGCTCGAGGTCGTGGAAGACGAAGTGGTGTTCACACGTCCCGATCCCGGCGTAGAAGTTGGCGAGTTCGTCCTCCGAGAGTTCGGATTCCATCACCTCGACGCGCAGGAGACTCTGGCCGACGTGCTTTGCCGCTTCGAACGTCGTGATCAGCGGGCGATGGACGTCGCCGACGAGGGCGAGCCGATCGATGACGACCTCGATCCGATGGGCGTGGTCCTCCCAGAGCGGTAGCGTCTCGGCGGAGTCGTACCGCTCCCCGTCGATGACGAACCGGCGATACCCGCGCTCGCGAAGCTCGTCGAACAGCCTTCGGTACGGCTCATCGTAGATCTTGTAGACGGGGGCGCGGAGCTCGACAACGGTGCCTTGCGGCAAGGACGCGATCCGCTCGATCACCTGCTCGGCTGTCTTGGTCGGAATCGGCCGATCGCAGTACGGGCAGCGCCCGACGCCGGCGACGCAGAAGAGGAGTCGGAGGTAGTCGTAGGTGTCCGTCATGGTCCCTACGGTCGAGCGCGGGTTGGAGACGCCGCGTTGCTGCATGATGGCGACGACCGGCGAGAGGCCGAAAACGAAGTCGACGTCGGCTCTTCGTGGCTGCGCGATGAAGTGGCGCGAGAAGGAGGAGAGGGAGTCGAGGAGCTTGCGCTGGCCTTCGCCATAGATGACGTCGAACGCCAGAGATGACTTCCCTGATCCCGAGACGCCTGTGACAACGGTGAGCGCTTCCCTCGGGATCTCGACGTCGACGTTCTTCAGGTTGTTCTCCCGCGCGCCGCGGACCTCGATCGTCGTCCTCACGAGTCACCTCCGCAGAAGTAGGCCGCCTCCTCGAACTCGACCCGCCCCTTCTTCGTGAGGCGGACGGGGTGCGTGGTTCGCTCGATGAGTCCGAGGTCCGCGAGTTCGTTGCAGGCGAGAGCCAGACCGATGCTCGAAAGGTCCGCACGCTTCCCCACCGCACGGTGAATCTCGAACATGGTGCGCACTCTCTTCTCCTCCTTGAGGTAGTCGAGGACGGGCTTGAGTAGCGTGTCTGCGTTCGTCCGGAGCTCGTTCTTCAAAGCCCCGTGGACGCGAAGCAGGTCGTCAACGCTGTCTCGTGCTGCGATGGCGGCGCATCGAAGCCTCTCGAAGTCGGGACTGAGCTCGCAGGCGCGGGCGACCGCGTCACGCCGAAGAGGCTCTCCGTGCGCGAGAAGCTCCAGCAAGGCACGGGTTCGCACGCAGGCGACGATCCTGAGGAATCCGGTGACACCGTCGGACCGGAAGGCGAGCGCCTTCTCCGCGAGATGGAGCGACCCGCCCAGCTCGACGGCGAGCCGAAGGCGGAGAAACTCGACGTCCCTCTCTCCGATCTCCGCTGCCTGCTCCAGGTACTCCTTGAGGGTCGGCTCGGCGGCGTAGACGAGCCGACCGGACGAGAAGATGGCGTGGACGGCGGAGCCGCGCAGGCTCCGCTCATGGATCTTGCGGAAGTGGCTTCGGGAGCAGATCTCGGCGTCGATGTAGATTCCGTCCTCGACCAGCACGTGCGTTTGCCACGAGCGGGATTCGTCGACCGTGACGAACACAGCATCGATGTCGGAGTGTGACCAGACATCGCCCCGTTGGGCGCTTCCGTAGACGTACAGCCCGATCAGCGTCGGGTCCGACTCCGCCAGTTCGGCGAGCCGCCCGACGGCGGCGGCGTAGCGGGCCTGCAGAGCTTCATGGGTCATGGTCTCTCCCATCTAGACGGCGATCGGGAGGTAGAGATCGAAGGTCCACTTGTCGGGATCGGTCTCCGCCGGATTCACGACCTCTTCGAGACACCTGCACCAGTTCGGCGGTCGCGTGTACGGGCTGTCTTCGAACCAGGCGACCAGCTCCCGCCAGACGCGACCGATGTTCGACAGACCGGTGAATCGGGTCACCGCATACTTCGAGCCCGGGATCTCCTTGATCTCGATCGGGGGCTTCGCCTCGACGTCGGGACCGACGACGAGCCACATCTCGTAGCCGTAGTTCGGACTGCCCGGCGCCGGGTTCGGGTTGTTGAATCCGAAGGTTCGATATCCGGGTCTGCCCGGCTCGAGACCGATCGATCGAGCGAACTCGCAGATCATTGTCCCTGCTTGGTCTTCTGGCTCCGTCCCGTACCCGAGCGCGCTGGCGACACGCATCGGCGGTAGATCGACGATTCGCACGTCCGTGATTGTCATTCGAGGTCTCCTTTCTAGAGCTTCAGGCGCTCTTCCTGTGGGAGCGTGTTCTCGTACTCCGCCGATCGAAACCAAACATGGGGAGGATCGGCGATCTCGAGGAGCGTGAAGCCCATCCGTTCGTAGAAATGGCGGTTCTTCGTATGGAATTCGGGCGTCCCAAGGCGCCAACGCCGGACGTTCGGGCGAAGGCGGTAGAGCTGGCGCATCGCTTCTTGCCCGATTTCGCGATCGTGGTACGTCGGCTCGATGAAGATGCGCCAGAAGTTCTCTTCGGCGTGCTTCTCGGCGTCCGCGGCGACGATCAGTCCTCCGACGATCCGGTCGCCGAACAGAATCTCGTAGTAGATGGACTCCTTCGACTCGATGACCATCCTGGTCCATTTCGGATCAACCATGCCGGGAGGCCCGATGAGCGGGTCGTCCAGCCGGCGCAGTTCCCTCAGCTTGTCGGGGGGGATGTAGGTCTCCTCGGTCAGAAAGGCGCGTGCCTGAAGAATCGTCAGATAGCACGCGTCCTCGGGGACGGCGAGTTCCAGTCCAACAGAGCCGCTCTTTGGTACTCGTTCCATTCTTCTCCTTCTTGCCTGCGTAGCACATCTCGCGGCGGGAGGGGTCCCCGCTAGCAACGGGAATCCCTCCCGGCCGTCGGCTAGAGCTTCAGGCGCTCCTCTTGCGAGAGCGTGTTCTCGTACTGCCGGAACTGGAACTCCTCCGGCGGTTCGATGTCGCAGGTTCCGAAATGCGAGAACCCCATCTTCTCGTAGAAGTGGTGGTTTCGCGTCGCCCAGACCGGCGTCTCGAGCGTCCAGCGCTTCGCATTCGGGTGGCGGCGGAAGACCTGCCGGAAGATCTCCTTCCCGATGCCGCGTCCCTGGTAATCGGGATCGACGTAGATTCCGCCGCACCACCACTCTCCCTCCCCGAAGTCGCGGCGTTCGACGGCGACGAAGCCGCCGACGACCTTCGATTCGCCGAGGAGGACCTTGTAGTACGCGGACTGGGTCTTGGAAGACTCCCCGTTGACGTTCCGTATTGCTTCCAGATTCCAGTCGAATGACGTAAGCGGGGGGCCCTTCGACGGATCCTCGGGGGACAGTCGCTCTTCGCGGATCTCGGCGGGCATCCACTTCCTGTCATCGAAGAAGGCCACTGCGGCGATGACCGTGAGTGGCCCAGCGTCCTCCGGCGCTGCTAGCTCGAGCCGGACGGGTCGGGTCTCTTCTCGTCGGGGCATGTCCACCTCCTGAAGTCAGTCTGCCGCCGATTTGTGACATCCAGTGTCACAGTTGTAGAATCCTGCACCCGAGGAGGTTCAATGCGCGCCGACAGGCTCCTCTCGATCCTGATGTATCTGCAAACGCGGGGGAGGACGACGACGGATCGGCTTGCCCTCGAATTCGAGGTCTCTCGCCGGACGATCATCCGGGACCTCTACGCACTGCGCGTCTCCGGGTTCCCCGTCTATACCGAGCGTGGGCCGCACGGCGGGTGTTATCTACACGAGGAATACCGGAACACGCTGACGCAGTTGACGACCGATGAGATCGGAGCGCTCTTTCTGTCGGGAATCCAACAGCCGCTCGAGGACATTGGCCTGTCGGATCCGTTGCGCGCGGCGGTGTTGAAGCTCACCGCGGCGCTTCCTGCGTCGCGGCAGGAGGCGTCAAGTCGCGTCGCGCAGCGGATCGTCATCGACTCGGCACCCTGGTCCGGGCGAAGCGAGCCGATCGGACATCTCGCCGTGCTCCATCGGGCGACGATGGAGGACCGCTGGGTGGCGGTCACGTTCACGCGACCGTTCGTGGTTCAGACGAAGCGCCGCGCTGCACCGTACGGGCTCGTCGCCAAGGCAGGCGCGTGGTTCGTCGTCTGGGCAGGCGAGGACGACCGGTTCCGGGTCGATCGAGTGTCGCAGGTCCACGCTGCGGTGCTCGAGGAGGCTCGGTTCGCTCGAGCGGCCGATTTCGATCTGGAGACGTTCTGGCGCGCATGGTGCGAGCGGCAGGAGACGGCTCGGCCGACGTTCGATGTGCGACTCCGGGTGAGACGGGATGCCGTCGAGTACGTTGAAGATGCCCTGGGCGCGCGCCACGGCGTCTTCTATACGGTTCCGACGATGTCGGACGAGTGGGTCACGATGGACGCCTCGTTCCCGTTCCTCGAGGAGGCGCGTCGCGAGATTCTCGCTCTCGGCGGTGCGGTCGAGGTCCTGGGGCCGGAGGCGTTGCGCCGGTCGGTCGCGGACTTCGCCGATCAGATCCGGGCACGGTATAAGGAGGCGCCGTCGGCTTCGGCGTGAGTCTCTCTGTCGAAGCGATCGGCAAGTCGAACACCGATCCCGATCGGCGTAGAATCGCGCCGAGGAGGACCGATGACCTTCGAAGAGCTCCTGAAACTGCTGTCCGAGACCGTTTCCGGCGTTCGCGCAAAGGAGGCGGTGGCCCGGATTGCGTCGTTCCACCGCGTTCAGGCTTCTCCGGGATACGACGCCGCCGTCGACTTCGTCCGCGGCGCGCTCCACGATCTGAAGATCGAGACGGCGATTCACGACTTCCGCGCCGACGGGCGACGTCAGACCTACGAAAGCTGGGTCTCCCCGCCATCGTGGCGAGTGTCCGCGGCCGCCCTGCGCCAGCTGGAGCCGAGGGAGCGGACGCTCGGATCGTATGAGGACTGCCAACAACTGGTCATCGTGCACTCACCGGGTGGCAGCGTCGAGGCGGAGGTGGTTCACGTCGGACAGGGAACGTCCGATGACCACTACGAGGGGCTGTCGATCGACGGGAAGATCGTCCTCGCCTGCGGCCGCGCATCCGAGGTCGTCAAGAAGGCGGCCGCGCGGGGTGCCGTCGGACTTGTGGTCTATCCGGACAGCGAGCGAGCCGCCGCTTCGCACGATCTCGTGCAGTACGCAAGCTTCTTCCCGAAGGCGGAGGAGATTCCGAGCCTCGTTCCCGGCTTCTCGATCTCACGGCGACAGGCCGACGGCCTTCTCAAGGCTCTGTCGAAAGGGGAGGTGCGGCTTCGCGGCGAGGTCGAAGCGGCGTTCGCCGAGGACGGCCATCTTCGTGTGCTCGAGGCGTGGGTCCCGGGCGCAGATCAGGATCGCGGAGAGGTGATGCTCGTCGCCCACCTCTGCCATCCCCGCCACTCGGCGAACGACAACGCGTCCGGGAGCGCGGTCCTGCTCGAGCTGGCGCGCGCATTCCGCGACATCCGCAGCTCGATTCCGTTGCATCAGACGGTGAGGTTCCTCTGGGTCCCCGAGTTCTACGGGACGTTGCCTTGGGCTGCGGCCAACGCGCACGCGCTGCAGAAGGTTCATTTCGTCCTCAACCTGGACATGGTCGGGCAGTCGCCGGATCTGATCGGAACGCCGCTCGATCTCTTCCGAGTTTCGAACGCGACGCCCCACTACCTGAACGCGTGCATGCGTCCGGTCGCGCGAGCGGTTGCCGAGGCGGGAGGCGTTGTGGCAGGGAGTTCGCAGCGCGCGCTGCACTGGCGGATGAGCCCACCGAGCGGTGGTAGCGATCATCTCGTCTTCGCGGCCGCGCCGCACGACCTGCCGGCGATGATGCTCAACCACGACGATCCGTACTGGCACACAAGCCTCGACACGATCGAGAAGGTCGACGCAACGCGTCTGAAGCACGTGGCGATGATCGCGGGGGCGCTCGCCTCCCTCCCGTCGATGATCGACGAGGCGAGTCACATTCCCGAGTGGCTCTTGAGCTACTGCGTCGAGCGATTGTCGGTGGCGTTCCGTCTGGCGAAGGAACTCGATCCTGATCTTGGGCATCGGTTGCTGGTTCTCGCGCGGGAGATCGAGGAGGAGCGGATTGCGAGCATGGCCGATTTGGAGTGGTCGGACCGAAGGGTCGGGGACGTTCGCGGCTTGATCGAGGTGCTGAACGGGGTCTTTCGGTGGATGGAATCCGCGCTGCCCACGGACGGTGACTCAGCACCGCCGAGCGACGAGCGGCCCGCGCGCACGACGGACGGTCCGCTGCCGTACACGGTGGATGTTGCGTTTGACGACGAGGAGAAGGAGTTCTTCAAGCGCGTGTTCGGTCTGCACCACCGCGCGGTCGCGGCGAGCCTATTCAATCTTTGCGACGGGACACGCACCCCGACGGAGATCGCGCTGCAGCTGATGCTTGACTTCGACCGCGTCCTCGAGATCGAGGAGATCGAGCGTGGAATCCGCCTTCTGGTGAAGGCGGGGTGCGTCGAGATCTAGTTCTGGACAGATCGAGGGAGCAAGTCGAGCGCGCGTTCGCACAGCCTGCTTCCGCTCAGGTTGGGCTTCTTCCGGCCACGCCAGCGGAAGCGTTGCTGCCCGCTCCGTGGCATGAAGAGGCGGCGCGCTGAGTTGCCGCGCGCCGCCTCGCTCACTCTCTGTCGAGGGCCAGCTACCGGCTAACCGTCCAGTCCTCGCCCTTCTGCATGCTGATCGAGTCGTACCACCAGCCTGTCATGATGGTCTCGGTTGCATTCAGGGTGCCGCGGAACGTCATGAGCAGCGGCTGCGAGGTGAGCAGGACTTCGCCTGTGGTCGAGTTGAACGATCCGGACGTGATGGGCTCCGACATCGACGCGAACTGGATGGTCCCCGTGACGGTCCCATTGGGCAAGTGGGTGATGATCATCGTGAGATCCCATCCCCATCCCCCCAAGTCTGTGATCGTTCCGATCCAGACGCCGGAAAGGCTTGCCGTCACCGTGATCTGCCTTGAGAACGTGGCCGTCTGTCCGCCGTCGTCGGTGACCGTCAACCGCACTGTGTAGGTACCGCCCTTCGCGTACGCGTGCTTCGGATTCTGTGATGTCGAGGACCCGGAATCACCGAAGTCCCAACTCCACGACACGATGCCGCCGCCGCCGAAGAGGCCGCCGCTGTCCGTCGAAAGGTCGGTGAACTGGATGTCGTTCAGCGCCATGGGGCTGGATGGTGTCCACGTGAACTGCGCCGTGGGTGGCGGGTTCAGCATGGCACAGCCCGAGAGCGCCAGAGCGAGAACCGCAAGTCCTCCGAGTTTGATCCAATGTGCCCGTTTCATGCCTTCCTCCTCCCTGCCTGACCGATTATAGCGGCGCAGACGGGGCGGATGAAGAGATGCTCGCTTCGCCCGGGCACTAGTCCTCGGTGCGACTGGTGATCTCGATGATGTGATAGCCGAACTGCGTCGCGACGGGCCC
>Ga0272441_10012215_pt1 | contig 12590 bp, 12 predicted proteins | sample SSMProp6N_FD_193582 | JGI IMG/M metagenome (GOLD analysis project Ga0272441, IMG submission 193582) | Marine sediment archaeal communities from Little Sippewissett salt marsh, Falmouth, MA, United States - SSM-Prop-6N | ecosystem: Environmental > Aquatic > Marine > Wetlands > Sediment ...
TTAATAGACTTACAAGTGACGACAAATCATTTTTTTAGCTGATCAAAAGCTAAAAAAATGTTCGGGCATACTTTGCAAGCTTATATAAATAAAAGGCTTGGGAGGAGGGGAAACGTCCCCATTAAAAGGAGCGGGTGATGTGGATGAGGAGGTTCTTGGAAAGGTCGATGGTCATCTGTTGCCCGCCCTCATCTACTTCCACTACAGGCCTCATCGGCTGGCCTTTGTTGGTCCTGATGACCGTTCCTCTTTGCTTTGTGCTCAACTCCACCTTGCTGCCTTCCGGATAAAAACTGAGCTCCTCCATCAATATTTTCACAAGCGCCGGATCAAAAACGCCGTAAGCGTCCATTATTGACACGAGTGTATCGCTCGCGGTAAGCTTGTGCCTGTAAGCCGGCGGGTGCGTCAGGGTATCGTATACGTCGGAAAGCTTGATTATTTCGTCCATTTCCTTATCGCTTTCGATCCATTTCAGCAGGTTTTCGGGCACGCCTATGTCCTTCTTGGCGTGCGTAAGCGCAAGAAGCGCCATGTCCTTCAGGCGCCGCCTGTCAAACCCCCTTCTCATCCCCAGCATCACGGATAACAGGCACACGTTCAGGGAATGCGCGTAAATAAAATCTTCCTTGCCGAAATTCCTGCTGAGGTTAAGCATGACGCTTATGGTGTTCTCGGACAGCGAATCAACCGCCTGTTCGACCAGTTTTTTCAGGCTGTCCATTATCTCGGTTTCGCCTTTTTTCGACCGCAGCCCCTTTACGCCCTCAAGCAGGGTGTCATACCTGGAAAGTTCCCCGCGCGGTTCCTGTTCGGCCGGGACTTGTCCGTCCGGACGGTCCTTTTCCTCGCCCTTTGAAAGCCAGACCTCATCAGCTCTGTTGTCTGTCATTTTCCTCCAGGATCTCTTCGATCTTTGTTATTATCTGGTCCATGTTCGCCCTTTTAACGAAATAACCCGCAACCCCAAGGCTGTCGGCCACGGTCCGGTCCTCCATCTCCTCCACCGATGTCGCCACCACGACCGGGATCGCGCTTGTCCGGTCGTCGCCCTTCAGTTTCAGTATTGAGCTTATGCCGTCGGCCTCCGGCATCATGATGTCCATTATGATAATGTCGGGCCGGTTCTTTCTGGCCTCCTCCAGGGACTGCTTACCGTTCATGGCCTTTAAGACCTTGAACCCCGCCGCGGAAAGCGTCTTTTCGTACACAAGCAGTGTATCCGGGTCGTCGTCGACCACAAGGACCTTTTTCTTTTTTCTCAACATATTCAAAGACTCCTTTACAAGGCCGGTTTCTTTTTGGGCAGCGTAAAGTAAAAGGTGGAGCCCTCGCCGACCTTCGACTCGAGCCGGACCTGCCCGCCGTGCGCTTTGACGATCTTTTTCACTATGGCAAGGCCGATCCCCGACCCCCTGGTGTCCTCCTGATCCTCTATCCGCACGAACATATCGAATATCCTGTAAAAATCCTCTTTCTTGATGCCGCGGCCGTTGTCCTTTACAAAGAACTCGAAAACATCCCCCTTTTCCGCGCAACCCATTTCCACGCGCGGCTTCCCGGCGCCTATAAACTTCATGGCATTACACAACAGGTTGTGGATCACCATCACGATGCCGGAGGGGTCACAGTACACGTCGGGAAGGTCTTCGGGATAGGAGACATCCGCCTGACGGTAATTGATTCCGAACTCGCACCTTTCCACGGCCTCCTTGAAAAGCCTGGACGCGTTGACCCACTCCACCTTCCTCTTGCCGTTCACCCTGGAGAGGGCCAGCAGATTATCTATCAGGTCCCTCATCTTCGCCGCGTTCATCTGAACCCTGCGCAGGTAACCCTGGCCTTCTTGATCAAGCTTGTCCATCTGGCCCTTAATAAGAAAACCCGTAAAGGCCTCTATGTTCCTCAAGGGCTCCTGCAGGTCATGCGAGACGATGTGGGTGAAATCACTCAGGGACTCGTTGCTTTTCTCGAGCTTAAGGGAATATTCCTCGAGGAACTTCTGGGACATCACGCGCTCGGTTATCTTGCCCAGGCGTCTCGCGACCCCCTCGAGAAGCCGCCTTTCCTCCTTTAGGAAAGGCCCCTCATCCATCTTGGGCATCCTTTTAAGATAACCCACATCCACGGCTCCGACTTTCCTCCCGGCGACTTTCAGGTCGGCCGACTGCCTCCACGCGGTTTCAGCGTAATTGTCGGTCTTGTACATCTTACCTTGAAGTATTATCCTGGAGTAAGTTATCTCAGGATATTGCCAGGCAAGCGGGAGCTCCTGCACCATGCCCTCCATCACTTCATCCAGCGAGTTAGGATACGTCTCGGTGAGTCTGGCAAGCTCGAAAAAACAGTCGAGCTCCTTGACGCGCTCCGCGAGGTCATCTTCGCTCTTGCGCATCTTTCGCGCCAGATAAGAAGCGACGAAAGCTATAAGGTTGAAAAGAACGAAAGTGGCGCCAAGGGAAACGCCCCAGATCCTCGCGGGCAGGACCACGTCCGGCAACCCCACATGAGGTATGAGGTCCTGGTAATCAAGGTAAACCATCCCCGCATAGGCGAGGAAACAGAAATTAGCTATAAGATACGTCTCCAGCGCCCCCAGCATTAAAGCCGAAAAAATAAATACTATCGGATAGGCCAGCGTTGCCGGCAGTATATCGACCCCGCCCAGAAAGTGCACGGCCCACGTTACGGCGATAACGTCGAATATCTGGCTGAAAAAGAACACCTGCCGGGGCAGGCCGACCTTGCGTATCAGCCAGATAAGCGGCTGGTTCATGATTATAACAAACAAGGGGCTCGCGGCAAAAAGCAGGAACGGAAAATCCATCCAGCCCATAAGGCGCACAAGCCCGAAAAACAAAAAGATGAGGGACGCGGCCAGTATCCTTATCTTAACGATAAAGGATATTTTCTGGACTATGTCGATCTTTTCTATTTTCGGCAGTTTCTTCATTATTTACTGATGTTCACTGGTCCAGGACCTGCAGGTCCTTTATGTTCAGCTGGATCGAGTCTATCCCCGCGTAACTGTTTATAGACGGGGTGTACGCGAGGTTGATGCTGTCACCCGTCCTCGGTTTTTTTACCTCGTTCTTCCTGAAGGTTATGGCCTCGCATGTCATGTTGCCGCAGGTGGCGAGGAACTTGAAGCCGCTCCTGCCGATCTCACGCGGACTGTTCTTTACCCTTATATCGTTTGTCGCGAATACAGGCTCGCTGTTGCCGGGCCCGAAAGGCATAAGCATCCCGAGCTCGTCTATCAGCTTTACCCCTATGCGCGAAAAAGGCAGCGAAAGGTCTATTCTAAGTTCAGGCAGTTCATGTTCACCGTCGGAGAAATATCCTTCCGCTATCTGGTTTATCTTTTCCCGGAAAAGAGGAACGTTCTCGCTCGTGACCTTGATCCCGCAGGCCTGTTCGTGGCCCCCGAAATCCACAAGGTGCTCGCTGGCGCCCTCTATGGCCTTGAAAAGGTCAAAGCCGTCCACCCCCCTTCCCGAGCCCTTGCCCTTGCCCTTGTCCTCCTCAAGGGCTATCAGGATAGCGGGCTTGTTGTACTCTTCCGTGAGCCTCGACGCTACTATACCGATAACGCCGGGGTGCCAGGATCCATCGGCCAGGACTATCACTTTCTCACTGCCCAGGTCGACCTCCCGGTCAACCCTCTCAAGCGCTTCTTTCAGTATGTCTCTCTGAATGCCCTGGCGGTTCCTGTTCTCCCTGTCCAGCCGGTTGGCTATCTCCCTGGCCCTGGCCATGTCCTCGCACAGCAGTAGGTCCAGCGCCACGTTCGCCGAACCTATGCGCCCCATGGCGTTTATCCTGGGGCCAAGCGTAAAACCTATATGGCGGCACGTCATCTTTTCGGGCTCCACGCCGGCGACCTCCATGAGCGCCTTCAGTCCGGGCTTTGACGTGTTCCTCAGCGCCTTCATCCCGGCCTTCGCCAATATGCGGTTCTCGCCGTTAAGCGGAACGATATCGGCTACCGTCCCCAGCGCGACGAGGTCCAGGTCCCCGTCCACCGCCCCTTCCCGGCCCGCCTCCAGGGCCCGCGCGAGCTTGTACGCCACGCCGACGCCCGCCAGGTACTTGTAGGGATAACCGCAGTCCGGCTGGTGCGGGTCAAGTATGGCGTAAGCGGGAGGATGGACGCCGCCCTTCACCTCGTGATGGTCGGTCACGATGACATCTATGCCGTAGTTGTTGGCGCACTTCACTTCCTCGGCGGAATTTATGCCGCAGTCCACCGTTATAAGGAGCTTCACCCCGTGGTCCCTGGCATGCGCCACGGCCCTTATGTTCAGGCCGTAGCCTTCCTCGAGCCTGTTGGGGATGAAAGTCTCGTGATCCGCGCCAAGCCTTTCCAGCGCGCGCGAAAGAAGCGCCGTCGATGTGACGCCGTCGACGTCGTAGTCGCCGTAGACCATGATCTTTTCCCCTGAACTGACGGCTTTCCTTATCCGGTCAACGGCCTTCTCCATATCCTTCATGAGGAACGGGTCATGGCAGGAAGCCATCCCCCCGAAAAGGAATTCCTGCGCCTGCTCCGGCGTCCTTATGTTCCTGTTGACCAGGACCTGGGCAAAGACCGGCGAGATGCCGAGGTTGTCGCTCAGGACCTTCTGCAGCCTGGGGTTTACATTATAAGTTTTCCACATCATTCTCATACCTATGCGTCCGTCCTTCCGCGCGGCTCCACGTGCACAATAACGTCCCTTACATTGTCCAGATGGTCCTTAAGGGCCTTTTTTATCTTGATGGTCACCATGTGCCCCTCCTCCACCGTGGCCTGTCCGTCAACGCCTATTATAAGCTCGATGAAGAACTCTATCCCCGTTTTCCGGACCATTATCCTCTTGACCTGCTCTACGCCTTCTACGGCGAGAATATCCCTCTTTATAGCAAGCCTCAAGTCCTCAGGCGGAGCGGCGTCCATCAGCTCGTCATAAGCCTGGTGGAAGACCTCGGCGCCCAGCTTGATAATAAAACCGCCGACGATGACCCCGGCAAGCGGGTCCATAAAGGTGCTTCCAAGCATAGCCCCCGATATGCCTATCAGGGCCGCCACTGAAGAAAGCACGTCGCTGCGGTGATGGTACGCGTCGGCTTTCAGGGAAACGCTGTTTATCTTGACGCTCGCGCGGCGCACCCGCCTGTAGGTCATCTCTTTAACGATAATGGAGATTACCACCACTATAAGGGCAACGGGCCTGGGCCTTGCCATCTCCCCGGAGATAAGGATCCTGGCGGAATCTAGGGCTATACCCAGGCCGACCAGTATGAGCACCAGGGAGACCAGTTTGGCCGCTATTGATTCCGCCCTTCCGTGGCCGAATGGATGGTGCTTGTCGGCGGGTTTCTCGGCTATCTTGAACCCCACCAGGACACCCAGGCTTGTAAGGCAGTCGCTCGCCGTGTGGAACGCGTCCGCGATCATGGCCTGCGAACGGCCGAAGATCCCGGCAAGCAGCTTCACCGCAAAAAGAAGCAGGTTGCTGAAGATACCCAGCCATGCCCCCCTGCGGCCGAGCCTATAGCTTTCGCGCTGAGAATTCACCATGAAAACAAAGAGAACGGTTTATCTCTTCCGCACTACCCTTCTCCCGGGCCAGTCGATGAGAAGCGGGCTGGCTATGAAGATAGAGGAATATGTACCTGCCAGGACGCCCACGAGCAGCACGAACGAGAAATCGTTGATGACCTTGCCCCCGAAAAAGAAAAGAGCCAAAACGACCAGCAGCGTCGTGAGCGACGTCAACGCGGTCCTCGAAAGCACCTGGTTGATGCTGGTGTTTATTATCTCCTCCATGCCGGCCTTGCGCATGAACTTCCTGTCCTCCCTTATCCTGTCGAAGGTAACGATCGTATCGTTGATAGAATAACCCACGACGGTAAGGAGCGCGGCAATTACAGGCAGCGATATCTCCCTTCCGGTCAGGGCGATCATGCCCAGAGAGACCATGACGTCATGCGCCAAAGCGATTATGGCGGTTATAGCGAACCTGAACTCGAAACGGAACGAGATGTATATGCATATGCCTATAAGCGCGAATATCAGCGCTTTTACCGCGGCCCTCCTCAGGTCCTCTCCCACCGCGGGGCCGACGGTCTCGACCCTCATTATCTCAAAGGAACCGGCCCCGAACTTCCCTTCCAGCCCCTGGACTATATTCTCGGTCTTTTCACCGTACGACCTTATGATGAACTCTTTGCCTTCCCCGAACTGTTGTATGGCGGACTCTCCCAGACCGACCTCTGAAAGTACGCCTCTTACCTCCTGGACGGGGACGACCTTGTTGAACCTGAACTGCTGCAGCGTCCCGCCGGTGAAATCGATGCCGTAGTTCTGCATCCCCCTTTGCACGAAGAAAGCCATGCCGAGCGCGATGACTATGAACGACAAAGCGTAAGCCAGCTTGCGGAACTTCACGAAAGGTATTTTCGGCTGGCTGAAGAGCTGCAGCATCGGCAGTTTTTTCATATCGGGCTTGGCCATGGTTATCAGGTCAAGCACAAGCCTGGTCACCACAAGAGCGGTGAACATGCTGGCGAGTATGCCGATACTGAGGACCGTGGCGAACCCCCTGACAGGCCCCGTGCCGAACTGGAAGAGTATTAGCGCGGTGATAAGCGTGGTGACGTTAGCGTCAAGTATCGTCCAGAACGCCTTGTCGTAGCCGGCGTGGATCGAGGCCCTCAGGGCCTTGCCGAGCTTGGACTCCTCCCGTATCCTCTCGAATATGAGCACGTTGGCGTCCACCGACATACCGATGGTAAGCACAAGACCCGCTATACCCGGCAGCGTAAGGGTCGCCCCGAAATATGAAAGCGCCCCGGTTATCATCAGGATGTTCAGAACAAGCGCGAAGTCCGCCACGACGCCGCATAAAAGGTAATATACAGCCATAAAAAGAAGGACGCAAAGGCCGCCAAAAAGAATGGCGCGTATGCCTTTCTGGACGGAATCCTTCCCCAGCGCGGGCCCCACACTGCGTTCCTCGATGATGTTAACCGGCGCGGGCAGAGCACCGGCCCGCAGCACGAGCGCGATGTCCTTGGCCTCCTGCACGGAGAAATTGCCCGTTATCTGGGCCCTGCCGGACGGTATCCTCTCGCGTATGACGGGAGCCGTGTACACCTCCCCGTCGAGGACCACCGCCAGGCGCTTGCCCACGCTCGCGCCTGTAACGCTCTCGAATATCCTGGCGCCGTCGTCGTTGAGCTCCAGCGAAACGTACGGCTGGCCGAAGCCCTGCTGGCTGAACTCGGTGGTGGCGTCGACGAGCATGTCGCCGGTAAGGGCGACCTCTTCCGATACGAGCAGTTTTTCCTCTTTACCGTCCCTGTTCTCCAGGACCTTTACCTCGTAACCCTCGACCTCCTCGCCGGCTACCGACTTCTTGATCAGGTCCGGGTCGTCCCCGACAAGCCTGAACTCGAGATGCGCGGTCCTGCCGATTATCTCCTTGGCCCTGTCCCTGTCGGTTATACCCGGCAGCTGGACGAGTATCCTGTCATTGCCCTGCAGCTGTATGGTAGGCTCGAGAACGCCGAACTGGTCTATCCTGTTCCTTATGATCTCCAGCGCCCTCTGCGGCGCGTCTTTCGCCACGTTCGGCTCGAGCTTTGTGGTATCCACCTCGAGGACGAGATGCATGCCTCCCTGCAGGTCGAGGCCGAGGTTCAGCTTGCCCTCCTGGACGACTTCCCCCTTCTTGTTCATCACGTCGAACGGCGGATACGAGAACCAGATGGCAAGTCCGGCTATAACGACAACAAGGACACTTTTCCATTTAAGGCTTTTCCACATATTACCTTACTCCCCTTTCGCTTTCTTGAGTCTGGAGATGGAGCTTTTCTGGACCTTGATCTTTACGTTGTCATCGATACGCAGCGATATGATATCATTCTGTATATTCGCGATCGTTCCATGTATTCCGCCGGAGGTCACGACGTCGTCGTTCTTCTTGAGCTCGTCGATCATCTTGGCGTGCTGCTGCTGCTGCTTTTTCTGTGGGCGTATGAGAAGAAAATAAAAGACTATGAATATGAGAGCTATCGGCAACAGGCTCATAAGAGGGCTCGACTGCGGCGCGGCGCCTCCGGATGAAGCTCCCTGGGCAAATGCTAGAGTTAACATAAAGGACTCCTTCTCTTGTGAGTTAACGGTTGGTAGAAGTAATTGTTAATAATTATACTAATAATTTTATAAAAAACAACTAGTTTATGGCCTGAACCGGGCCATAAAACCCTTTTTGAACGCTGAAAAACGGCCTTCTGTTATTGCCTGGCGCGAGTCCCGGATAAGATTCGCGTAAAAGTATATGTTATGCAGGGATACGAGCCTGAGTCCCAGTATCTCATCTGTATTGAAAAGATGCCTGATATACCCCCGGGTGTAGTTCCGGCAGGCGGGGCACCCGCATTCAGGGTCTATCGGAGAAAGATCCTCCTTGAAGGGCGCGTTCCTCAGCTGCATCTCGCCCGAAGAAGTGAAGGCCTGGCCGTTCCTGCCGTTGCGGGTGGGGACGACGCAGTCGAACATGTCGACGCCGCATGATATGGCCTCGAGTACGTCCGGAGGCGTCCCCACCCCCATCAGGTAACGGACCTTATCCTCGGGCAGGATCGAGGCGGTGTAGTCGGTTATCTCATTTATAAGGTCCACAGGCTCCCCCACGCCGATCCCGCCGAGGGCGTAACCGTCCAGGTCCAGCGCCACGGTCTCGCTGACGCTTTTTTCCCTCAGGTCCCTGTACGTGCTGCCCTGGACTATGCCGAAAAGAGCCGACCTGGCTTCTCTTTCAGAAAAACGTTTCTTTGAGCGCCCCGCCCATTTGAGGGTGAGTTCCACCGAGTCCTGCACATAATCCCTTTCGGCCGGGTAGTGTACGCATTCATCCAGGGGCATGATGATATCGCTGCCGAGCGCCAGCTGGAAATCGACCACGCTTTCGGGAGTGAAGAAATGGCGCGAACCGTCTATGTGCGACTGGAATTCCACGCCTTCCTCCCTGATCTTCCGGAGGTCCGCGAGGCTGAAGACCTGGAACCCTCCGCTGTCGGTGGTTATCGCGCCCCCCCACCCCATAAATGAGTGCAGCCCGCCCGCCTTTTCTATCACGCCCTGCCCCGGCCTCATGTAAAGGTGGTAGGCGTTGGAGATCAACATGTCTATGCCGCAGGCGGCCAACTCTGCGACTGAGAGCGTCTTCACGGTGGCCTGCGTCGCCACGGGCATGAAGACGGGCGTCGGGATCTCGCCGTGGAGGGTGTTCATCACGCCGCAACGCGCGCGCGTGTCCTTATCCTTATGTTCTACGGTAAATTTCAGCATATCTTTTTAAAAAAACAGCCCGGCTCCATTCCGGGCTCACCCGATACCCAATACTCTGAACTAGATACTAGATACAAGATACTAGATACCCAAAGCGCCTAAGCTACGATAATTCCCGCACCGCCTCCAGCAGGTTATCCATCTTTCCGCCCTTGACGAGGAAGCGGTCCGCCGTCCGGGCGTAAACGCTGTTCTCATACTCCTGGTAGCCGGTGTAGATTATGATCCTGGCGTAAGGCGAGAGCTCTTTAAGAGTGGATATTATCGAAAGCCCGTCCTTCTCGGGCATCATCAGATCGAGGATTATCACGGAGGGATTGTTCTCTCTAAGGTAAGCGAGAAGCCCATAGCCGTCATAAACACAATCCACTTCGTAACCCGACGAAGTCAATATGTTGTCGACAAGCTCGCATATCGCTTTGTTGTCGTCGGCTATTACTATCTTTTTCGATCTCTGCATGAGCCCGTCCTCCGTTCTAATCTTGACCGAGGATCCCTTTGACCATGTCTATCAGATCCTCGGGCTGAAAAGGTTTTGTCAGGTACTTCCCCACCCCTACCGCCCTTGCCGTCATCCTCTCCACATCGTCGTCCAGGCAGGTTAAAAATATTTTCGGAAGATCACCGTAAATGCCCTTTTTGTTGAAGTCCTCCAGCAGGTTGAACCCCGTCCTCCTGGGCATGAAAACGTCCAGTATCAAAAGGCCCGGATCATATTTCTCAATGAAGTGTTCGGCCCGCGTCGGGTCGGAAAGGGTCATGACCTTATACCCTTCGGACTCGAGTATATCCTTGAGCGTTGTCAGGAACTCCTGGTCGTCGTCTATAGCCAGTATGGTCTTTGCCATCATTTTTATTTTATCACTGTAAACCTAATATTGTAAAGGACTTTAGAAGCGCGGCCCGCGCATGTCTATCGGTTTTTTCGGCGCCCTTAATACTACCACTCTTATGATCAAAAGCCCCATCACCCCGCTTATGAAGTTTATCACGACGTCCTTCCAGTCGAATACCCTGTTGGGCAGGTAAAGCTGTATGACCTCGTCCAGGAGGCCTGCGCCCAGGCAGAACAGGCCGCCGGCGAGATAAAGTACAGGATCGAACCTGTCCAGGTCGATCTTCAGGGCGTTGTAAAGAAGAACGCCAAGCGCTCCGTATTCGATCAGGTGTATCTTCTCCTCGGGTGTCTGTGCCAGCAAGGTCAGTTCAGCGAATACAGCGACGAACACCAGGAATATAAAGTAGCTGTCGGCTTTTCTTTCCTCTTTTTTGAAGAACATATAGGCCAGAATACCGATACCCGCAAGCGCCGCGGGTATATACACGGTGAATATGATGCCAAAGCCGCCGAACAGGGCGTCCAGCGAGTCCCAGACCTTCGGCGCCACCCCGAGCGTGGCGTACACGAACGCCAGGTATATCGCTATCCCGCCCCACCACCTTATACGTAATTGTTTCTTATCCATATTATATCAGATCCCTCCACTCACTTCGTTCGTTCGGTCGGGATGACACCTGTTCTGTCATTCCGAGCGAGGCTGTGCAACAGCCGAGTCGAGGAATCTATCCTTTCGCCTTTCGCCATGCCGACTTTAATATCTTCCCACCTATCTTCGCGAAATGCCCTAGCTTGCGTGGGTGTCTGGCGAGGCTCAGCCCCACGAACCTGGCCGAGTCCCGCAGGCTGTCGAACATGACCAGTTCCGCCAGGTAATCGACTCCGCCCCTGTTAGACTTTATCTTACGGAAGGACCATCTGTCAAGCGCCCTCTCTTTCACGCCCAGGCCTTTCAATACCTTATCAGGAACCGGGGCGTCCAGAACGTTCCTGGTAAAAAGCAGCGCGTAATAGACCGGCCTTCTCACCCTGTATCCGCGGACCTTTCCGAGGAACTTGTCCCAGTCCATCCCCTCCCCGCGCCTTTTCAGGAACTCGCTTATATCCACGTTCCACTTTATACCGGCGAAGCTGTGGTGCAGCGAAAGGTGCAGGCACTGGTAGATGAGGTCGTCCTCGAGCCCGAGCGTGAATATCCGTGTATCTGCGAGCTCCACCTCGCGCTTGTCCCGCCAGATACTCTCGTAGTCGATCCCCAGCATCCTGTCGTGCAGCGTGCGCCCCAGAAAACACCTGTGCAGGTCCAGGTGGATCCTCCCCTCAAGAAAATACGAGTTCTGCGACCTGTAGCTTTCCGGGGACGGGTCCCCCTCGCGCAGGATAAACCCGTTCGACGTCAAAAGCTTGTGCGCCTTCTCAAGGTCCCGCGGCCTTACCAGCGCGTCGATATCGCTGAAGGCCCTTATGCCGGGATCCCTGTACAGGTCCATAACGAACGGAACCCCCTTGGTGAAAATGACCTCCAGGCAGTTTTCCCTGAAAAGCCGGGATAAAAGGTCCACCGCCCTAAGTATGTCCAGGTTCCGCGCCAGGTCCTGCGCGGACTCTGACCGCAGGAAAGACCTCAAGCCTTCCGGGATGCCTTCTTCAAAGACCTGCAGGTGCCGCCAGACAAGCGGAGTGACGTCGTGGAAAAAAGATAGTTTTTTGAACTCTTCCCAGTCTACTTTCCCGGATCCAACAAGCGTCCCGGCGCGGGCCTTCTCCTTTTCGGACAATATTGTCCTGGAAAGAAGCAGTATGAGCTCTTCTTCCCGCTTCAGGGTCCCGGGCGTGAACCCGAGCGCGGGATAGGGGTCCAGATGTGACGTGTCGGGATAGATCAAATGAAACGGACCTTTCCGGTATTGAACGGGTTTCCGCCCCCGGCGAGAAGGTCACGGAACTCAAGATCCCCGGAATATATCTCCGAGACCGGGCCGAACTCCTTTTCCGCGACCTCGACGGCTTTTTCAAGGAACTTGGCGGCGAAAAGGCGGTTCCTGTCCCTGTGCCTTATGTGGGTCCTCAAGAGCACCGAGCCGTCCCGGCGCTTTTCCAGGTCGGCCCTGGCGCTCCCGGCGCCCGCGACCGAAGCGTAAAGGGTGCACACGGAACCCTTCCTGGTGCAGATATAACTTATATTGCCGTAGAGAAGCGCCCTGGCGCGCCTGTAGAAAGAACTTCCGGAAAGCAAAAGAAGCGGCCTGTCAAGGACCCTCCTTTTTAAGAGCGTCGGCGTCAGGTCGTTCCTTGACAGGAATGCCGTGAACCTCGCGGCAAGACGCCTGCGCCGCGATAGCAGGTCGTAAGTCCGGCCGGACCTTTTTACGGCTGTGACCTTCTCCTTTACCGCGTCAAAAGGTATCTTCT
>Ga0272441_10012217_pt1 | contig 12587 bp, 13 predicted proteins | sample SSMProp6N_FD_193582 | JGI IMG/M metagenome (GOLD analysis project Ga0272441, IMG submission 193582) | Marine sediment archaeal communities from Little Sippewissett salt marsh, Falmouth, MA, United States - SSM-Prop-6N | ecosystem: Environmental > Aquatic > Marine > Wetlands > Sediment ...
GCTGTGCCAAATCCGTGTTCTTGCGTCCATTGGCAAAGACCCCGACGGCCATGTCGAGTTCTTGCTCGACGTAGGTGCGAATCAGCTTATCGACGTGAGCTGTCGTCAGCCCGACGAGATCGGCGTCAAGGAACAAGAGCGTGTCGTTTCTTGCTTCGGACACGCCCACGTCGAGCGCCGCTGCTTTCCCTCGATTCTCTGGCAGCGTCACGACTCGAACGGGAAAGCGCCCTGCTTCTTCCGCAGTCCCATCGTCCGAGCCGTCATCGATCACGATCACTTCATCGACCAACGAGCTACCGACAATCGGTTGCAGTACGGCGCTTATCCGTCCAGCCTCATTGTATGCGGGTACCACCACGGAAATCCTCATAGATGCTGAACTGGACGAACCAAGATCTGTGCTGCGTTTTGTGCGCATCATTCTAGCTTCTGCCACGGACCGTGTCAATCCGGGTCGGGCCGTGGCTGCAACGCCCACCACCCCTCGACGACCGACATCAACTCGGTGGAAGACGAGACGACGCTTGGAGGTACCGGCAGTGAGTTGCTGAACCGCCTGCCATACGGCCGTGTGGCAATTCGCTGATCCGTGATGACAACCACGCCCGAGTCCTCTTGTGTTCGGATCAGTCGTCCCACGCCTTGACGAAGCTTGAGCACGGCAAGCGGCAGCGATAGGTCGAAGAATGGATCCCGGCCTTCTATGGCAATCCGTTCGCCGAGCGCGACGAGAATCGGATCGGTGGGGACCGGGAAGGGCAAACGCGTGACAACGAGAAACTCGAGCTCCTCCCCGGGGAAGTCGACACCCTCCCAGAAGCTCTCCGTCCCCAAGAGCAGCTTGCCTCCGCGATGAGCCCTGAATCGCTCGATGAGCTTGCTGCGAGGGCCGTCCGCGCCCTGGCAGACGCGCGCTACGTCCTGTGGCAACGCGTCCCGGACGGCGTTCAGCAGCCGATAGGATGTGAACAGAACGAGCCCTTTTCGGTCCAAGCCGCGCACGAGCATCGCCAGGAGATCGGCGAGTTCTCGCGCGTAGGCATCCGGCGCTCCGTCGATCGGCGGCAAGTAGCTCGGTACGAGGATCCGCATCCGGTCCCGATGCGCAAACGGACTCTCCACGACAAGTTCCTCCACCCGCCTCTCCTCGCCCGCCAATCCCACCGCGTGCCTCAGGAACCCGAAATCCCCCGCGACCGACAGCGTCGCGGATGTGAGAACCAGTCCGTCCGCGCGCGGATACAGCGATCTCTGGAAGAACGGAGCGATATCAAGTGGCGTCGCGTGAAGCGAGAGCTCGCCGCGAGCACGCTCATACCAATGAACGGTGTTCTCGTCCGGCGGCTCGTTCAACCGCTGCACGACGTGTTGCAGGTATCCGACCCTCGCGATGTGTCCCTCGAGTTCCTTCGCCTGAAGATCGTCCTCGATGTGATCGGTCAACCGATCGAGCGCTGCGTCGAGTTGTATGAGGCTTTCGAGCACGTCCCCCGCACTGGCACCCTGCTTGCCGAACGTCTCGAACGCCCCGCGTTGATCCCGAGGAAGTCGCTCGTTCATCTCCTTAAGCAAGCGGGCCATTCGGCTTCGCAAGGCAGAGACCACCTCGACCACACGCTCGACGTCATCCCGCCCCGAGTCCAGAGCAAGCCGCTCGACCCAGCCGCGTCGCCGTCGCGAGGATGATGAGAGCTCCTCGGTCACACGTGAGACACTTCGGCCGGACAGCGAGTCCGTGAAGGCAATCCGCGCCGCTGCCTCGAATCCGTGCGCCTCATCGACAATCAGATGGGAGTAGCTTCCCAAGACCAGTCCCTCGACCGCGAGATCGCCGAGTAGGAGAGAATGGTTGACGACCACCAGATCGGCGCGCCGCGCTTTCCGCCGCGCGAGGATCGAGAAACATTCCTCCTGAAATGGGCAGAAGCTTCCAACGCAATGCTCCGACGTGTCACACAGCCGCCTCCATACCGATCGAGCACCCGAATCCGCAAAGAATGCGCCGTTCTCTTCTATGTCGCCCGTCTCCGTCTCCGCAATCCAGCGAACCAGTGGAGCCAGAAGCTTGAGTCCGTGGCGATCGAGCGTGCCGGTCATCTCGTCAATCAGGCTCTGCCAGCGCCGCAGGCAGAGGTAATTCTCCCGGCCTTTGAGAAGCGCGACTCGAAGCCGCGGCGCCATTCGCTCGACGAGGAACGGCAGATCCTTGCGGTAGATCTGCTCCTGTAGCTGCTTGGTGCGTGTAGAGACGGCGATCCGTGCACCCGGCTGTTTGAGAAGCAACAGGATCGCCGGGATCAGATAGGCGAAGGTCTTCCCCGTTCCCGGACCTGCTTCGACGAGGAGAGCCTTCCCTTCCGCAAACGTCCTCTCGACGGCGTGCGCCATCTCGACCTGTCCCGGACGCAGCTCGAACGCCTCAAAGGCTCCCGCAAGCGGCCCCGCGGGATCGAGCGCATCGTCCAGCGATCCGGACCATGCCTCGGCCGCGCCGGCCTCCTCGCATTCCTCGCTCATCGCGGCCTCAGGTGCAGCGAGCAGGAGCGTGCGCTGCAGAATCTCGGCAAGAGGCGCCGGGACCAGTTCCGCGAGCAATGCAAGAACCTGCCTGTCGAGTGCGATCGCCTCGTCGAGAAGCGCCTCGAGAATCTGGATGATTCGTTCGGCGCCTGTGGCGTCTGCGAGAACCCCGTAGTGCGACGCGAGAGTCTCCGGACGATGATCGCGAAGCGTCGGCAGAAGGACGCGCGCGAGGAGCCTCAGGTCAACCGATGCTTCCTGCGAAACGCTCTGTGGCCCGTCCGGATACTCGACCCTGACAACGTCGCCGCCTTCAGACTGTGGGAGTTCGTCGAGTTCGTGCGGATACTCGATTCCGCCGATCAGAATACGGACGCGACCCAGGCCGAGTTCCTTCCACGGCACACCCATCCGGGCTAGAGAAGCCGGCGCAAGAGATCGATCCGACGAACGCGGCCGATCAAGCGGCCTTCCCTGTCGACCACCGGGAGGCTCTTGACGCCTTTGCGGATGATCAGATCGGCTGCTCGAAGGTCGTCGTCCTCCTCTGTAACGCTCATAACATTCTTGTTCATGTACTTCTCGATCGGATCGTCCGCGATCTTCTCGAGCTTGCCCGCCAACTGGTTCATGTCGGGGATGAAAGAGGCGCTGTGAAGCATCTCGAAGTATCCGGGGAGCGCCGCACGTATGAGATCCATCTCCGAGATGTACCCTGTGAGACGATTCTCCTCGTCAACGACGGGGACGTTCGGCATCTCGGCGTTGTCGAGGACGAAAATGAGTTCACGAACCGGGATGTCCCTCTCCACCGAGGTCAGATCACGCGTCATGATCTCTCGGACCTTCATGCTCCCCTCCTCAGATCTTCTCCACCGTGACTTGCTCCATTTGGGCCTCGACGAGGCTGCGGTCTTCACAGATCTTCTTGTCACTCTCGGCGCTCGCAAGCCCTGCCGCCAGTCCGAATCGGAGCGACTCCTCGATCGGCGCATCTTGAGCCAGCTTATAGAGGATCCCTGCGAGAAACGCATCATCCGCGCCGACGAGGTTCTTGAAAAGCGATGTCGGCACGCCGGTCTTGATCTCCCAGACCGCATCATCGGTGATGGCAATGTCGCCCGTGACGCTGTGCGAGACGATCACCATCTCCACGCCACACGCCACCACCTGCTTCCCCGCCTTGATAATCGAATCGACGGACGAGAGTACCTCGCCTTCGAAGACCATATGCTCGCGGGTATCGGGCTTGACAATCGAAGGGCAGCCGTCGAGCGACTTCTCGAGCGCCTCTCCGCCGGCACTGACCACAACCTTTGCTCCGCTCTCCCGGGCGATCTTCGACAGCTCCGCATAGATCCCGGTGTCGACACCCGGCGGCAGGCTTCCCGCAAGAACGACCCACTTCGCCTGCTTGACCATGCGTCGGTAGCGCCGCATGAATCGTTCGATTTCAGCGGGCGTGACTTCCGGGCCATGCTCGTTGATCAGATTCGGACTGTGACTGCGTCCCTCCTCCAGGATCGTGACGTTAATTCGGGTCTCGTTCTGAATCCAGACGAAATTCGTCGTTACGCCCTTGTGTCGCAGGTAGCGAACGACGACGTGGCCGGTGTGGCCACCGACGAGTCCCATGGCTACGTTGTCCATCCCGAACGCGGAGAGGAATCGCGAGATGTTGACGCCCTTGCCGCCGGCCGACGTCGAGCTGCGCGTCGCCCGGGTCAGGAATTCCTCTTGCGTGATCTGGCAGACCTTCAGGCTCTCCACCCAATAGACCTTGTCGACCGCAGGATTCAGCGTCACCGTGACGATCATGATGCTCCCTTCATTCGCTCGGGAATGAGGCTCTTCCCGACAAGACCCGAGGCCGATGCCGCATCGACACGAACCATCGCCCAACCGCCTTCGCGATCCTGATGCGCAACGTCACCGACCACGACCGTGCGATGGTCCGCTGCCCGCCCGTACGCGTGGCCTGCTCGCGTCACACCCTCCAGCAGGACCTCCACGTCTCGTCCCACGAAGCGCTCATTCTCTTCCAGCGCGATCTCTCGTTGACGGGAGAGCACGCGCTGAAGCCGCTCGGCCTTCACGGCTATGGAGACATCATCTTCAACTTGAGCACTCCGTGTCAAAGGCCGTGGCGAGTACGCCGCAACGAAGATCGAGCCGAATCGCACCTCTTCCATCAGCGACATCGTCTCTGCGAAGTCGGCCTCCGACTCACCTGGATAGCCGACAATCAGATCCGTCGTGATGTTGACGCCTTCGACCAAGCCGCGCGCCGTCTCAACGAGATCCAGATATCGCCTGCGATCATACCCACGTTGCATGTCGCGAAGGACCCGATCGCTTCCCGATTGGCACGGCAAGTGCAGGTGGTTGCAGACCGCGTCGCTCGCCGCCATGACCTCCAATACCGACGATGTCATATCACGAGGATGCGATGTCGTGAATCGCACCCGCGGGATTCCGGTTCCCGCAACTCGCTCCAAGAGTCCCGCGAAGGCCTCGACATCATCGCCGTCTCTTCCGTAGGCATTCACGTTCTGCCCGAGGAGAAGCACTTCCTGATACCCTGCAGTAACCAGGCCTCGAACCTCGCCGAGAATCTGCTCGGCGCCGCGACTTCGCATCGGGCCTCGTGCGTGTGGCACGATGCAGTACGAACAGCGATTCGAGCACCCCTCGGTGATCGTCACCATTGCATGAGAAGCGCTCGCCCGCTCGAAGGGCACCTCTTCGACCGTCTTTGGAAGCTCTGCCCATACGGGCACGATGGCTCCGTGCCCTGCCTCTTCGATCATCACCGGCAGAGATCGGTGGCCTCGCGCGCCGAAGACGAAGTCAATCGCCGGGAATCGCTTCACCAGCGACTCCCCGTGAACCTGGCCCAGACAGCCGCCTACGCCGAGAAGCACCGTCCGCACCCGCTTCTCCTCCATCGCGGCTCCGATCCTTCCATAGAGCTTGTCCTCCGCCTTCTGCCGGACCATGCAGCCGTTGAACAACACGACATCAGCGTCGTGGATCGACGCCGCGAACTCATAGCCGGCATCTCGCAACACACCCGCCATCCCCTCCGACTGGTGGAGGTTCATCTGGCAACCCCATGTCTCGATGTGTACGCGTTTTGCCATGTTCGGCGAGATGATACTGAATCGCTCGAATACGGTCCATTTCCGTTGGGAACGGCAACACAGGGCTCCCGCCGTTCGCTGGCCAGGCCCATCGGCCGTCCGGTACACTCATCGTGTGATGTTGCCACGACGCTTCGACCGGTATCTGGTGAGGGAGACGGTCGGTCCTTTTCTCCTCGCGCTGGCCGGGCTCGTGTTGTTCATCCTCCTGAACGTCATCCTCTCTCTCTCCTATCTGATGGTGGATCGAGGAATCAGCCTGATGACGTTTCTTCGACTTGTTCTGTATCGCGTTCCTGCGGTCCTCGTTCTGGCCGTTCCGATGGCGGCTCTCTTTGCGACGTTTCTCGGACTCGGGCGGCTTGGCCACGACCGGGAGATCATGGCCTTCGAGTCGATCGGCATTCCACTGCGCCGCATGCTGCTTCCTCTGCTGATCGCGGCTGCGTTCGTCGCGGGACTTGACTTCGCCCTCTACAACTGGGGCGTTCCCGCGGCAGAGGCTGCGTTCCAATCCGAGCTGCGCGGAATCATCTTCAGTCAAGGCGCGCCTCGCATCACCGCCAACGAGTTCTTCAAGGGGCCGGAGGACCAGTTCTTCTACGTGCGTCGCTACGACACCGACGACGGCACAATGCAAGACGTCTTCATCTACGACATCTCAGGGCGCGTTTTCCCGCAGGCCGACACGAACGTGACGATCCTCAGTGCACAGGACGGCCGCTGGGCGGACCCAATGCTCGAACTCTCCGGTGGCCGGATCTATGGCTTCAACCTCGACGGCGAACTTGTCTACTCCGGTGAATTCGAGACGTTATCCATCCCGATGGAGCAGAGCATCGAGCAGGTCTTCGCCCGCTCGAAGACTGCTTCGGAGATGGGGATCGCCGAACTACTCGATCGAATCGCCGCCGCGCGTCGCAGTGCGCAAAGCACGAACGAGTACATCGTCGAACTGCACCTCAAGCTCTCCCTGCCACTCACGACGATCATTTTCGTCCTCTTGGGTGGATCGATCAGTCTCATTTTCGGAACGCGAAGCCGGGCAATCGGGATTGTCATCAGCCTCGCCCTTGTCGGGATCTTTCAGGGGTTGCTCTTCTTGACGCAGACCTTCGGGCAGAGAGGAGCGATGAATCCCGCACTGGCACCATGGATCCCGAACATCGTATTCACGATCCTGGGGCTTCTCCTTTTCCTCTGGATCGACCGCCTCGCATCCAGAAACCTGTGGAACCAGATGCGCCGCCGTCTCCCACATCTCGGACTCCTTTTGCTTCTCCTGTTCACGATTCCCGCTCGATCTCAGGAGGCACCGCTCGATCTCAGGGCCGACGAACTCTTCGTCTCCGCCGATCAGACGACGTTCGCGGCAAGCGGCTCGGTCACTGCAGTCTACGAAGAGATCCGTCTTCGCGCGGACGCCGTGGACTTGGAGAAGGTCGATGGGCAGAGGTGGAGGATCGAAGCGCGCGGCGATGCCGAGCTGGCCGTCGGCGAGGACCTCTTCATCTCCGGAGACACGGTGCACGCGGAGATCGAGGTCACGGGGGCCGGGACGCGTACGACGACCCTCGCCGCCGACGGCTTCTCCGGCCACAGCGTGTTCACCAACTCAGCCGACGAAGAGCACACCATCTGGTTTCGCGGAGAGACGGGCCGCATAACGTTCGATGACGCGGGCGAGGCCGAGCTGATCGAGGTCGAACGCGGCGCGCTCTCCACGTGCAACTGCTGCGGACTACCGCTTGATGGCCAACCCTACTCTCTCCACGCACGCCGAATGCAGCTCTATCCTGATCGGCTCATCGTCGTCTTCGGCCTCACCGCCCGCATCGCGGGCGTTTCTTCTTTCTGGCTACCCGTCTATGTTCAGCCGCTTGAGGAGACACTCGAGAGCCCTCTGTTTCCAGCCATCGGCCGAAGTGCGCTTCGAGGCTGGTTCGTGAAGTGGAACGTTCCCTTCTACCTGAGCGAATCGCTCTTCGGAAGCGTGCTCTTCGACTACTACGCGGGGACCGAAGAACTCGGCGCGGGATTCGTGGCGCACTACGCGTTTGCCGGGCACGCTGGCCGCGTGCGCGCCTACAGCTTCCCCGCCAAGGTCGGAGACTCGATCTTCGAACTCTCCGCAAGCCACGACCTTCCGAGTTCGGGGATCTGGTGCGGAAGTGCGAGAGCTGACTACAGCATCTCCGGCAGCACGGTCAAACTCGACTACGGCGCCGAGATCGCGGGCTCGTCAGCAGGCTGGAACGTGATCATCACCGCCTCTCGCGAGATCGAGGAGGAGCAGGGACAAGGCAGTGATGTCAAGATCACCGAGCGTGTTCCGGATCTCGAGATGACGCGGGCTCCTTGGTCCCTCGGCTCTCTATCGATTCGCCCACAACTCGACGCCGGCCTTCTCAGAGAGACGATCGGCGATGAGCCTCGTGTGGCGGCCACGCGTCTCCGTGGAGGATTTGACCTGAGCATGCGCGAGCTGGCGTGGCTCGGCGTGAACTTCATGCCGAGTCTGGAGCTTCGCAAGACAGTCTATGTCGGGAGCAGGACCGAGCAGACGCTGGGCACGCTCTATGCCGAGGTCGACGCGGAATGGCGGGGGATCGAAGCGACGTACGAGGTACGACTCGTCCAAGGACAGAGCCCCTTCGAATTCGACAAGGAGAAGACGAAGCATCGCATCGACTGGACACTGAAGAGTCACGGATGGGGAACACTGACGATCGGCGGAGGCATCGATTTCGAAGGTGCCGCCCTCGATCCATTATCACTTCGACTCGAATGGAGCGATTGGGCGAAGTGGACGCTCTCTACACGGTACCGTTTGGAAGAAGCGAGCTTCGGTACCGTGACTCTCGGCGCCGCCTGGTCGACAGACGCTCTCGACATCGCATGGAAGATCCCCTTCGATCCCGCTGATGCGACCTTCGGACCACTCGATCTGTCGGTCGACGCGTCCGACGAACGACTTGATCTCTCCCTGGATGCATCCCTCGAGGAGGCGCGCCTCCACCTCGAAAGCGCAATTGCCGCGTCCCTCTCGCTCGGTCCACTCGCCGTGCAAGGGACGCTAGCATTGGAGGATCTCGAGATCTCGAAGCTTGAGTTCGACGCGACACTTCGGGCCGCCGGCGGCTGGGGAGCCACGGCCGGCTGGGCTTACAAGGGGGGAACGCGCACGCTGGGATCGCTACGCTACGGCGTTTTCCGGGATCTCGGCGACTGTCTGCGGATCGGCGTGGAACGTGAGTCGTCCGACACGTGGGTCTATGTCTCGATCCTTGCCTTCCCCGAAGCCGTTCTGCGCTACGCCCCGCGCACGTCGGGCATCCAAGTCGGTGAGTAGCGGTCAGACAGCAGTCCATTGCAACTCGACCGCCTCACGGTAAGATGCCTGCATACACAATCCGGGAACCAAAGGAGGAACCATGGAGCTCGACCTGTCCATGTTGGTCTACGCGTTGATCGCCGTCATTCTCGCGATTCGATTCACTGGCAACTGCAGCAGCTGTCAGTAGCCGTTCGGCTGACAATCCACCGGATCGGGCGGCGCCACCACGGACGACTCCGTTCGAGGGCCTCGCCCGTCCGTTTCCTGATCGTCTATTCGAGAAGCGAGCTGCATCAGCCATCCCATCGGCTCTTTCGGCATAGCACTCGCCACACCTTGCATAGAGATAAGTCTTTCAGTAGACTACGCTTCGCTTTCCCCAATAGAACCGTCATTTCCTTTAAGCATACGGACCGTCGGATACAGCTCCGATGGGAGGCATGAGACGCCGGCGCAACGCCGCGTCACTCGGCTAGGCACACAGCGTCGTTCGGCATCCCGGGCTGCAAGGGCCCGTTTCCAGGTTCCGGCTCGCGAATCCGCGATCAACCACGTTCGATAGGAGGGGACCATGTCCAGACTGCGCATCACCGTGCTGAAGAAGATGCACTTCCCCGATCTGCAGGCCCAGTACGCCAAGCCCGGCACCTTTGGCGTCTGCGCCGCGTTCGAGGAGGGGCAGATCTTCGAGACAGAGGAGTCGAAGCCCGACGGGTTCTGCTCGTGGGCGTGGGCAGATATCCAACGAGACGTCACGCTCGTGCGAAGCGGCGCGGAGATGCCGTGGATCGGTGCGAGGAAGACCATGGTCTCGTGCTGTACCGATGGCTTCCGTCCGGTCGTCTTCCGGATTGAGCGTGTCGCCGAGAACGGCGCAACGAAGGGAGGCTAGATGCCCGGAGTGCGAATCACAGTTCTGAAGAGAACTGTCAACTGCGATATCTGTGAGGAGTACGGCGGCATCGCGTGGAAGCTGCGAGGCGGCTGCCAGCCGTGCGGCCGGTACGAGGACAACCAAAGCTTCGTCTCCGAAAGAGGAGAGATGCCCGACGGGTTCTGCTCGTGGGCGTGGGCCGATATTCAGCGCGACGTTACGATGCTGCGTCTCGGCGGCGCCAAAGACTGGCTCAGGCAGCCGGGCACGTGGCTCTCGTCATGCACTGACGGCCTAAAACCGGTGATCTTCCTCCTCGAGCGGGTATCCAGTGGGAATGGAGGAACCACATGAATCCTGTACGTATCACTGTGATCAAGACATCGCTCGACGAGGCGCTGATTGCCAAGCACACGACCCAGGACCGCAGTGTGACGCCATGCAGCCATCAGGTTGGGGAATCATTCCTCGTGACCGAACCGGTCATGTGTCCGGAGGGCCTCTGCCCGTGGGCGTGGCACGACATCGAGTCGTTCGTCCGTATCGTGGCGTTCGAAGGCGTGCTCGAGGGCTCCAACCCACCGAACAGCTGGGTTCGATGTTGTACGGATGCGCTTCGTCCCGTGACGTTTCTCATCGAACCGCTCAACGAAGCCGAAGGCAGGATTGAGACACTGAAGGAGGAATGAGATGGCGAAGGTCAAGATCACTGTCATGAAGAAGGTTGTCCATCAAGATCTACTTGATGAGTACCTGGCGCCAGACGCCCGCGAGCGTGGCTTTGGCATCTGCAGTGCCTTCGAGGTAGGCGACGAATTCGTCGTTGGCACGAGCTGTCCGGAGGGCTTCTGCGGCTGGGCGTGGGCCGACATCCAACGGGATGTCATGTCGGTTCTCTTCGGGACTGGCTTCCCATGGGTCACGCCGCAGAACACAGCAATCACCTGCTGTACGGATGGATTCCGGCCAGTCACATTCAAGCTCGAACGGGTCGAAGAGGAGTAGCCACGGATGACAGCTTCACTTGACCGGACAGCAGCGGAGGCGTTCCGCCCAAAGCGGAATGCCTCCGAAGCAGAAGCGGAGCTTCTGCCACGAACCGGCGCCCAAAGCGAAACGGATTCGTGTACCCGGCAGAAGCGCAGCTTCTGCAACGAACCGATGCCCACGGCAGCGGTTCGCGCTGCACGGATGCGATGAAACCCGTGCTGTTCAAGATCGAACGAGTCGAGCGGGAGTGACGTCGAAGGCGCGGCTGCAATTGCTCCCCAATCGTACGGATGCCAAGAACGAAGCTTCTGCTTCGTGCCGCTGTCCCTGGCAGCAGTTCGCAGGAGGCATGACATGGCAAAGATCAGGATCACGGTCGTCAAGAAGCTCGAGTGCCCGGACCTCGCGATCGAGTATGCGGAGACAGGCTCCTGGGGTGTCTGCACGCGTCACGAGGTCGGCGATGTCTATGAGGTGGAGGGTGGCTCCGACTACCCCAAGCCGGCCGGTCTGTGCGCCTGGGCGTGGGTCGATCTGCATCGTGCCGTGACCGCGCTGCGGTACGGCGCGGACCAGTCGCCCAAGCTCGTGCCGGGGACGATGGTCGTCTCCTGCACGGACGGACGGAAGCCAATCGTCTTCGCGGTGGAACGAATCGAAGAGGAGGCGTGAGATGGTCGATCGGTTGAAGATCACCGTTCTCAAGCGGGAGGTCTGCCCAGATCTGATTCGCCGCTACCAGGCGGAACTCGACGACGAGCGCGCCTATGCGCCGTGCGGCAGGTTCCACGACGGCGAGACCTTCCTTGTCGAGCCGTGCGAGAAGCCGGATGGATTCTGCTCGTGGGCGTGGGCCGACATTCAGCGCCAAGCGATCTGGGTCGCTCTGCGCGGCGTCCAGCCGGGATACAAGCATCCGGGGACCGCGGTTGCATGTTGCACCGACGGTCTGCGACCTGTCTTCTTCCGGCTGGAACTGGCTGACGTACCGGAGGAAGCCTCCGGCGAAGCGGAAAAGGAGAGCGCATGAACACCACACATCGAATCGAACTCGGCTCGTTCACCTGCCTCGTCATCAAGGATGGATCGGAGAGTCGTCCGCGCCTCTCCGACTACGTCGCGTCGCCGCCTGACGAGCTCAAGGATCGCTCGCTGTACATGCTCGGCGGAGTCATGCTCGTCGAGACCGCCGAAGGACGGATCCTAATCGACGCCGGGGACGGACCACATCGCGGTCCGCGGACGCACGAGGCAGAAGTCGCACTTCAAGAGGCCGGAGTGGATCCGCAATCGATCGCCACGATCCTTCTCACCCACGGCGATCCCGATCACATCGGTGGACTCCTGACAAGGGAAAAGAATCTTGTCTACCCAAACGCAAGGTACGTGTTGCATCGCGAGCTGTGGGACGCCTGGCAAGCGCCACCGAGTGCAGGCCTCTACTTCCCTCAGCAGGAACCGTTCGTGCGGCGCCTCGCCGAACACATCGCCGATCGCTCGGACCTGTTCGATACCGAGGAGCAGGTTCGCCCGGGGATCACGGCCATACCCGCCCTCGGGCATCGCGCCGGCCACTCGGCGTACCTTCTCGAAGCCGATGCTGAGCGCCTCCTGCACATCGGAGACGCCGCGTTCGACCCGCTCTTCCTCGAGCACACAGATCTCATCAACGCGCATGACACCAGGCCGGAGGAGGCGCGCGACTCGCGGCGCATGCTCG
>Ga0272441_10012218_pt1 | contig 12586 bp, 9 predicted proteins | sample SSMProp6N_FD_193582 | JGI IMG/M metagenome (GOLD analysis project Ga0272441, IMG submission 193582) | Marine sediment archaeal communities from Little Sippewissett salt marsh, Falmouth, MA, United States - SSM-Prop-6N | ecosystem: Environmental > Aquatic > Marine > Wetlands > Sediment ...
AAAGAGATGTCTTATATTAGTTTCGTGGTCTAAAACCTCAAATTCTTTCAAGGTTATAAAGTTTTCACCTGTTTTTCGGTTTGCGCTTGAAGAGGAGGAAGGTGTGACCTCTGACTTCAACAAGCTCGGACTCTGTCTTTTCCGCAATTTTTACTGCAATGCTTTTTGCCTCCTCGTCCTGGAGGGCAGTTTTCAGTATTTTTGCTTTAATCATCTCTCTGGAGTCAAGCTGCTTAGCTGCCTCGATTACTATCTGGGCGGTTGCTCCCTCTTTTCCAATGTGAAGTGTTGGTCTTTCGGTACGCAGGGCAGCCTTTATTCGCTTCTTCATTTTTGCTGTTAACATTGTTGTTTCCTGCCTCTGAGTGGAATGCGGGTGTGCCCGCCACAACTTAAGCATGTTATTACCATGTGAGGTTCCCTTCTCTGTCGAATTCGGATACGACAGTTTACACCCGGCAAGATAAAGCTTTTACATTTTCTGCAGATGAGGCTCCTGTACTCGTGGGGCAGTCGCAGTCGGGTTCTCATTGCCACTCTACGGGCTATATGGACGTACCGTTGAGCCAGTTCAGGGTTTTCACTTGCCACTTCTTTGGCTAAGCTAAAGAGGGTGTGAACGCGTTGCAGGGCAATCTGTTTTGTGGAAGTCATGGCAGAATATTTCTTTCTTCTGGATGCACATTAAGTTTTGTGAACCGTATGCTGATGATGTGAATAAAAATCTAGGCAAACTAGACGAGAATAGTGAAGACTGAACAAGTGGGTCCGTGTTTTGGATTTGAGATCAAAAGTGTTCAAGTCTGATCGGCGGTTTTTGTTTTGCCATAAAGGAACCAACCTATTATTATGCCTGCGATGATGACGCTGCCTGCCAAATTACTGATTATAATAGGAAAGCTTTCGATGTCTATGCCGTAAAGAACCCATATTATGCCTGCTGCAAACAAGAAACTAAAAGATGTTATTGAAATGTCTTTGGCACTTTTTCTCTTGAATATTCTGTATACTTGTGGGAGCATAGCAAAGGAGCTGATGATGCCAACAGCAGTGGCTAGCATCTCTAGCAAAATATTAGAAGACATTGCAGTTCCATCTGTTTCTAACCTATTACATAAAAAACCTACCACAAAAACAAAGATTGGAGAGATTCTAGGTTCAAAGACGAAATTTAGCTTACACTGATACTCTCGTGAAGAAAACGAAGATTATGACCTAAAAAGATAAAAAATTGGTTATCTTTAGACTGTGTGTGCCATGAAATAATTTTCAATGTAACTAAAAAATTGGATTAAAAATTATTGGGAGACCAACAAACAATGAGAATTCTAATTACAGGGGCTTTTGGAAATGTTGGTAAAGCAGTAATTGAAGAAGCCTATAGGCGAGACCATGAAGTAATCGTGCTAGAGGTAGACAATAAAAAAAATCGCAAAACTGCTCGAAAATATCAAAACAAAATTAAACACGTAAACTTTGGTGACATTAGGAATTTCGAAGACATCAAAAAGGTGGTTCAAGAATGCGATGCAGTAATTCATCTTGCGGCAATTATTCCTCCCCTCTCAAAAAAACACCGTGAACTAACTATGGACGTTAATTACGGCGGCACTGTGAATCTGGTAAATGCAATTAAAGAGACTAAACAAAAGACTCCTTTTGTTTTCACTTCATCGGCAAGCGTAATGGGACCTACTCAACTTCAAGAAAAGCTAGTCTCTCGTAATGATCCTTTGGTTATTACTGGAAATTATGAGGAATCAAAAATAAAATGTGAAGAGTTTCTCAAAGAAAACGCAGATAATTATCTTATTTTTAGGCTTGCTGGTGTGCTTCCTACTTTTTCTGTGCTGTCAATCATGAGCTCTTTTGCGTTAATGGAAGAGATTTTTGATATGCATCCTGATATGCGACTTGAGATGATAATGGCTGCAGATGTTGCTACTGCTTTGGTGGCTGGAGCTGAGAAGTTAAAAACGTGTAAGACCACAAAAAACCAGGCGTATATTCTTGGTGGTGGCGAAAAGAATGGTTGGCAGCTAAGAGGGAAAGAATTTTTGTCTCGTTTACTTGGTTCATTGTCACTTCCTGTGCCAGATCAGAAATATTTCACGCAAGACATCAATAGTTACCATTTGGACTGGTATGATACTAAAGTAGCCCAGCAAGAATTTGATTTTCAGAATCATTCCCTTGAAGATTACTTTAAGCAGATTAAGAAAACTTTTAGACTTTTTAGATTGCCAATAATATTATTCCAGAAAACCATCATAAAGAGACTTGTGAAAATGTCACCATACTATTAGCATGTTAAACTTCTAACTGAAAAAACAAATCAAGTCGAAGAGTTTGGGGCAAAATTCTAATCCTAAATCCAAACCACAGGGTTTCAGAACTTATTAATGGGTCTTTGGAAGCTTGCTTTGATTTAGCGAGTGTATTCGTAGATTATTCTCTTGTACAATCAAAGTTGTTACTTTAGATATTTGATTGGAGTATTTCTAAATCTGAAAAAAGTTTATTTAGTCTCGAGTCTTTGTGGGAGATTGGCAGTATCTCAACCTGAAACTAGCTTTATCTCCCCCTGATGGCTCAGTTTTATTATAGGTTGGGGTACTGCCTTTTCTTTCATAAGTTGTATATCAGATTATCTCTTGTACAATCAAAGTGCGTGCAGTTTTTGGGGGGTTAGGTTTAGAAATCTGTTTTTCATACCAAATTTTATTTGTCATTAAAGACTTTTCTTATAATTTAAGGGGAGAATATGGAACAAAACAATAATCATTCTGTTACTTTGATTTTAGTTGTTAGTTTTGTACTAAGTTTTGTAAAAGGTTTCTTTGGAAGTTATCCTATAATTTTCTGGGGTTTGGATAATATTCAAAATTTTCTAATCTATTCTCCAATTTTTACGTTAATCAATATTGTCATTAGCCCTATTCTGGTGTTTATTGTATTTTATAAGATTGGTAAAAAATTTGATTTAAAATCAAACCTCAAGTCATCAATTGTTAGAATGTTGATTGGTGCATATGTTGGACATTTCTTGGCCAATAATATTATTGGTTTTTTCAATGAATATAGCGATTTTTTGTCAACTTTAATTGGCAGTATTGTTTCTTTAACTTTTCTCACTAGTTTTTTTATTGCATTCACAGCTCTGGCTATAGGATACCTTAAACAAAACAATTAATTCTAGCTTCTTCAAAAATCAGTTGGTTCATTATTGTCTCCCCAAACTATTTTTTTGACACAAGTTTGAATAAACAAATTTTTGGTTTGGGATAAAATTTTAACATGCAACCATTGTTTGTAGTTTAGGTGCTAGGTTTGCTTGTTTTGGTGTTGGCTGAGGCTGCTCTTGAGACGGTTCCTGAAGCGTTGTGGAGTCATCCTTCTGTGAGGCGTCACTCTAAAAGGCAACGAAAGCCAGCAAAACAGCTTCTTCTTGACAGGTCTCTACATCATCAAGCCATGAAACGGTTAGATGATAATTTGAAGAGGGGACGCCCAGACATTACACATTTTTGTCTCCTTGAAGCTCTGGGTTCACCCCTCAACAAAGAGGGCATGCTCCAAGTTTACGTTCACACCCGAGAGAACAAAGTCATTACAGTAGACTCGAGCACTCGGCTGCCAAGAAACTATAACCGCTTTATTGGGCTTATGGAACAGCTGTTCCAGCAGGGCAAGGTTCCAATTGAAGGCGAAACTCTCCTTAAGCTTGAACAAAAAACGTTACAGCAGCTCCTCACCGAAACAGAAGCCGATCACATAATTGCCTTCAGCAGAAACGGAGAACCAAAAACTCTCACAGAAGCAGTCTCCAGCCTGGAACCAAAACAGAAACCTGCAATAATCATAGGCGCCTTCCCCCACAACACATTCTCAAAAAACACAATCAAGTTAGTAGACGAGCTAGTGTGCGTCGACGTGGAGATGCTGGAGGCATGGACCATAACTTCGAGGGCAATTTACCAATACGAACAAGCTATATCATTACACAAAAAACGAGTATGTGAAAGCTAATTAGCAACTTTCAAAGTAAAACCCTTAGTAGAGGTATATTTGTAAGTATAAACTTACTTTTTTACTATTAAGCAGATATGTATTGTATGCGCTTGCAAAACTATCTTAGACATATCGGGTTTTTGATATAATCTTGGCTTCTTAGTTTCTTTACCAGTATTGATTTCTTGCAGTCTAGTGGGTCATCACTTTGGATTATGCTGATTTCTCCATCAAAGAGGTTTAGAAGAGTTGTTGCTTGGTCTGGAGGATGCTCTTTAGGATCCATAACAGCTAGTATCGTAAAACCTTTTGCGCCTAAATCAGTTATCAAGCCCGAAATCCAATCCCTCGTTATTTTTGTGCCTTGATTCACCAAAACATCAGAAAGAATCTCAACACAAATTCTTTTCTTAGTTACTGATTGGTCTATGGTTCGATAGGCTTTGGTTAATGCGATACCAAGATTTGTGATGTCTGCTTTGCTTTGGAGTTTATACACATTTGGTAATTTAGGAACTGGAGTTTTTGGTTTAGGATTACACAAAAACAAAAAGAAATTAGGATTCTCCAATAAACTCTCTAATGCAGTAACCTCTGACGCAATATAGAAAGTAATGTCTTCTTTGGTTCCAGATATTAAGAAATTCTTCACAATCAATTCTCGTTCGTCACATGGAGACCCAGACAAAACAACAGCATATTCACTTGGAATGCCACCCAACAACAAAGAATCCAATTCCTGTGTTCCTGTAGTAACTCGACCTTCCATAATTAGTTCTTCAACTTTAATTTCTAAAGTTTTCAATTGTAGGAATTTGTTTTGCCCAATCTCATCCAAATAATGAACCTTAGGATTTAGTCGAAACTCTCCCTTCTTTGAAGGCTGGAGAGTCAACTTCACTTCTACCAACTTCAATGGAGCAAGTTGCTTTCCCTTCATATTCAATGTTGTGTCTTCTATTCGATAGACCTCAGGCTTCTTAACCACAACAAAATCTGAAGGAACAAAATCATCAACACTCATCAACAAAGCAGGCTCCCTGCCAGCATTCACAAACTCTACACATAGACAAAATGATTCTCCAACCTTAACTTGCTTAAGAGTAGTAACCAAGTTCGCTTGAACATTAGCATGCTCAAATTTCTCTAGACCTACTGAAGATTCACTTGTTGGTGATGGAGCTGAAAAAGACATGGTACTTGACGCTATCGTGGGAGCTTGCATAACCTGACTCAAAGAAACAGCTAAGGCCTTTTCTTCTCTAACATTAACCAAAATCTCTTGTACCTGAGCTGTTTTCTCAGGCTGCTTAGCCGTCATAAACGAGCCAGCTGCAATCTGAAGCAAATTCTCGACCATTTGATACTGTTTGGCTCTAATCTCCTGATCTGATTCACTCTCAGCCTTGTTGATGTAAAGGTATGCATCAAAAAGTCTTTGAGTAGCCTTCGCATATTCTGAGGCATTCTTAAATCCTGCTTGAGAATAGTTAGTTGCAGCAGTTTTTATGTAACTTTTAGCTTTACTATGCTCATCTAACTCCAAACTCATTTGATATGCTAGGCCAGCAGCTAATCCTTTGCAGAAATTGATGTTTCCCAATATCCAAAGACTAGCCTTCTTAGTAAAACAGAAATCTTTGGCCTTCTCAAAGAGTGCTGAGGCTTCTAGATATGATTCAGAAGAAGATGTTTCCTGTGCTATTGCCATCTTCTCCCATGCCTGACAGAGAAGTGCCACATATTCTAGTTCGTTGCTTTCAGTTTCAGTATCTATCTTATCAACTATATCGGAGATACTTTGAGAAGCTTTTCCATAACTTTTCGAGCTCAGTAAATACTTGCCTTCTCTATCCAAAAGTTTTGCTTCTTCCATCAGAATTCTAGCTTTACAGTATTTTCGTCTAAGGTCAGAAGCCTTGAGTAGCTTCTGAATCATCTCTTTTTCTTCGGGGCTTGTGATTTTCTCAATTTTTTGTTGGATGGATTCTTTTGCTTTGCTGAACTGTTCTGAGACTTTTTGGAAGGTTTGTTTTGATAATTGAGTTTTCTCTTGGCGACTAAGACTTTCAGCTTCTTCCATGCAAGACCAAGCAAAATAATTCGAAACCAAATAACTCCAAGAACTAGTTGATTCATGAAGCCTAGCAGCTTGTTCATAGTATTGTTGTGCCTCTTCATAATTCTCGATTGAGTGAGAATATCGTGCTTTTTCTATTTGACTCCAAGCCTGCATGTAGGAAGAATAATCTGTATAAAAGTCGTGGAGTTGAGGAACTTTTTCAGCTGTTTTCAGATAAGCTTTTGATGCTAATTCATATTGTTGTTGAGCGTCATTCAGTTTCCCCAATTGTTTGTGAATCTTAGCTTTCTGCCAATTCGACTCTGCTACACCGGTAAAGTACTCTATTTTAGAAAATATTGCAATGGCGTCATCATAGACGTCTAAAACTCGCGAAAGAAGTTCAGGTTCTTGGGTAAGCATATACAGTTGAGAGTATACTTCTGCAAAGAAGTAGTAAGCCTGTCCATAATAAGTAAATAGAGAGTTGCTATATACATTCCCAGAAGATGTTTTAGATATTTTTCTGTAAACTTCAATTGACTTCACAGCATCTCGAAGCAGATGAATTTTTCTAAGTTTATCGGAGGCAATTTTTGAAAGTTGATACTTAGCTTTTGTAATGTGTCTTTGTGTTGCAGCCCTAAAAAACACGATAGAAGGATTTAGTTGTTCAAATTTTAGTGACCTCTCAGTATTTTCTAAAAGCTCTTCCAGAAGATGTTCTTTTTCTTCCAAGTTAGTTACAAATTCAGAAAAAGCCACCAAAACTCGACTATATGCATTTAGAACAGGATGAACAGGTGATATATAACAATTCCATCCTTCTAGCAAAGCAACACATTTTCTTCCATATTCAACAGCTTCTTTCAGTAAACAACGCTTATTATTAGCATCCAATTCTACTGACGCTGCTCCAACAAGAGCATTTGTCATTGAAAAATAGGGATTCCAAACGCTCATATTTATTATTTCTAGGCTATGGACAGCTTTCTTTGCAATTTGCAAATTTCGTTTATGAATCTGTCGAACTACATCGGGATCTTCTATCTTCATAGCGTTAATAAAATTCCAAGATACCATCTGAAATTGTGCCAAACCAGAAAGGTAGTTATCTTTGATAATCTCTCCCTTTTGCAGTGAAAGATTGAGGAAATCAATTTGAGCGTCATAATCATTTTGAATATTTGCTGCATGACTGGTCGAGTGAAAAGACCAACCAATAAGATATGCATCTCCAAGCTTCTTAGACAGTTTTAGTGCCTTTTTTGAGTAGATTAAACCTTTTTTGATTTCTTTTTCAGTAGAGCCGAGTTCCATCAAGTTATCTTTTAAATAAAATAAGCTGGTCCAGCAATAGGCACGAGCGAGTTCATGGTTTTCATTCAATTCAGATAATATAGTGATTGCTTTCTCTCCAAGAGAAATCAATTTATTCCTTTTTTCCTCTAATTCCCCTGAATTTCTTCCAATCCAATAATAAGAATCATAACTATTTTGTAACATATCATTGCAAATTTTTCCAAAATGAAGTTGGTCACCCATCTTCTCATAAGTGTCTAAAACCTTTGACTTCAAAGTCCACCATTCTGCAATAAAAATGGTTTTTTTTGAGGGATTGGGTTCAATCCACGATTTTGCATAACTAATCTTTGCCAGTGTATTATTGATACTAACAATTCTGTCAACATTTTTAATTTCCTTGAAGAACAAAATTGCTTTTTCATAACTTTGGATAGCAAGCTTCATTATTCTAGTAAACTGGTAATTTGATTCAGCTTGAAAAGCAGCTTTAAAAAAGCAAAAGCCCTTCTTGTTATAAAGCTCAGCACTATTTTTAGGTTCATTGTTTTTTGTTTTTAAGTCAAAAGCTTTTTCGTAAACCTCTGCAGCTTTGAGCCACTCGTACTTGTTTTCTAATTCAGTTGCTTTTTTCAGAAGAGACTCTAAGTTGCTACTCTGCAATGATATCCACAAACCATTATTACCATAATTGTATTGAAATAATTTGTTACATTGATGCAAGTGAGAAAATATTATAACCACTCTTTAAGGAATACCTTATGAAGGGGAAAACAACATGCTGAATTCTAGGGCATTAACAAAGACTCAGTCAATCATTCTTGTTGCAATTATTATTGTGGCTGTAGTGGGGGTAGCAGCTATTATTTTATGGGATGGATCAAGTCAATCTTCTGATACTATAAAAATTGGTATTCTTGCCGACTTAGATGGAGTTATTGGGAGTGCTGCCTGGAAAGGTGCGGTTCTAGCTGTTGAGCAGCTTAATGCTGAAGGGGGAATTATAGGAAAACAAGTTGAGTTAGTTGGTGAAGACAGTGATGCTGAAAGTGGAGCAGATCCTGTCGAAGTCACCCAAAGCCTTACCCGATTAATTACAATTCACAAAGTAGATTTTGTTATGGGATATGCTCCAGGAGATATTGGATTTTTATGTCAAGAAATTGCAGCTCAACATAAAAAAATCTTTATTGGAACAGGAACCGTTTCTGATGAAGTTTGTCAAAGAATTATTGATGAATATGATAAATACAAATATTATTTCCGACCCTTATGGAATCAATCCTCAGGCAGACTTGGTATAATAGATAGCCTTTTACTTCTAAGAGAAGACACAGGCTTCAATAAAATTGGTTACATTGCAGAAGATTTAACCTGGAATGTCGGACATAGAGCAACAATAGAAGAATTCTTACCTGAAGGATTTGAATTTGTTTATGGAGGAACTTTCCCAATCGGCACTATTGATTTTGGCAGTTATTTTGCAGCTGCCGAATCTGCTGGAGTTGAAGTGTTGGTTCCAATGATCTATTCGGATGGAGCAATAACTTTTGCAAAAGAATACTATGATCGCCAATCTCCAATGTTTGTTTATACAGGACTTGCTTTTCAGATATCACCAAATGAGGGATGGGATAGAACCGATGGAAAATGTAACTATATGGCTCTTGTGGAATTTGCTACTACAGCAGGATATCCACTTACGAGTAAAACGTTACAAACTCTTGATTTGTATGAAAATAGATGGAATGAAAAGATGCGGATAAGCGGGTCAGTTTACTATGATACAATACGTTTTATTCTGGCTGACGCAATAAAAAGAGCAGGAACTATTGAAACAGAAGAAGTCATACAAGCTTTGGAAGATACTAGTATTGAAACCTCAAATGCTAAAAATTATGTTTTCACTGCGTCTCATTGCACAATGATGGGAGAGAATCCAAACGATCCAGAATCAGATCTTCCACATGTAATAATCCTTCAATGGCAAAATGGACAACAAGTTCCATTATATCCTAAGAAAATTATGGAAGAAGCTGGAGCAAATTACCTTTTTCCTGATTGGTCTGGACCATGGGACAACATTAGCTAGCAATAATTGTAGTATAGGCTATGAGAGGGGGAATAGAGGCGCCAGATTTTAAGAACTCAAGAATTTTGCTTTCTCCTAAATTAGTTATAATTTTGACCCTTTTTATTGACGCAATAGGATTTGGAATAGTTTACCCTCTTCTTACATTCTATGCAGAAACATTCCATGTTGGAACAACCGCCCTCAGCTTGATGGTGGCATCATTCTTTTTGATGAATTTCATTTTTTCACCCATATTAGGCAGAATATCAGATAATGTTGGAAGAAGACCAGTCCTAATAGCATCCATCCTCACTTCGTTAGCAAGCTATCTCCTTTTTGCCTTTGCAGATTCCTTCTTTTTGCTTCTACTTTCAAGGATTGTCGCAGGCTTAGCTACAGAAGTTGCAGTAGCCCAAGCATACATCGCTGACATAACGCCCAAAAAACAAAGAGCAACGGGAATAGGAATGCTAGGAGCAGCAAAAGGAACAGGATTCATAATAGGACCAGGAATAGCAGGTCTCCTAAGCGTCTATGGTTACTGGGCACCGGGACTTGCAGCCGCATTCTTAACATTTATTAACCTTCTTTTTGCATTGTTTTTTCTTCCAGAAACAATTTACAAAGCAAACGCTGATGTTCAATCTTCACAACCTTCGATTCGTGGGTTTTTCCTTAAGATAAAAACGGTATTTAGTAATCCTTTGATGGGAGGAGTGTTGATAATATCCTTTTTTGTGTTTTTTGCTTTCGCTGCATTGCCTGTAATTGGTCCTCTTCTTGGTGAAGCCATCTTCGGATTTGGAACAGTAGAAAACTCGTACGTTTTTATGTATATTGGGGTTATCGGAATTATTATGCAATTGGTGGTTATTGGAAAGCTTTCTAATAGGTTTGGTGAAGAAAAGCTACTGACCTTTAGTCCTTTGTTGATTATGGCTGCTTTGTTTTTTCAACCTTTAATAACAAATCTATTTGCGTATATGATTGCTTTGGGATGTATGTCTGCTGGTTTTGGGATAGTTCGGACAGTTATTCCTAGTTATCTTTCGAATAGATGTTCTGCAACTGAGCAAGGAAGTATTTTAGGAGTAGCAAATTCTGTTTCTAGTATAGCTTATATTCCGGGTCCGATAATTGGAGGTTTTCTTTTTGAATTTGCTGGTCAGGCAATTCCCTTTTTTGTGAGTTCAGCATTTTTGTTAATTGCGTTTGTTGTTGGATATAGAAACTTTTTTGTTAAAAAACTAAACGCCAAAGAATGCTACTGATTTTTCAGTCCAGTTAAGCATATTGGATTCTTGATATAGTCCTGATTTCTGAGTTTCTTCACTAGTATCGACTTTTTGCAGTCTAATGGGTCATCGCTTTGGATTATGCTTATTTCTCCATCAAACAAATCAAGAACAGCATTTGCTTCGTTAGGTAGATGCATAATTGGATTCATTACAACTAGCATTGTGAAGCCCTTTGCTCCCAAATCAGTGATTAAACCAGAGATCCATTCTCTTGTTGTATTTGTTCCATGCTTCACAAGAACATCAGATAGAATCTCAATACAAACCCGCTTTTTGGTCACAGACGGATCTATGTATCGGATTGCTTTAGTTAATGCTATGCCAAGATTAGTAATATCGGCTTTGCCCTGAAGCTTAAACACATTAGGTAAATCAGAAACTGGAACTTTAGGTTTAGGATTACATAAGAACAGATAGAAATTTGGATTCTCCAATAAACCCTCTAATCCAGTAGCTTCTGTTGACACATAGAAAATAATCCCTTCTTCAGCTCCAGCCTTTAGGAAATTATTGACTATCAGTTCTCGTTCGTCACATTGAGGTCCAGATAGAACAACTGAATACTCTTTTGGAATACCACCGAGCAATAATGAATCTAATTCTTGTGTGCTAGTAGTAACTCTGTCTTCGAGAAGTACTTCTTCAACTTCAATCCTTACTGTCTTAAGTTGTAGAGACTTGTTGTGTCCCACCTCATTCAAATAATGAACTCTTGGATTAAGTCTGTATTCTCCTTTCTTTGAAGCCTGAAGAGTCAACTTTACTTCCACTAACTTGAGAGGAGCAAGCTGTTTACCTTTCATGTTTAATGTAGTGTCTTCTATTCGATAAATCTCTGGTTTCTTAACTATAACAAAACCTGAAGGAACAAAATCATCCACCCTCATCAACAAAGCAGGCTCCCTACCCGCATTAACAAACTCGACAGACAAACAGAAGGATTCACCAACTTTCACCTCTTTAACAGGAGTAACTAAATTAGCTTGAACATTAGCATTCTCAAAACTCTCTAGACCCACAGAAACTTCTTGAGTAGGAGATGGAGCTGAAAAAGAAATTGTACTTGAAGCAATAGATGGTGCTTGCATAACTTGACTAAGAGAAACTGCTATTGCTTTCTCTTCTCTAACGTTAGCTAAGATTTCCTGTACTTGAGCTGTCTTTTCGGGTTGCATAGCCTTCATGAATGATCCTGCTGCTATTTGAAGCAGATTTTCAGCCATCTGATACTGCTTAGCCCTCTTCTCTTGGTCTACTTTGCCTTCAGCTTGATTGATAAAAACATAGGCATCAAAAAGGCGTTGAGTGGCTTTGGCATATTCTGAAGCCTGTTTAAATCCAGCTTGCAGATAATCAGTGCTCGCAGTCTTGATGTAACCTTTGGCTTTAGCATGATCTGCTAAATCTAGGCTTGTTTTATAATGCAAACCTGCAGCCAATCCTCTACAGAAATTACTATTCCCCATAGCCCAAAGACTTGCTTTGCTAGTATAGCAATATTCCTTCGATTGTTGAAAAAGTTCTGCAGCTTCTAAGAACAGTTCTGGAGATTTCTTTCCTTCAGCTTGAGCCATCTTTTCCCATGCTCGACTTAACATCATGATTAACTGTAGTTCTTGTTTATCTTCTTCCAATTCCAAACGTTTTATCAATTTTTCAAGTTCTTCTGCTGCTTTTCCATATCTTTTTGAACTCTCTTGGTACTCACATTTCTTGTCAAAAATCTTAGCATTTTCGATGTCGATTCTGGCTTTACAATACTGGCTTCTTAATTTAGAGGCTTTAACTAGTTTAATTGTAAGCTCCTTTTCTTCAGCATCTTCTATTATTTCCATTTTC
>Ga0272441_10012219_pt1 | contig 12586 bp, 11 predicted proteins | sample SSMProp6N_FD_193582 | JGI IMG/M metagenome (GOLD analysis project Ga0272441, IMG submission 193582) | Marine sediment archaeal communities from Little Sippewissett salt marsh, Falmouth, MA, United States - SSM-Prop-6N | ecosystem: Environmental > Aquatic > Marine > Wetlands > Sediment ...
CAAGCCGATGTGGATCTGGGAGCAGCTCCGCAAGGACAAGCCCGATATCCTCGCCCGCTACTTTCGCGCGAAGCGTCGGCTGATCGACCCCGCCGAGCGCAAGCGATACACCGCCGACGACTGCGTCGCCGTCCTGAGCATCGCCGCCGAACGCGACCTGTTCGGGTGGTTCCGCTCCCTTGGCATTCAGGTAGACCGTGCCAAGACGACGATTCCCCTGCCTGCCGACCAGAAGGCCGTGCGGTAGCCGTGCGGCTCCGACAAAGAGCGCATCCTGCCCGGAGCGCTCACCCCCGCTTCGTCTCGCGGCAGGCGGGCGGTTGGGCCAGTGTGAAGAGCACGACCTCCTCCCCCGTCAGCGTGCTGATGTCGTGATGCAGGCTGACCACCTTGACGGTCGTGATGTTCTCCACCATCGCCTCCAAGGCAGGCCGGGCCGTCTCCATCAACTGCGTCCGGACCTGTTTGAGCAGGCCCCGCCCCTTGTCGGCGGGGAGGGTCTTGGCCAACTGCTGCTCGGCGGCCGTCAGGACGCCGCGGAGACGCACGACGAGGAGGTCCCCAATCAGGTGCGTGCGGATCTCCTTGGGTCCCCGGCCCATGTATTCCTGCTCGAACTGGCCGACCCCTTCGCAAACGGCGGCCTCGATCTCTCCCTGCGTTCTCATGGTGACCTCATCTTGCCCCGCGACGTAACGGCCAGCGGGGCAGTAGCCGGGGTGTCGTGACAGAGCAGAGGCCAGCGGCTTCCCGGCAACTCTGCAATCCACGATACCGCGGGCGGGGGTCGATTTCCAGAATCCGCTTGGTTTGTGCGCCCGGTTTGCTATGATTAAGGTTGTGAGGCGGGAGATTCGCCTCCGAGTCGGATGACTAGATGAAGGGCAGCCCGGCCGTGCCGGGAGGCCCGTTGACGAGTACGCCGACGTGGCCCAACACCTCTGGGTGTTCGGCCGCGTCGGCTTTTTTTGTCCCCGGCGCCGCCGGAGATGGGAACGCGTTGATGGTCGAGCCCCGGCCAACCTTGGCGCAGGAGATCGCAGAGGCGGTGATCGCCTTCCAGCGGCGCACGACGGGCCACGCGCCCAAGGCCGTTACGGTCGTCCTGAGTCAGGACACGCTGGTGGTCACACTCCACGAAGCCCTCTCGCCGGCCGAGAAGGAGCTGGCCAGGAGCCCGGAGGGCGCCGCGCAGGTGAAGCAGTTCCACCGCCAGCTCTTCAGCAGCTCCTGCCAATCGCTGCGGGAGGAGATCCAGAGAATCACCGGCGTGGAAGTGCGGGAAGCCGTTGCGGAGATCGAACCGACGACCGGGGCCGTGGTCCAGGCCTTCACGCGCAGCGCCACGGTGCAGGTGTTCCGTCTCGCCCAGGGCGTGCCGGCGGGCACGTGGAGCGGGGGTGGGCCCGGTGAGCCGTGATGTCGGCGGGAGCCGCATTCTGTTGGCGTAGACGAAGGAGACGGGCAAGTGAGACCCGCGTCGAGCATGGGACGACCAGAGACGGGAGCGCACTGATGGGCAAGCCCCAGCCGACCTTGGCGCAGGAGATCGCGGAGGCAGTGTTCGCGTTCCAAGGGCGGATGACCGGCCACGCGCCCCGGGCGGTCATTGTGGTCCTGGGTCAGGACACGCTGGTCGCCACGCTGCACGATGCCCTCTCGCCGGCGGAGAGGGACCTTGCCAGGAGCCCGTCGGGCGCCGCGCAGGTGCAGGAGTTTCACCGACAGCTCTTCTTCGCCTCCTCGGACTGCCTGCGGCAGGAGATCGAGAGGATTACCGGTGTGGAATGGCCCGAAGCCGTCGTGGAGATCGAGCCGACCACGGGGTCGATGGTGCAAGCCTTCACAAGAAGCGCCGTGGTGCAAGTGTTCCGACTCGCCCGCAGCGTAGCCGGAGGCGGCAACAGGACCGGAGACGGCTCCGGGGATTCGTGATGCGAATGGAAGCCGCATGGTGTTTGCCCTGACGGAGATAAACCAGTGAGAGCCAAGGTCAGAATTGCCGGCCTGTTCGATGGAACGTACCGGGCCTGGTGCCCGGCCCTGCCTGGGTGCATGGTGTACGGCCTGTCCCGAAGCGAAGCCGGAACCAGGATTCAAGAAGCCGTGCGCGGCTACCTGCAGCACCTGGAGGTCGCCTTGCCGAGAGAGCTGGCCCGGAGGTTGCGCGGTTTCCCGCGGAGCGATGATCCGGCGGGTCCTGTGAAACCCGATTGGCAAGACGGCTGGCGTGGCGGCGGAGCACGGTGGTGACGTATGAGCATTCCTTTCAGAGCCTCGGCTTGTCTGACGGCGATCGTGGCGTCGGGTTCGCTTGTATCGTGCAGGGCGATTGACGGCGTGATCGCCTACGGCCAAATCCGCACGGAGATGCGCAGGCCCGCCAGCGCTCCGCCGGCGAGAATGGCCATCGTCGAAGGCATGCCGGTCGTTCACTTGTACGGCAGCCCGCAGGATCGGGGCACGCAATACGGGACGCTGCTCCGGAAGCCGTTACAGGCAATGCATCGGTGCATCGATGGAATCCTGGACGCGCTGACGAAGGCCCGCATGCTGGCCTACGCCGATGGCCAGGAGGAGTTCCTTCCGGCGGAGATCCGCGAGGAACTGCAGGCGATGTCGGACACCTCGGGCGTGCCCTACATGGAACTGGTAGCGCTCAACATCACGCCGGAGTTCTCGTGCAGCGGGCTGGCGACATGGATTCCTTCCACGGCCGGATCGACTGATGACGGCGGCATGATTATGGGCCGGAACGGCGACTACTTCAGCCTCGGTTTCTTCCAGGACCGCGGGATGCTTGTGAGGGTCGTTCATCCGCGCGAAGGAGCGGCCGTTGCGGGAGTGACCTTCCTTGCCATGATCGGATCGTTCACCGGCATGAACGATCGCGGGGTGGCCTTTGGCAACATGATGGTATCCAACGCGGCCGGCCCAGCCAGGCAGACCGGCGGGTTGACGATTCAACTGGCCCTCAGGCAGGCCGCGATGCGGGCCAGCTCGGCCGCGGAGATGGGCGAGTTGCTGCGGCGCATCAAACACGTGGTCCCGATGAACGTGATGGTGGCCGATCGGAACGAGGCGCTGGTCCTGGAACTCGCCCCGGGGGGGACGGGTGTTCGCCGGGGCGATGACGGCGTGCTGGTCGCAGCGAACCACTTCCTCTCGTCCGAACTCCGGCGGCGGGAGGTAGTTGACCCGAGATTCGAATCGCTGCTGGCCGCCGGGCGGAATCACCGCGACCCGATGACGGTAGAACAGATGAAGCAGGCCCTCTGGGACGCTCGCAGACCCAAGTCCAATCTACAAGCGACCATCTTCGAGCCGGCCAAAATGAAGATGTACGTCTCGATCAACCGTGTCCCGGCGACGGCGGGCCCGTATGTCACGCTGGACCTGGCCGCACTGTTCGCCGAACTCCCGTCGAAGAGCGTTGAGGCAACGACATCGCGGAGAGACACGCCCGGCTTGGGAGGCCCTTGTGCCCTTGGCAGGCACGGCCATGTGGCCGTTTCCTGTCAAGCTAGCGACTGCCGCCTGAGTGCAAGGAGTTCTTGGCCCCAATAGCAAGGCAGGTCGCCCACGGCAGTCGTGGGCGACCGATTAGGCTAGACATATTGGCAGAAAGGCAAAAGCAATGAGATCAAAGGCACAAACAGTCCTGTCGGTGAGTTTGCTGTCGCTGGCGGTCGGTGGGCTGCTCCTGTCCGGCTGCGAAACCTGGCACGGTCTGGGCAAGGACGTGGGAAAGACAGGCGACGCCATGGCGGGCGAGGGGCAGTATGTGATGACGGTCCAGGCCCCTCCGGACAAAGTCACCGCGGCGGCTAAGAGCGCCGTCCAGCAGCTTCAGATGACGGACATTGAGAGCTCCGGCGACAGGGGCGAGGGAAAGGTGACAGCCAAGACGGTGCGACAGGACAGCGTGACGATCGACATCGAGCAGTCGGGGGACACCGACAGCAAGGTGACGATCTACACCCATGGCGATGACGCCGACACGGTCAGGAAGCAGATCCAGGACCAAATCAACAGCAACCTGCAGTAGTCCAGACTGATCCCGGGAACTGCCTGAGTGGGCCGGTCAAGTGGACCATGAGGCCCGGATGTACGAGGTTCTCCTCGGCCGGAAAGAGACCGTCTGCCGGGTCCGTTGCCCGGCCCGACAAACTGCCCGCGAGCGGTTCCGGGCAGGCGTGTTTTCACCCGTTCGGTAGCAGAGCGTTCATGGATTCGCGATTCCCTTCGATACTGATGGCTTTGACCGCTGCGATCGCTTGCGGCGGGTGCGGCACGCCTCCGGGCGGCCTGGCGAACGAGGAACCGCGCCAGGTCGGCGCGGCGGACGGCAACGAGCCGATCCTGTCGGCGGAGCTGGACGAGCTGACCCGCGCCTTCGCCGATCGCTACGTCGGCCTGCTCGCCTCCACCTGTGACGCTCTGAAGAAGGGCAACGCCGATCCAGTGCAGCGCCGCAAGGCGCAGCAGTTGATGCTCAACTGCGCCACGAACGTCTATGACATCGCCACCAACGCCGACGCATTCACGCGGATGCTCGATCTGGTCGTCGTGACCACGCTGGTGAGTCAAGTGTGGATCGACGACGACAGGGCTTGGGAGGTGTTCGCAGACCGTGGAGAGGTGCTGGTCCGGGCCCTGCATCACGGCCGGGTGGAAGCTTGGGCGCTGGCCGCCCAGGTGTTGCGGCCCGAGCAGTTGGACCTGATGGACTACCTCCTCTGGGACTGGCGGCGGCACAACCCCGATATGGTCTGGGTGTCGTTCGTCCGTTTCTCCAACTTCGCCATCGGCCGAGGTAAGTCCGCCAACGCCGAGGTGCTGGCCGCTGGCGGGTTGCTCGCCAACGTCGGACAGGCGGGGCAGGCCGTCGCGGAAGCGCGCCTGCTCACCGAACGCATGTTCTACCTGCTGAAGCGCTACCCGACTCTGCTGCGCTGGCAGGTCGAGGGCGCGAAGGACGACATCATGGCGACGCCCGATGTCACCGCGTACCTGCTTGACGTGCATCGGCTGACCCATCAGGTCGAGCAACTGCCGAAAAACGTCGCGGCCGAGCGGCAGGCCATACTGTCTGCGTTCGACGGCCGCAAGACCGCGTTAGGCGAGATCCTCGCCCAGGCGAAGGGCGCCATCGCCGACGCCAACGCACTCGCCGGCTCCATCGGCCGGACGAGCAACTCACTCAACGAGATGCTCAAGACAGGAGACGGCCTGGCCGCCCGGTTTGACCGCCCGACCACGAAATCCGCAACCCAGCCGTCACGTCCGATTGACAGCTCGGCACCGCAGACCGTTACAAAGCCGTCACACCCGATTGACAGTTCGGCAGCGCAGACCGTCACAGAGCCATCTCACTCGTTCGACATCCGCGAGTATACCGAGGCGGCGAAGAAGCTGGCGGTGGCCGCGGAGAGGATGGACGATCTGGTCAAGTCGTCCGGCGGGTTGCTCGGATCATCGGACTGGGACCGACGGATTCAGCAGGTGAACCAGTCGGCCGACGATCGGATAAAGATGGCGTCCCAGCAGGGGCAACTGCTGGTGAAAGAGGTCTTTCGGGGCTTCTACCTTGCCATTGGCCTTCTGTTTGCGCTGCTGATCCTCTACCGTGTCATCGTGTCCCTGCTCGCGCGGCGAGTTACGATCGTCGCGCCCAACGCGGGGACACAACGGCAGGCAAGCGACCGGGATGCCGGCCATGGTGCACGCCCGACGGCCAGTGCCTCCGGCGAGAGCGGAAGGGGGGTGTTGCAATGATCCGGCTGCCATGGGTGGCTGCTGTTGCGCTATGCTGTCCCGTCCTGGGGGGGTGTTCCATTCTGGGCGTGGTCTTCGGGACCAGCGAACGCCACCAGCCCCCCGCCGAGGCTGTCGTTGCCCCCCCGAATCCTGAGAACAAGCGAGTCAGCCCGCGCCTCTCGCTAGGTGAGATGCCGTCCTACGAGCCCGCAGTTGATCTGTCCGGGAAGATCACCAGCATCGGAGCGTCGACGACAACGAACCTCGTGGCGCGCGTGGCGGCCGAGTTCAAGCGAATGCACCCGAATGTGACGCTGGAAGTCACCGCGAGCCTGGTGAGCATCGGCCCCCAGGCGCTGTTGGCGGGCCGGGCCGACATCGTGCCGATAAGCCGGCCGCTCACGCCGGGAGAAATCAAGGACTTTGCCACGAAGTACGGCTACCCGCCCACGGAGATCAAGGTCGCGTCCGATGCCCTGGCGATTTACGTCGAGAAAAGGAATCCGGTTGCCGGGCTGACGCTTGAGCAGTTGGATGGGATCTTCTCCCGGACGCAGCGCAGGGGCGGCAGTTCGATCGAGACGTGGGGGCAACTTGGGCTGACAGGCGAGTGGACCGATCGTCTGATCGCTCTCTACGGGTACGGCCCTGAGGATGGCGCTCACCAGATCTTCCAGGAGGAGGTCCTGGACGGAGGCGCATTCCGGCTGTCACTGCGGGTCGAGGGGGGAGGCTCCTCGATTGTGCAAGGCGTTGCCGCGGAAGTGGGAGCGATCGGGTTTGCCAGCAACTTCTTTACGGCCAAGCGGGTGCGGGCGGTCCCGCTGGCCGGGGCCGATGGGCGATTCCAAGCTCCGACGGTAGAGAACGTCCACAACCGGAAGTACTCCCTGATCCGATTCCTTACCATCTGCGTGAACAACCCCCCCGGGCAACCGTTCGGTGGCCCGGCAGCGGAGTTCCTCCGGTTTCTGCTCTCTCAAGAGGGCCAACAAGTCGTTGCCGATGGCGGCAACATTCCTCTCGACGCGGCCACTGTGGCCGAAGGCAGGAGGGCGATGGAATGATCTGTTGTGTCTCGCTCGCAGGTGGCCTGTGCCGCGCACAGCTTGCGGACGCCGCGTCCGCAGGCACAGCAGGAGTTGCTCGCCGAGGAACTGCTGAATGAAGCGAGGTGACCAATGCATTTGACCCATGCACAAGCCAATCACCCGGCCGGCCGGAGGGCCCGCCTGCGGATCGTCTGTCCGGCCTACCCCGCCTTCAACGTCTATTCCCGCCCCGCCAAGGTGATGACCGCACTGGGCCCGGTGTGTGTGGCCACCGCCGTACAGGACGTGCCGGGATGGGACGCGGAGGTCATCGACGAGAACAACTACCGCCGCGGCCCGGAAGACCCGGACGGGCGGCCCGACCATTGTGTCATGCAGCGCGCCAGGCCCGCCGACGTGGTGGGTCTGTACGGGGGGCTGACGAGCACGGTCCCGCGGCTGTACGAGATCGCCAGGCTCTACAAGGCCTTGGGGGTGCGCACGATCGCGGGCGGGCAGCATTTTGTAGAGGACAATGTCCGGGAGGCCCTGGGCAACGGGATCGACATTGTGGTCCTCGGGGAGGGCGAGAAGACGATCGCGGAGCTGCTGGCGTGCTTCGACGGCGAGGGCGACCTCCGGAGTGTCCGGGGCATTGCCTTCCTCGACGACGGCGAGGTCATCCAGACGCCGAAGCGCGAGCCGATCGAGGACTTCGACGAGCTTCCCCTCCCCGACTTCTCCGTCCTCCGCAATGGGCGGATGAAGCACTTTCCCGTGTCGGGCGTACGCGGCTGCGGGATGAAGTGCGAGTTCTGCACCGTCAAGGGCAAGCCTCGTTTTGCCTCTCCCGAACGCATGATGGCGCAGTTCGTATCGATCTACGAGAAATGGGGCGGGACGTTCTTCTTCATCGTCGACGATCTCTTCGGGCAGAACCGCGCCGACACGCTGCGGCTGTGCGGGATGCTGCGGGACTACCAGCGGCAGGCCGGGGTCAAGTTCAACATCACCGTGCAGATTCGCCTGGACAAGGCCCGGGACGGCGAATTGCTCCAAGCGATGCGCGAAGCGGGGGTCAACATTCTGGCCATCGGCTTCGAGTCGCCCATCGCGGAGGAGCTCGAGGCGATGGACAAGCGCCTGGACCCGGGGGCAATGGTCGACCTGGCCCGGCGGTACCATCAGGCCGGGCTGCGGATCCACGGGATGTTCATCTTCGGCTACCCGGCCCACACGGGCCGGCCGTTTCGGATGAGCGCCCCGCAGCGCGTGCGGCACTTCCGGCGGTTCATCCGCGAGGCGCGCCTCGACACGATACAGGTTCTCCTGCCGATCCCCCTGCCGGGAACAGAATTGAGCGACCGGCTCGCGAAGGCGCGGCGGATCCTCCCCGTCGACTGCGTCGGCCTGCAATATTACGACGGCAACTTTCCGCTCTTCCAGCCGGACGACCCCCTCACCCCGGAGGACATGCAGGCATCCGCCCAGGGGATCATGCGGTGGTTCTACGGGCCCGGACATGTCTTCTCGGTGGTCATCAGCATCCTGACTCTTCCCGGCGTGCTGTTCTGGCTCCACAGGCTTGGCGATGGCTGGCGCCGCTGGTCCAACCGCTGGTGGACCCGCATCTACCGGACCGGCGGCTGGCTGCTGCTCAGGAAGTGGACCGCCGCGTTCAGGAAGGACGGCTTCCTGGGCAGGCTTGCCGAGGCGAAGGAGAGCTTCGCAGGCAAAGGCGAGCGTGAATCCTACGGCGGCTGACCGAGGCCCCCGGAACGCAGGTGTGAGAGTGCGACTTTATCTGATCAACCCGAACAACCCGCTGGTCAGCCTGGCCAACGTCCGGGCCAGCCGCTGGAACCGCTACCGCATCTGGAAGCCGCTGGGGCTCCTGGTCCTGGCGGGCCTGACGCCGCCGGAATGGGAGATCACCGTCCTCGATGAGAATCTGCACGCGGCGGACTACTCGGCCATGCCCCGCCCGGACCTGGTCGGGGTGACGGCCTTCACGTCCCAGGCCAACCGGGCCTACGAGGTGGCCCGGAAGTTCCGCCGCCGCGGCGTGCCCGTCGTCATGGGCGGGATACACGCCACCATGCGCACGGCGGAAGCCCTTGGCCACGTGGACTCCGTCGTGACGGGGGAGGCCGAGAGCGTCTGGGCCGCGGTCCTGGATGATGCCCGCCGGGGCCGTCTGCGGAGAACGTACGCCGGGGAGCACCTTGACCTGGCCGCGGTCCCGCCGGCGCGGCACGACCTCCTGGCGGAAGGCTACGCCTTTGGCTCCATCCAGACGACGCGAGGCTGCCCGCTGAGCTGCAGCTTCTGCAGCGTCTCGGCCTTCAACGGCACGAAGTACCGCCACCGCCCCATCGCCGACGTGATCGAGGAGTTCCAGTCCATCCGCGAGAAGTGGGTGCTGGTCGTGGACGACAATCTCATCGGCATCAACGCGAGGCACATCGCGCGGGCCAAAGACCTCTTCCGGGCGATGATCCGCGCCGGCCTGCACAAGAAGTGGATCGCCCAGGTCACCATCAACATGGCCGATGACGCCGAGCTCCTTACGCTGGCGGCGCGGGCGGGGTGCCAAGGCGTCTTCATCGGCTTTGAATCTCCCACCCCCGAGGGCCTGAAGGAGGTGGGCAAGAAGTTCCACCTGGCCAAGGGACGGGACTTCCGGCATTCCGTTCGGGAGATCCAAAGGCACAACATGCTGGTGGTCGGGTCGTTCATCATGGGTCTGGACACCGACGAGCCGGGCATCGGCCAGCGGATCACCCGTGCCGCGGGTCGCTACGGCGTGGACATCCTCAACGCCCTGTTCCTGACACCGCTCCCGGGCACACGCCTGTGGGACCGGATGGCGGCGGACAACCGCATTGCCTTCAACGATTTCCCGCGAGACTGGCAGTACTACACGCTGGGCTTTCCCACGGCCCGATACAAGCACTTCTCCAGGCCGCAGATCCTCGCGGAAATGGACGCCTGCGACCGGAGCTTCTTTTCGTGGAGGCGCATTCTGGGGCGCGTGGGCCGAAGCCTTCTGGGCAGGCGCCATCCGATCCTCTCTCTCGTGAGCAATCTGTCGTATCGGCAGAACGCCCGCGCGAGCCGAAACGGCCTCGGCCGGGCCGGCTTCGCGCGGAGGGAAAGGGATCGAGCCGGCATCCGCACGTCCAGTAAAGGCCCCGCGGACGCGACCGGCCTGGCCCCGACGGATTCCGGCCGGGGGCGCACCGCGAAACGGTGCTTACCGGTTCGATGACACCAGGCCAAGTCAAGAACGCCACCGTGCACGAAGGGTGCTGACCGACGCCTCCCAGGCCGATGGACGAGGGTGCCCCAATGTATGAACCAGGAAACGGCACGTGCGAGACATCGATGTGGCCATGCTGGACGAAGGGAGCGATGCCTGGCAACGCGTCGAGGCTGCTGATGAAGGAGAGGACTCCTATCGGATCCTCTGGGACAACGCGGGGGCGAAAGGGCGGCGGGAATACGACAAGAGGGATTGCGCCCGCTGTCGGACCAGAGCCCTGCCCAGCGGCGAGCGCGTCTTGGTCGCAACTGCGCGTCTGCATCCGCACCGCGGTACGGGGGACGGCGGATGCCCCCGTTGTGTCCTCTGCTCGCCGCGGCGCCGGACGGGGGTCGCCCGGTGGCGCAAGCCGCCGTTGATACGCCCACATGAGACGCCCCAGACTCATCATTCGGATTGTCAGCACGTACCCGCCGAGACGTTGCGGGATCGCAACGTTCTCGCGCGATCTGGCCAACGCCCTCTCGCACTTCACCGAGGAGATCCGTCGGGTGGACGTGGCAGCGATCGACGACGGCAGTGGCCCGTACGGCCCTCCCGTGGACCTCGTCATCGACCACCGCAACGGCGAATCCTGGCGCCGGGCCGCCGCGGAAGTGATCGCGAAGGCCAAGGCCCGCTCGGACCCCACGGTTGCCGTTCTCCAGCACGAGTATGGCCTGGACCCCGACAGGCACGGGCGGGCCGGCAAGGGGACGAACTTCGTGGAAATGGCGGAGGCGTTCGCCCGACAAGGAATGAGCACCTTTGTCTACCTTCACACGGTGCTCGACCGGCCTGATTCGCACCAACGGGCAGTCCTTCAGAGACTGGCCGACCTCGGCGACGGCTTGATCGTCACCACCGAGAGTGCCATGGAGATCCTGGAGTCTCCCGCGTACGGGATCGATCACGCCAAGCTCACGCACATCGACCATGGCATTCGGATGCACCACCCGGCCGAGTACGATCGCCTGGCGGTCAAGACGGAGTACGGCCTGGAAGACACGTTTGTTGTCGCGACTTTGGGGATGGTCTCTCCCGGCAAAGGCATTCCGTACGGCATACGGGCGTACGGGCGGTTTCTGGACGAGTCCTGTACGCCGGCGCAGCGGCGCAAGATCGTCTACTTGATTGCGGGCCAGGCTCATCCCGGCTTCGTGCGCGCGGAGGGGGGACAGCCCTACCGGGAGCACCAGGCCCGAATCGCGGATGCGCTGCGGCGGTCCGGGCTGCGATGGTGCAAGGTCGCGGATCTCGCCGGTGTGGATTTCCGCGAGCACGACGTCGTCCTCCTCGACGCCTTCCTGGATGAAGGGAGCTTCCTGGAGATGTACGGCGCCGCCAATGTCGTCCTGCTGCCGTACCTCGACCTCTCCCAGATCTCCAGCGGCATCCTGGCCGAGGCCCTGGGCTCTGGCCGGGTCGCGATCGCCACGAAGTTCCGGTGCGCGCTGGAACTGATCCACTCCAACAAGCCCTGCGCAAGCGGCGTGGTCCTGGGCAGGTACGCCCGGGGCATCCTGGTCGATCCGGGTGAGGACTCCGTCGACCAGATCGCCCGGGCTCTCGACCTCGTTGTGTTCGACGAGGACCTGCGTCTGCGGATGGAAAGGGAAGCGCATCAAAGGGGTTACCAGATGGGGTGGCATAACAGCGCCTGGGCACTGCTTCAGCAGGTGGGGCTCGTCCGCGAGAAGAAGGAGATGACGGAAGGAAGAGGGCCTCGGTTCGTGAGAGAAAGACCCTCCATCCTGAGCCAGGCAGTTCCCGGGACCCGCAGGGGAACGGGACCGGGAGCCGCGAGCGTCTGGTGAGAAGCAGGGGGTGGCTGCCAGCGCCTCGCGATTCGCGCCAATCCGGGAGATTCTTCTTGACTCCTCCAGCCGGAGCGTCTACTATTCACGTCACATGGGCCGGTGGCAACGAAAGGAAAGGTTCCTTTCCCCTCCGGCGAATCGGGATTGCATCCGCTTTCATTTGCAGCTTGCTCCTCGCTGTCCCTCCCTTCGTGAATGATTACTCTTCACTACGGGCTCCGACTAGCTTGGATGTTCCATGCTCGCGAATCCAACGTGCTGACTGTTTGAAGGAGCCATGCATATGGCAACTGGTAGAGTGAAGTGGTTCAACGATTCCAAGGGCTTCGGTTTCATCGAGACGGACGGCGGTGGCGACGTGTTCGTCCATCACAACGACATCCAGGGCAGCGGCTTCAAGTCGCTGGCCGAGGGTGAGGCCGTCTCGTTCGACATCGTCGAGGGCGAGAAGGGCCCGCGCGCCACGAACGTCGTCAAGGGCTGATGCCCCGGCCCATCTGAATCAGAGGCAGCGCCGTCCTCCGGGGCGGCGCTGCTTTTTGCGCCGTGGCCCGGATTCTCCCCGGCCCGCCGATCGCGCGATTGCCCCCCCCGGCCCCCGACCGGATGCCGCCGCTCGCCCCGTTGGGCCACCAACGTGGGCACCCGCCCGTCGGGCCACCCCGCCCCTC
>Ga0272441_10012220_pt1 | contig 12585 bp, 8 predicted proteins | sample SSMProp6N_FD_193582 | JGI IMG/M metagenome (GOLD analysis project Ga0272441, IMG submission 193582) | Marine sediment archaeal communities from Little Sippewissett salt marsh, Falmouth, MA, United States - SSM-Prop-6N | ecosystem: Environmental > Aquatic > Marine > Wetlands > Sediment ...
CAGTGAAAAAGATATCGAGGCTCTTGACCCTGTCAATGCGACCGACCTGCTGAAAAAAACTTCGGGGGTCGATATTATCGAGTATCCCGGCGTTCTCTCTGGAGTGTCGATCCGGGGTTTTTCACCGGATTTTTCAGGGATCGATCAGAATGTTACCTATCTGATCGACGGCCGGCCGGCGGGGGCGACCAATCTTGCAACGATCGACATGAACAATATCGAGCGTGTCGAAGTGATCAAGGGACCCTCCTCTGCGCTGTATGGCTCTCAGGGTATGGGAGGCAGCATCAATTTCATTACCCGGAAATCAGCCGGAGCGCTTTCCGGTAAGGCTTCTCTCGGCTACAGCAGTTTCAGTACTCTTGATGGTTCGGTGCGTGTTGGCGGTTCGCTGTCAGAGCGTTTTGATGTCGATCTCGGGGTCAGGAGCTATAATCAGAACGAGGATTATACGGTCGGTTCCAATACCCTGATTTCCGATCCTGATCCGGAAGTGCTCGAACAGGATATCGATACGATGAGGAACTCAACCTATGCCACGCAATCAGGCAATCTGCGTATCGGCTACCAGCTCAATGATGAGGTACGGATCGATGCCCGGGGAGAGATCTACCAGGCTCACAGCGTCAAAAGCCCTGGGTCGATCTGGGGCGTCTACGGTCACAGCGAAAAAGATATCGACCGCCAGACTCTGGACGTTACGATGACGGCGGACTGGGGGACTCATGCCCTGCGTTTCGTCCCGCACTGGTCACTGGAAAAATCCGTGAGTTACAAAAAAGATGATGAAGGGCTCAATTACCGTTCGTCTCTCAGTGAAATCGAGTGGCTTGGATTTCAGCTTCAGGACCGGATACGTGTTGGCCGGCAGACGTTTACCGGAGGGGTTGATTATACGGTGATCGACGTGTTTTCAAGAAGTTTTGCGGATTCAGAGACTGAAAAAGCACCCTCTCGCCCCAATCAGCAGCAGTCATCTCTGGGAGTGTTCGGTGAGGTTGGAATTTCGTTGTTTGACGAGACGGTGATTGCCAATATCGGCGGGCGTTATGATATCACGTCGTACCAGTTGAAGGAAACACCTTTGTTTACAACTGTCGAGACGGAATCGGAAGAGTATGACAACTTTAATCCCAGTGTCAGCGTCCAGTACCGGTTTTTGCCGCAGTGCAAAATTCACGCAAGTATAGGAAGGGCTTTCGTTGCACCGAATCCTTATGAAAAAGCGGGATTTTATGTTGATGACGATGGTATGGAAACCCGGGGCAATCCCGACCTCGAGCCGGAAACAAGCGTGACCTGGGATGCCGGACTGACCTATGAATCCGATAATGGCGGATTCCGGACAGATGTCACCTGCTTCAGTACCGACTGGGAGAACTTTATTCAGAGAACAAGCGCTGTCGATGAATTCGGAGAGGAGTATAAGACATTCGAGAATCTCAATTCGGCAGAGATGAATGGCATTGAACTCGAATGTTCCTATGATTTTGGTGCTGCACACGATGAGCGGTATTCGCTGCGCCTTTTTACAAATTTTACGCACCTGTTCAGAGCCAGATCTATCAATGACGATGGTTCAGAAGGGGATATGCTCTATGTCAGACGCAACAGGGGCAGTATGGGATTGGAGTATGATGATTTCAGGTTTTTTTCTGCGCGTCTGACGGCAAGGTATATCGGTGACCGGTTCGAGCAGAACTGGATCGGGCGCTATGACGAGGCACGACCGACCTTGAAGGACCCTGTCATTGAAATTCCGGCGAGCCTTATTTTTGATATGTCGATGGGTTTCAGAATCGATGATCAGAATGATGTGAGCCTGATAGCGAAAAACATTCTTGATGAGAACTACACCGAAAAAGACGGCTACAATATGCCAGGAAGATCCCTTGGTGTTCGATATTCGGTAGAATTTTAGTGATATGATGGTTGTGTTTTTTCGCTTGTTTGTCAAGCGGGGACGGACAGTGCTGATACCAGCGCTGTCCATGGCCCTCATGTTGACCGGTCGTTCGAGAACGGGCGCAACGCACTCTGGGAAATCGGGATGAGTGAGCCTGACGTTATTCTTGCAGATCTTGTTCGCATTTTTCACCCCGAGCTGCTTCCTCGGCGGGAAATGATCTATTACCGGCGTCTCGAGTGATGCTATGGATTTCTGCAGGCAAGCCTGGGAGCTTGTTTTTGGCTTGCCCTCTTGCGAATCAATGGATTAAATTGTACAATTTCTAAACTGTTCTTTTCTTATTGGTGAAGCTTGATACCCTGTAAAAAGGGTTTAATAGGGAATCACGTGCAAATCGTGAGCTGACGCGCAACTGTAAAGCCGATTGAATGTTGTGCAGCGTTATGCCACTGTTTCGCCTCTTGCGGAACGGGAAGGTGCTGCAGAACCGGCAAGCCAGGAGACCTGTCCTGCTTCTTTTTCTCTAACATTATGCTTTCGCGGACAAAAGCATCGATGAAAAAGCACGCCTGCCGGACGACGTCCCACGGCCTGGCGGAAGCTATTCTATTGTCTTTTCCCACGCAAGCATACAGACAGGCTGGAAACCACTCCAGAATACGTATGCTGACTCACACTCTCGGATACCCGAGGCTCGGTGCCTTCAGAGAAATCAAAAAAGCCTGTGAAGGTTACTGGAAGGGGGCCCTCGACGAAAAAGCCCTCAGATCTGCATCCCTCGAAGAAAAACACCGACGCTGGCGCGCCCAGCAGGAAGCGGGCATGGATCTGGTTGCCTGCAATGATTTTTCCCTGTATGATCATGTGCAGGATATGAGCTTCATGCTTGGTGTCATTCCTGAACGTTATAAGCCGCTTTGTCAGAACGTGTCGGACCTTGACCTGTATTTTGCCATGTGCAGGGGGTACCAGGAGGCCGGTTACGATGTGACGGCAATGGAAATGACCAAGTGGTTCGATACCAATTATCATTATATCGTTCCGGAGTTTACCCGGAATCAGGATTTCCATTACTATTCACGAAAATGCGTTGAGGATTTTCTTGAAGCAACGTCATTTTGTGTAAAAAAACCGAAAGTGGTGCTTGTCGGGCCGATAAGCTATCTGTTGCTCGGAAAGGAGAAAACCGACGATTTTCATCGTCTCGATCTCATCGATACCCTTCTGCCGGTCTACATGGCTGTACTCGAAGATCTCCACCATGCCGGGTGCACGTGGGTGCAGTTCGATGAGCCTTTTCTGGTGACGGATCTCGATGATCGAACCAGGAAGCTCTACGCAGAGGTGTATGGCGTCCTTCGGCAGCATTTTCCCGATGTTCATTTTCTGCTCGCGGCGTATTTCGACGGTTTTGGCGATAATCTTCAGACTGCCATGTCTCTGCCGGTCGATACGCTGCACCTGGATGTCGTCAACGGCTTGTATGATCTGCCGTCTGTTTTCCGTGACGTTCCTCCTGACATGAATATTTCGCTTGGCGTTGTCGATGGCAGGAATATCTGGATCAACGATGTCAATGAGTCGCTGGGCATACTGGGGCTGGCTGTCAGGGAGCTCGGGCACGACAGGGTGATGGTTTCGTCGTCCTGTTCTCTTCTGCACGTCCCCTATGACGTCCGGAACGAGCCTGATGGTGGTACGCTTCCGGATTTTCTGGGGCCCTGGCTGGCGTTTGCACGCCAGAAACTTGACGAGATCCGCCTGCTTGCCGATCTCATGGAGGATGAGGTGTCAGCTGATGCATTTTACGGACTTGCAGAACACCTGAAACAGCTCGAGAAACGAAAATACTCGAAATTTCTCCGAAACAGTGAAGTCCGTGCCGCCCTGGATGCATTGGCCGGTGAGCCGGTCGGGCGCAGGCAATCCATTGCCGAAAGAAGAGTGCTGCAGCAGGAATGGCTGCAGCTGCCGGTGCTTCCCACTACCATGATCGGTTCTCTTCCGCAGACTGCCGAGCTGCGTTCTCTGCGAAAACGCTACCGTGACGGGAGTCTCTCTGCGGAGGATTACGGGGCGGGTGTACGGGTATTGATTACCAATGCGATTCGATGGCAGGAATCCATCGGTCTCGATGTTCTCGTGCACGGGGAGTTCGAACGAACGGACATGGTGGAGTTTTTCGGTGAACATCTTGACGGTGTTGCGTTTACCGGTAACGGGTGGGTGCAGAGCTATGGTACCCGAGCTGTCAAACCGCCGATTATTTATGCTGATGTCAGCAGAAAAGAGCCCATGACCGTGGAGCTTGCACGGTTCGCCCAGGGGCTGAGCGAGCGGCCGGTCAAGGGAATGCTGACGGGCCCGGGAACCATTCTGAAGTGGTCGTTTGTCAGGAACGACCAGCCGCTCAGCGACACGGCAATGCAGGTTGCCCTGGCGTTGCGGGAAGAGGTGATGGACCTCGAACTTGCAGGTATCGAGATCATCCAGATCGATGAACCGGGGATTCGTGAAGGACTGCCTTTGAAGAAAGCTGATCGTGAAAGCTACCTGGAGTGGGCGGTTCGTGCTTTCCTTGTCTGTTCAGGCGGAGTAGGACCGGCGACCCAGATTCATACCCATATGTGCTATGCCGATTATGCCGATATTCTCGATGCTCTGATCAGGATGGACGCTGACGTCCTGACGATCGAGACAGCCCGTTCCGATATGGAGGTGCTTTCCGAGTTCGCGGCTGCCGGGTATCCCGGTCAGCTGGGACCGGGCATTTACGATATCCATTCACCACGCATCCCCTCCGTCAGGGAATTGAACACTCAGCTCGAAAAGGTGCTTTTGCATTTCGCTCCCCGGCAGATCTGGGTCAACCCCGATTGCGGTTTGAAAACAAGAGAGTGGGACGAAGTTGTGCCGGCTGTCGAGAACATGGTTTCCGCTGCCAGGAAAACAAGACGCCGCACGGGGAAGAACTCTCTTGAAGTCGGACTCCCATGAAAAGGTTGTTTTTCCTGTTTCCGGCGATATTCTGCGCGCGGGTTATTATCAAGAAGGTTCGTAATCGCATCTTGAGGGGGCTTCTCCAGCGATACGTTTCCACTGTTTCTTCCTGCTCGTTTGTTTCTCCGTTCAGTATGCCGCTGTACCTGGTGATCGGTGCCGATTTGTTCTGCGCAGAATCCCCAGGAGTTCTGCCTCTTGCATACCATTCTGGACAGGCCAATCTTCCGGCACGTGAAGAGTGGGTGGGTGCGAATGGTTCTGAATGTGGCGTTCAGGATGACTTTTGGCTGGAATGTCATACGTTGACCAGTTATCCTCACTGGCGTAATAATTGAGGCTTGGATGTTTTTTTGTAACTCAGGCAAAAAAATGTATAATTAAAAACATGTTCTTTCTCTGGTAGCTGGTGCCGGTTTAAAAGCCGGAGAATAGGGAAGTACGTGAAATTCGTACACTGTACCCGCAACTGTATTGACGGATATCTTCATGTTCTGCATTATGGCCTCATGATGCAGAACATGAAGCGGCCGACAGGTCACTGCGCATGTTTCCACCCCGGAACGCGCGGGAAGGCCCCGGCAGATGTAACCGTTCAAAGTCAGGAGACCTGCCAGTTACCACAAAGCGCAACACGACTACGGGTTATAGTCAGGCAAAGCAGTTCATGTTCGATTCTCAGGAAACACTGCATTCGGCTTCTTTCTTTTTCTGAGACGGGTGTGAACCCTTCCACTGCATTTGCTTTCTGTCGATAATTCCAGTCATGTTTAACCTGATTGATTAACGAACTAAACATGATTGTATCATGAAGAAAAAACGTTTTTTGGTTTTTCTCGCCGCTGGTCTGCTGGCGACCGGTGTTGTCAATGCTGAAGCACTTTCTGACAATGAAAAATCACCACACTATTCAAGCGGAGAAATAGTTGTTACCGCTGGAAGGGTTGAAGAATTGAAAAAAGAAGTTACTTCGAGTGTGACGGTGATTACCAGGAAGCAGATTGAAGAATCTCCGGCACAAGATCTTGGTGAATTGCTTGCTGAACGAAGCATCGGGCATATTCAGAAATATCCAGGGGCCCTGACTTCTGTAGGTATTCGTGGATTCAGAAGTGATACCCACGGCAATGATCTGAGAGGGAAAATTCTGATTCTGATTGATGGCAGGAGGGCTGGTACAGGAAACCTTGCAAAGCTCATGACAGACAATGTTGAGAGAATTGAGATCATAAGAGGTCCTGGGGCGGTACAGTATGGCTCTGCAGCGATTGGTGGCGTAGTGAACGTCATTACCAGGAAAGGGGACGGTAAGCCAGGCGGTTTTATCGAGCAGGAAATCGGATCTTACGGCTACGGGAAGACCATAGCTGGGGTATCAGGCAAGATTGGAGGGTTTGATTATTCGGCTACCGGATCACTTGCATCGATGGACGATTACAAGACCGGTAATGATGAAAAATATTTCAACAATGGCTACGATGACAATGTTCGGGGAAGCGTCAATCTTGGCTATGAATTCGCTCCCAATAACAGGATTGGCGTGACCTATACCCATTTCGAGATCGACCGGGCCGGCGATCCGAGTGGTATTGATGCCAACGATCGGGACAATTACAAGGAGACTCGCAACAGAAGTCTTGATGTGAGCTATACGGGGAAAACGCAGGATGACAGGTTTTCCTGGATGGCACGTTATTTCGTTGGCGAGGATACTGATACGTGGTATGATCCTGTTTCAAGTAATCCTGGTGGTTGGGATGATGGACTTCCTTCGACAACAACGACCGATCAGCAGGGGATACAAGCCCAGGTCAGCTATGCCGGCACGTCGTTCGTCCTGACCTCGGGCGTTGACTGGCTTGATTACGATGTGGCGCAGACTCCGTATACACCTTTGAATTCCAGCTATGGGGATACAGGTTATTTTGTTCTTGCTAAAGCGTTTCTGTTCGATCAGGATCTGGTGCTGTCCGCAGGTTTCAGGTATGACGACTACACGCTCAAGTATACATATGATGCGTCTACTCCTGAGACATCCCAGGACTCCGACAGTTTTGTCAAAAACTTCGGTATGGCGTATAATCTATCCGATAATGTCAAGCTGAGGGCATCCTATGCCGAGGGGTTCCGGCTTCCCGATGCGCAGTCGCTTGCAGCCGATAACATCGTTTCGAGTTGGTCAGGTTCAAACCATTATGTAGGTAATCCGGATCTCGACCCTGAATCGAGCTATACGGTTGACGGCGGTATTGAAGTGGTGGTTGACGGTTTTGTGTCTTCGTTCTCAGTGTTTACAACAGAATACGAAGACTTCATAGAGCAGTATGAGGTTGCTTCCAACGAGATTTCCTGGAGAAACCAGGACAGTGCAACCGTGACCGGTGTTGAGGGAGAATTCTCGTATGTTTTTCCTGTAACTTTCGCTAACACGCAGTTCTTTTTGGAGCCGTATGTATCGGGTACATACATGATTGATTACGTATCACATTTCGACGATGGTTCACCCGACGAGGATATTCGCTACCTGCCTGAATGGAATCTCGTCACTGGCTTGAAGCTTCATGACAACAATGGTTTCAGCGGGATGTTCAATGTCGCGTTTTTCGGGGATACCTTTGTGCAGGACTGGGACTTCTACCCGGCTATGGATGTCACCAAAGGCAGCTTTTGCATTGCAAACCTCTCAATGGCAAAGAAATTTCCTCTGGGAGCTGATGCAGCAACCAGCATAACTATTAAAGGCGGGGTCGAGAACATGTTTGACCGCGATTATGAATATGTTCTCGGCTATCCAATGCCGGGGAGGACATTTACTATGGGTATTCGGATGGATATCTGATGTGATCTTTTGTCTTTTTTTGCTGGTTTTGTGCTCAAAAACAAAGGAGCTGGCTGTGTAGAGATACTTGTCAGTTCTTTTGTTTTACGAGCTGAAGAAGTTTTCGGTGATTGAGTTGTTTTAATTCTGTATAAAGGTTTTTATGAATACAGATATCACTTCTTATGAGCGCAAAGTGCTTATTATCTTAATTCTATACAATATTTTCCCTGTCGCATGGCTCTGCGTTGGGTTTGTTTCGTTTTTTTATGAAATCCATGAGCTTGAGCAGGCAGGCTGGCTTCCGGGAATGGAGCTTGACAGACTTGTTCACCGTGAACAGTGGGGACAGAGAGCGCTATGAAGAATCTCGCGGTTTTCGGCACTGCATCCGATGTCGGCAAAAGCGTCATTGCGACCGCCTTGTGCAGAATATTCAGCAACGAGGGTATTGATGTGGCACCCTTCAAGGCGCAGAATATGTCCAACAACTCCGGGGTGACACCTGATGGTTTTGAGATAGGTCGGGCACAGGTGGTGCAGGCAGAAGCGGCCAGGGTGGTCCCGACTGCGGACATGAACCCTGTTCTGCTCAAACCCAATACCGATACCGGCGCTCAGGTTGTACTGCAGGGCAAAGCGGTTGCGAACCGTTCAGCCAGGGATTATTTCGGCAACACCCGGCCCTGGGCTGAAGCTGCGTTCGAGAGTCTCAGGCGGCTTCAGGCAGCCCACGATATGCTTGTGATCGAGGGGGCTGGATCATGTGCGGAAATGAATCTTTACGACAGGGACTTTGTCAATTTTAAAACTGCCGAAGCAGCTGATGCTCCGGTGATTCTTGTCGCCGATATCGATCGGGGAGGTGTGTTCGCTCAGGTGATCGGAACAGTTTCGGTGCTGCCTCCGGAAGCAAAAGCGCGGATTTCAGGCGTGCTGGTCAACCGTTTTCGTGGAGACATCTCGCTGTTTGAGGATGGTGTTCGTTTTCTTGAAGAGCATTCAGGGATTCCTGTGCTCGGTGTTGTTCCTTTTTTCCGGGGATTTTCGATTGATTCCGAGGACGCCGTTCCGCTACAGACCATTGTCGATCCCTCAGGCTCGCCTGACCCCGGGAAAATCAGTATTGCTGTCATCTATTTTCCTCATATTTCAAATTTTACCGATTTTGCTGTTTTGGAACGCGAGGAGGGTGTTGAGCTGCATTATCTGCATCATGCAAAAGCCCTTGATGGCTATCAGGCGGTTATCCTGCCGGGGTCGAAAAACGTTCGCGGTGATATTGAGTGGTTACGCCAGCAGGGGTGGGAGAGCCGTCTTGAGGATTTTCGTCGGAATGGTGGTGTTATTGCCGGTATTTGCGGCGGTTATCAGATGCTTGGGCGTTCTATTGCTGACCCGTATGGCGTCGAAGGGGTTCCAGGCAGGACAGCAGGCTTGGATCTGCTGCCAGTCGAAACCGTTCTTCAGCAGGAAAAGACACTGTGCAACGCCAGGGGCGTTATGAGCGGTAACGGTTATAGCGTGCATGGTTATGAAATTCATATGGGTGAAACCTCCTGCCATGGCGATGCGCTTCCTCTTTTTGACGTGACGACACGAAACGGGATTGCTGTTTCTGCTCGCGACGGTGTCATGACTTCTGATACAAAGGTCTTCGGGACCTATTTTCATGGTGTTTTTGATGCCCCGCTTTTTCGGCACTGGTTTTTCAGACAACTGAGTGCATCCTATACTCCGTCTGAAAGAACAGAGGACAGGGATGAGGATTATAACCGGCTTGCGCGACATGTTGCAGCTCATCTTGATCTTGATAAGCTGTACAGGATTATCGAAAAATAGGAGTAAGTTGTTTTTTTCGAATACCGAACAGGGGACAATGAGCAGAGACAATCTTTATCATCATGAACACGGAGGAGAACCGGAGCGCTACTGCGTTACGGGAACTCAGCCACTCCTTGATTTCAGCGTCAATATCAGTCCGCTTTCTCCATCGCTTCCGGAGGTTTCTCTCGACGCGTTTTCTCTTCATTGTTACCCTTCCATTGATGGACGTGGTATACGGGAATTCTACTCGAACCGTTTCAGCCTTGACGATGAAACGCTGCTGCCTCTCAATGGCGCTATCGAAGGGATCTATCTTGTTCCCAGAGCGCTGCGTTTGCAACGGGTTATGGTGCTTGCCCCATCATTTTTCGACTACGAACGGGCCTGCCGGATTGCAGGGGCGAAGGTCAGCTATCTGAGACTTCAGGAAAAGGAGCTGTTTCTTCTGCCCGGCATCGACGAGATTGCAGAGCAACTGCAGGATGCCGACGCGCTGTTTGCCGCAAACCCCAATAATCCCACCGGGACGAGATTTCCGAAGGAGCTTGTCATGGCGCTTGCAAGCCGGTTCCCTGATAAATGGTTCATTATCGATGAAGCTTTTATCCAGTTCGTTGACGATTTTCCCGGTGCTTCGCTGATGCGTGATGTTCGGGCTTTCCGCAATATTGTCGTGATCAATTCCCTGACGAAATTTTATGCGTTGCCCGGGCTTCGGCTGGGAGCAGCTATTGCTCATCCGGATGTTATCAAAATCCTTCTTGATTTCAAGGAACCCTGGACGGTCAATGCCATTGCGGAAGCTGTTGCCTTAGAGCTGCTTCATGCTGGTGATTTCGAGGAGGATGTCCGTCGCCTGATCACGGTGGAGCGGGCTAAAATTTATAAACGTATGAAAAACGTCCCGGACATCGCGATCCGTGGATATGCCGCAAACTTTTTTCTTGCTCAGTGGAACAGTGGATCAAGCCTCAATGATCTTCTCGATTTCCTGATCGCAAAAAATATCTATGTCAGGGATTGTCGGAATTTTCCCGGTCTTGAGGATAATTATTTCAGGTTTGCTATCCGTAAACCGGAAGAAAACGACTATATGCTCGATCAGCTTCAGCTTGTCGGCGGCGAGGTCGGGATGGTTGAGAAATGATGTATCCAGTTGAATACCAGATTGCAGCTGCTTTTCTTGTTGACTTTCTTGCCGGTGATCCGCGTTTTCTGCCGCATCCTGTCAGGGCAATAGGGTGGCTGGCTGCTGCTACGGAGCGTATCCTTCGCTCGATTCGTTGTCTTCATCTCCGCATTGCAGGAGTTATGGCTGTTATCATTGTCGTTGGAGGAACGGTTGCTCTGGCATATGCTTTTCTGTTGCTCTGCGGTTTTCTGCATCCGCTGCTGCAGTTCACTGCAGGGATCCTCATCTTATATTTCAGTATCGCATCAAGAGATCTGGCTGACCACGCTTATGCTGTACTGAGGCCTCTTGCCGTGAACGATATCGGCCAGGCCCGTCGGAGTGTCAGCATGATTGTCGGGCGAGATACCTCCAGCCTTGATGAACAGGGAATCGCACAGGCAGCAGTTGAAAGTGTTGCCGAAAATACGGTGGACGGTGTTACGGCACCGCTCTTTTATGCCCTGCTGTTCGGCCCGGTTGGAGCTCTTGCTTATAAAGCGGTCAACACGCTTGATTCAAGTTTCGGCTATAAAAATGAACGCTATCTTGAATTTGGATGGGCTTCGGCGCGTTTTGACGATCTTGTCAATTTTCTTCCGTCGCGTTTGACGGTGCCTTGTATTGCGGCTGCTGCCGCTCTGATGAGACTTCGTTACCGGGATGTGCTGCCATCTGTCCTGAGCACTGCAGGGAAGCATACCAGTCCTAATGCCGGTTACCCTGAGGCGGCTTTTGCCGGAGCCCTCGGCGTGCGTTTCGGCGGTCCGAGGAGTTATGGTGGAGTGGTGACAGATCTTCCGTATCTTGGCATTGCAGAGAATAGGCCGAACATTGATTCGATCAAACAGGCGGTTGTTCTCATGCTGCTTTCTTCAGGTGTTTTTCTTGTGACGGGAGTTTTTTTGCGCCTTGTTGTTCAGGCGGCAATGCTTTATCTGATGTGATGAAAACTGGTGTAAACAATGATATACAGCCGACCGTACTCTTTGGCATCAGCAGTGTGTCGAGATGGCGTATCGTGCTTTTTCTTCTCGCGGTTCCGCTCCTGCTTGCACTCTCTCTGCTTTTAGGTCCCAGCAGTCTGGGGCTGCCGGATCTGCAGAGCCCTGTGGGCCGGGCGATTCTGAATCTCCGTTTCAATCGGCTGGTGATGGGACTGCTTGTCGGTTCTGCACTTTCGGTATCGGGGGTGGTCTTTCAGGCTATTCTGCGTAATCCGCTTGCTGAACCCTATGTGCTTGGGGTGAGCGGGGGAGCCGGTCTCGGGGCGACGCTGGCCATCCTTTTCGGAGCCGTGGCTTTTATTCCACTCAGTCTGCCCGTTGCCGCATTTTTTGCCGCCATCGTCACCCTGCTGCTTGTCTACGGGATTGCCAGGACAGGGAGCGGGGGTTCTCCTTCGGTCTATAGCCTCATTCTCAGTGGTGTGATTATCAGTGCGATCTGCTCGAGCCTGATCATGTTTCTTGTCTCAAGCGCCAGCGTTGAGGGGCTTCATAACGTTATCTGGTGGATGCTCGGAAACCTGCAACCGGTGCCTCTTCAGCAGAGAATTATGTCGTCGATTCTTATCGTTGCCGGTTTTCTTGTCGTATGGATGCTTGCATCGCGTTTCAACGCATTGACGCTTGGTCGTGAAATGGCCCACTATCAGGGTATGAACGCCGACCTTATCATACTTGTCGGACTGCTTGCATCAACGCTGATGGCCGCGACAGCCGTTTCGGTTGGTGGAATGATCGGTTTTGTCGGCCTGATCGTACCGCATGTAACAAGGGCTATGTTCGGCCCTGATCATCGCTGGCTTATTCCTCTTTCCGCGTTGTCAGGTGGAACTTTCCTGGTTCTGTGCGATGC
>Ga0272441_10012222_pt1 | contig 12584 bp, 7 predicted proteins | sample SSMProp6N_FD_193582 | JGI IMG/M metagenome (GOLD analysis project Ga0272441, IMG submission 193582) | Marine sediment archaeal communities from Little Sippewissett salt marsh, Falmouth, MA, United States - SSM-Prop-6N | ecosystem: Environmental > Aquatic > Marine > Wetlands > Sediment ...
CGTCACCGTCACGCAGATAGAGACGCCCTTCATCGTCCTGCTCTTCACGCCTCTGGACGATCTGCCGCTGATCGAATCCGAGCACGTTCTCATCACCGCCATGGCACGGGACAGGCAGGTCGGCACGGTTTACAACGAGGACGGCACGCAGTTGCTCGCCACCGGTGGCCCGCCCCTGCTGCTGGAGCCGGTGCAGGCGACGATTACGTTCAAGGGCGGACCGATCGCTTCGGCCAGAGTGGTGGATGTCTACGGCGTCCCGACGGACCGAGCGCTCGAACACAGCGGCAATACGATTCGAATCGACGGCCGCTATGGCACGTACTACTATGAGGTCAAGCGGCGGTGAATCGGATCGTCAATCCCCGATTCTCTTCTGATAGCTCAGGGGGACGATGAGGACGGCGCAGTCGGCGCGGGAGACAATCTTCTCCGCAACGTTGCCAAACAGGGCCTTGTGCATGCGTCCGTGGCTGTGGCCGTGCCGGCCCATGACGATCAGATCGATTTGCCGCTCGTCGGCGAATCGGAGAATCTCCTGGTAGTCCTTCCCGACCCGGCACTCCACCCGCAGTTCCAGACCCGTGGGCAGACGGGAGCGGTAGGCCTCATCGATCCGCTCGTCGATGTCGCGTCTGGCCTTGCTGTCTACGTCCTCGACCTCGTAGATGTACGTCTTCCAGAACTGGGCGTCCGATTCGGGAATTACATGGAGCAGGTACAACTCGCTGCCCGGGCGGCGACCCGCCGCATCGACGGCGAACGAGAACGCGAAATCCGCGTTCTCCGAGAAGTCCGTGCAGAACAAGATCCGCTGATAATGCGTCTTTTCCACGTCAACCGGCTCCATCCTGCTCCAAGCCTCCAAAGGTCATTCGTCGCACCGCCTGTTCAAGCAAACGATTACCCTTGTGATTATAACGTCCTCCCGGAGCGAGAGAAAAGAACGGATTTTGAGAACATCGGTGAAGTGACGCGGGTGTGAAGCGCCCAAAAGAATCCGCCTGACGCGGAACGATGGACGCGATAAGATATGCATCGTGGTCCGCGCGTCACCTGGGACGGCTTCGTGCAAAACCGACAGAATCGAACGCGGTATGGAAAGGGCAGGGTCAGGATCGGACCCTATACGAAGATCGAGGCCGGCATCCGCCGGTGCCGGGGCGGATAGTCGGCCTGTCGATTCGGGATCTCCGTGCGGCGATACGGATGAACTGCCACACGCTGTGAAGGCCGACTTCGGAGACCGGATCTTTCGTGGATGTCTCCCACGGGACGGAAAGTTATAGAATCGAGGATGAGTTATGAGCGATTTATCTCTATCGAGGGTGATTCTGGGTGTTGTTGTGTTCGGATCGCTTGCGACGGGAAGCGCTTCCTTCGCGCAGGGGACGCGGTCGGATTATGAGCGGGCATTGGGTCTGCGCGAGGCCACAGCCGATACGGTTTTTCGGGATCGTGTGACACCGCACTGGTTTGCGGACAACACCCGGTTCTGGTATCGCAACGACCTGGCCGACGACACGCGGGAGTTCATTCTCGTGGATGCAGCGGTGGGCACGCGGCGCCCCGCGTTCGATCACGCGCGTTTGGCGGTCGCACTGAGCGGTGCCCTCGACAAGGAGATCGAGGCCGACCGGCTCGCGATAGACCGGCTGACGTTCGATGATTCCGGCTCGCAACTGTCCTTCACCAGCGACGGTCGGCGGTGGCAGTGCGATCTGGACGACTACACGATTCGAGAGACGCCGCGAGGGGAGGACGAGGGGGCGTCACTGCCCGCCCGTTCCCGTGTCCGGCCGAGCCGACGTACGGGCGAAGAGACCTCGGTTACGTTCATCAATCGTACCGAAGGCGCGGTCGATGTTCACTGGGTGGATTCGGAGGGCAAGCGCCGTCGTTACGCGACAGTCAAGCCCGGCGGTCAGCATCGCCAGCACACCTATGCCGGCCACGTCTGGCTGATTACGGACAAGGCCGGCAAGACGCTGGCCGTCTTCGTCGCCACGGAGGAGGCCGGCGACGCAATCGTGGACGAGGATACGATCCGGCAGGAAGACGACGAGGAAGGACCCACACGCGCCAGATCGCGGGGGCGGTCGCCCGACGGCAAGTGGCTCGCCCTCATCAAGGACCACAACGTCTATGTACGCGACCTCACAACCGAGGAAGAAATCGCGTTGAGCGACGACGGGACAGAAGAGGATGCCTATTCCGAGAACTTCCACTGGTCGCCGGATTCGAGCAAGCTGGTCGTGCTGCGGACGTGCAAGGGCGATACCCGGAAAGTCTATCTGATCGAATCGTCGCCGAAGGACCAGTTGCAGCCGAAGCTCCATGAGATGGATTACCTCAAGCCGGGTGACCAGGTCGCGGTTTCCAAGCCACACCTGTTCGACGTCCCGGGCAAGCGGCACGTGCCTGTTGCGGATGATCTCTTTGCGAATCCGTGGCGCATCTCGGAGATCCGCTGGGCACCGGATTCCAGCCGGTTCATGTTTCTCTACAATCAACGCGGCCACCAGGTCCTGCGAATCGTCGGCGTGGACGCGGCCACGGGCCAGGCTTGCGCCATTGTGGACGAGCGAAGCGATACGTTCATCGACTACGCGGGCAAGCGGTTCAGCCATTACGTCGATGCGACCGACGAGATCATCTGGATTTCGGAGCGCGACGGCTGGAACCACCTCTACCTGTACGACGCCGCGACCGGGTGTGTGAAGAACCCGATCACGGAAGGGCAGTGGGTCGTCCGCCGGGTGGAGCATGTGGACGACGAGAATCGGCGGATCTGGTTCCTTGCGGGGGGCATTCGGCCGGAGCAGGACCCATACTACGTACACCTGTGCCGTGTGAACTTCGACGGCTCGGGCCTCGTCGTCCTTACGGAAGGGGACGGTGGGCATGACGTGACGTTCTCGCCGGACCGGCGGTTCTTCCTCGACCGGTGGTCGCGCGTGGACCTGCCACCCATCACCGAGTTGCGAAGTGCGGCGGATGGTCGATTGATCTGTGACCTGGAACGGGCCGATTGGGACGCCTTGCTCGCTGCCGGCTGGCGGGCGCCTGAGCGGTTCATGGCCAAGGGCCGCGATGGTGCGACCGACATCTTCGGCATTATTGTCCGTCCGTCTACGTTCGACCCGAATCGGTCCTATCCGGTGATTGAGGCGATCTACGCCGGACCACACGGAGCCTTCGTGCCGAAGACGTTCGGTATACAGGTCCGCCAGCAGGCCATCGCCGAGCTTGGCTTCATTGTCGTGCGAATCGATGGCATGGGCACCTCGCACCGTTCGAAGGCATTTCACGATGTCTGCTGGAAGAACCTTGGCGATTCGGGTTTCCCCGACCGAATCCTCTGGATGAAAGCGGCAGCAGCACAATATCCCTACATGGATTTGACGCGTGTCGGCATCTACGGCGGTTCAGCGGGCGGGCAGAGCACCCTGCGCGCGCTGCTTGCCCACGGCGATTTCTACAAGGTCGGTGTCGCAGACTGCGGCTGCCACGACAACCGGATGGACAAGATCTGGTGGAACGAACTCTGGATGGGCTGGCCGGTCGGACCGCACTATGCGGAACAGTCCAACGTCACGCAGGCGCATAAACTCCAGGGCACGCTGCTGCTGACCGTCGGCGAACTCGACCGCAACGTCGATCCGTCATCCACCATGCAGGTGGTCGACGCCCTCATCAAGGCCGATAAGGATTTCGATTTTCTGATTGTGCCCGGGGGGGGTCACGGCGTGGGCGAGACGCCCTACGCCAGCCGGCGGCGTATGGACTTCTTCGTGCGGCACCTGCTCGGCGTGGAGCCCCGCAGCCAACCATAACGGCACGCCACTGCCTCGGCCAGTATCCCTCGGTCTCATCTGGTTGGAAGGGCGGCCGAAATACGGTGGCGGATTTGTCCACTCATGACGGACGCGCAGGATGGACAGGGCTGTGACCATACGTATGGGTCATACTTGCCCCTTCCGAAGGCTTCTCGATACGTAGCCGGTCCGGGTTTGTCATTCCCGCGAAGCCCGCCCTGAGCATGGCCGAACGGGGCGGGAATCCATGTCGCCGGAGCCTTCGCCGCCCGTGGTTTCTGGATTCCTGCCTCCGCAGGAATGACAGAGTCTCTCCCGGGATTCTGCCCTGTTTCGCAGATCGGGACACGCCCACGTTGCCTTTCGCGGAAGACCCGCCGCTTCATCCCGGCCACGGCCTGGCTGGAGGTTGTAGGCCGGGATCTCCGGCCCACGATGCCGATAACATGTCACGATCTGCACCTGATCCTCGCCGAATCCCGTGGCCTTGCGGAGCGCATCCCGACGGGTGAGTTCGTTCCCTTTGTCGTGTCGAGCGGAGCGAAGCGTAGTCGAGACATCTGCCTGCGGACGTGGCGCACCTCCGATTCGCAGCCAGATCCCTCGGCTGCGCTCGGGATGACAAGGGGGCGGCCTCCGGTCGAAATGACAACCGTGGTGACCCCTGTGACCATGAGAACAGGATGGCAAGCCGGAACGAATCCGAATTCGCCAGCGCATGCCGACCGCACCCTGGTTGGGGGTTGGAGGGGGGATCTCCGACCTGACGTGCCGATAGTATGCCACGATCTGCACCTGATCCTCGCCGAATCCCGTGGCCTTGCGGAGCGCATCCCGACGGGTGAGTTCGTTCCCTTTGTCGTGTCGAGCGGAGCGAAGCGTAGTCGAGACATCTGCCTGCGGACGTGGCGCACCTCCGATTCGCAGCCAGATCCCTCGGCTGCGCTCGGGATGACAAGGGGGCGACGTACGCTCGGGATGACAAGAGGGCGGCCTCCGGTCGAAATGACAATCGTGGTGACCGCGCGTGGCCATACGAACGGGATGGCGAGTCGGAACGAATCCGAATTCGCCACCGCACCCCCACCGCACACCGACCGCACGCCGGACAGGGTGTCCGATAAGATTCCTCTTGCTTCTGTCGCATGCGAATGATATACTAATCTGGTAGTGCAACAACGCAATGGGAGGTGGTCGAAGTGAATTTCACTTCGTCTCTGCACTTTTCGCTGGACGGAAAAGCCGTACGGGTCGATCTGACAGACATGTGACCGGAAAACTTGTGCGCCGGCATAGTGCAGTCAGGCCACTCGTAACGAGTCACATCCACGAGTCGTGTCGCGGACTGTACGTTGAGTGACTTTGGGAGGATTATGATATGAGCGCGCTGAGGGGGCTTTTCAGCATGCGTGCGGCCGTTGTGACCTTTGTCGTCCTGTTCGCAGGGGCGGGGGTCGTGCCGGCCGATCAGGATCAATTCTCGGTGGGCCTCGGCAGGGTCGGAGAGATTGTCAGCGGGGACGGCAGCGGATTCAATCACGGCACGTGGTACTACTATCCCCACACCGACCGGCTGATCCAATGGTTTTACAACGGTTCGGTGACCCGGCACCACAAGAAGATCGTTTCGGCGGACCTGACGGTTCAGGCACGCGACCCTGCGCCAAGCGCGATGGGATCCATCGAGGTCTCGCTGGTCTGGACCAAGCAGACCTGGCCGGAGGATCAGGACGCCCCGCCCATGCCGGATGCCAAGAACCCCGGCCAGGAGCAGAAGGATATCCACGAGCGCGTACTCGTTCAACGGACAGACGTGCGCCAGTCCTTGTTCACCAGCGCGAGCTTCGAGATCCAGGAGTTCTGTCCGCAGTGGATCGGAATCGCCGTACGCGGCCAGAGTGTCGGCGTGCAGGGGCTTGTTCGTCACGAATGCGTGTCCAAGGAAGGCCCCGCTCCGATCGACGGCCGCGATTTCGGCGACGCTCCGGAAGGGGCCCTCGCTTACCCATCCTCCGGGTCGTTCGGCCTGTTCCCGACCTGCATCGGCACCGGACCGGCGGCCTGGATCGAGCACGTCAGCAGCGAATTCTATCTCGGACCCAAGGTGGACGCGGAGCGCGAAGGCAACGCCGGCCTGTGTCCGGCGTTTGTTCCCGGCGTGTACAATCGAGATGAGGGCTTCAACGACGGCGACGCCGGCCTGATGAAAGTCCGTGCCTATACGATCAAAGGATCGGTCGGTTTTGAGACGGTCCAGCCTCTGACCTCTTCAGGACTGGAATCCCTCGGCGACATATGCTCCCAGGCCGTCTGGGGCACGAACGTCGATATCGAGGTTCACAATACCGCCACGGACGGCGCCGCCTACGTGAACGTCCTGATGGACTGGAACCACGACGGCATCTGGCAGGGCGGCGCAGCGTGTGACGCGGGGATTGTGCCGGAGCACGTTCTGGTCAACTTCCCGGTGAAGGCCGGTTACAGCGGCCCGCTCTCTCTGTTGAATCCTCCGAGTTTCGGGATCGGACCCGTTCCCGGATATGTCTGGGCGCGGTTCGCGATCACCGAGCGTCCCGTCGCGACCGGCTGGAACGGCGACGGCATCTTCCGGGACGGCGAGACCGAGGACTACCTGCTGCACGTCAGGGAGGGCGGCCCCGTGTGCGGCTGGGACGACGGCGATTCGCACGTCATGCACTGGGCCCAGTTGCCCGACGTACGCTCCACCGGGATCGATGTCGATATGTTCTGGTCGCCCCTGGCGGATGACTTCCGCTGCGAGCAGAACGGCCCCATTACGGACATCCATTTCTGGGGCTCCTTCTGGGACGACATCCTGCCGGCCGCGGGCCCCGGCAGCCTGACATTCGAGATCAACATCTACGCGAACAAGCCGGCGAGCAGCCTTGCAGGGTGGAGTCGGCCCGGCGATCTGCTCTGGACCAGGCAGGTCCGCCCCTTCCGCTACAGTGCCCGGGAGATCCCCAGCGGCGCTGCGGAGGGCTGGTTCGAGCCGACCACGCAACTCTTTGAACGCGCCAACCACAAACGCGTCTTCCAGTACAACATCTGCTTCGATCCCGACGACGACCTGTTCATCCAGCGGTACGGCATGGTCTACTGGCTCGAAATTCGGGAGATCCCCCAGCAGGACACCGGCTACACGTTCGGATGGAAGACGACGCGGCGGAACCTGCAGTTCAACGATGCCGCGGTCTGGCGTCAGTCGAAGCAGGGCTGGCTGCCGATGGCGTATCCGAGAAGTCACGAATACGACGGCGCACCGTTGGACCTGGCCTTCGTGATTACGGGCGTGCCGACGAAGGACATGGATTTCGGCGATGCTCCCGATCCGGCGTATCCGACGCTGCTTGTGAGCGACGGGGCCCGTCACATCATCGCGCCTGGCGTCTATCTCGGAAGAAGTGTCGATGGAGAGAGCAACGGTCAGCCGAACGCGACCGCGACGGGCGACGACCTCAGCGACGACGACGAAGATGGAGTGGTTTTCACCAGCGATTTCGTACCCGGCGAGACGGCTACCGTCGTCGTGACCGCTTCCGTGCCGGGCGCCCTGAACGCCTGGATCGACTGGAACATCGACGGCGATTGGGACGACGCGGGTGAGCAGGTCTTCATCGACAGGTCGGTGAACGCCGGCGCCGCCACCCTGTTGCTCGACGTGCCCGCCGGCGCGGTCTCGGGCGAGACGTTCGCACGCTTCCGCTTCAGCACGATTCGCGGGTTGGCCTACAATGGCCTGGCCCCGGACGGCGAGGTGGAGGACTATCTAATGAAGATCGCGGACGTGTTTGTCCCGACCCTGCCGTCGGTCGATCCCCTGAAATGGTCGCAGCCGCCCATCGAGCAGGATCTCGCCTTGAGGACGCCCATCTACTGCGGGTGGGATGAGCCTGCGTACGCGAGCAAGCCCCTTTCCTTCGCGAGCGGGACGTGGAAGCTCGTGGCGGATGATTTTCGTTGCATCGGGGATATGCCGGTAACGTCGGTCCACTGGTGGGGCTCCTACGACACGTGGCAGGGCAGTGAGGCGCCTCGCATCAAGCCGGATGCCTGGCGTATCGCGTTCTGGAGCAACGTGCCGGCCGGCGGTTTCTTCTCGTTCAGTCGGCCGAGCAAACTGCTGTGGGTGGTGAGCGTGCCGGCCGACAGGGTCGAGGAAGTCCGGGCCGGCATCGACGAATTCCCGCGCAGATCGTCGGACACGGCGTTTGAGTATTTCTTGAAGCTCCAGCCATACGAATACTTCCGGCAGAATGCGTTCGCGGAGGCGGATACTCGCGATGGTATCTTCTGGATCAGTATCACGGCGGTATACACGGGCTCGCCTGGCCCGCAGTACCCGTGGGGCTGGAAGACCCGGCCCGGACCGTGGATGGACGGCGCCGTCAGGGCCGAGTTCATGCGCGACGACCTGCGGGCCGGATTCACACTGAGCTCGTCATTGTCACAGCCGGTTGCAGATTCGCTCCTCTGCGAGCGGCTGGACAAGTACGATATGGCGTTCGAGCTGGACACGGAGGCGGAGTACGTGAAGTGGGAACAGCCGTTCACCGGCATCCGTCACTGGGCTTACTATGAGGACGAGCAGTCCCTCGGCACAGAAGGCCCGAACGGTGGCACGACCTTCCAGCGGATTGTCGCCGATGACTGGAAATGCAACGACGGGCAACCGATCACCGGGCTCGCGTGGTGGGGTTCCTACATCGGCTATGGCTACCGTCCCTGTGAGTGTCAGCAGATGGCCGAGCCGCGACGGCCCGATCACTTCCTGCTGTCGATCTGGACGGATGTACCCGATCCCGATCCGAGCAATCCGCGAGATTTCAGCCGGCCCGGCCGCAAGGTCTGGGAGTACAGGGCCCGGAGCTTCGACGAGGTCTTCGTCGGCTTCGACAAGCACCCCGAACCCACCAGTTCCGTGGTGCGGGGCTACGAGCCGGTCTACCGCTACACCGTCAACCTTCCGGAAGACCAGTGGTTCCGTCAGGAGGACGGGCAAAGCGTCTATTGGCTCAGCGTGGTAGCCGTTTACAGGGACCAGAAATCCGTCGTCTACCCGTGGGGCTGGACGAACCATCCGTGCGACTCGTGGAGCCTGCAAGGCCCGTCGATGCTCGCTCACTGGAAGTTCGATGAGACTGCCGGTCGGGTGGCGGCTGATAGCTCGGGAAAGGGCAACGACGGGACCGTCTTCGGCAACCCGCTCTGGCAGACTACCGGCGGTTGGGTCTGCGGCGCGCTCGATTTCGACGGCCGGGGCGATTACGTCAGGGTCGAGAGACCGAGAGGCTTCGATTTCGCTCCGAGCTCATTTTCGGTCTCCGCGTGGATCTACCCGCGCGAGACGCGTGGGCAATGGCACGCGATCCTGGAGTACGATCGCGACGGGATCAACGGAAACCGCTTCGGCCTGTGGCTCGATCTCGAAGGCCGCTTCCACTTCCGCGTCGGCCGGAACACGTGGCATTCGCAGCAGAGCCTGGCGGCGAATCAATGGCATTATGTGACCGCCGTGTTCGACGCGGGCACCGGTACCATGAACCTGTACGTCAACGCACTGCTCGAAGGGACCGCGAACTACCCGAGCGGCTTCGTCACGCCGGCCCTTGCGACGTTGATCATCGGGGCTCGTGGTTCCGCGGATGCCGAATACTTCAACGGCCTGATCGACGATGTCCGCGTCTTTCGGGCGGCCCTTACCGCCGAGGAGATCCTCACGCTGGCCGGCGTCGGCAGAAATGAAGGGGCCGTCGCCGCCCGGGCAAGTGCCGGCAATGTTGCGGCAACGTGGCCCTGGACCCAACTGCTCGACCAGAGCGGCATGATGGAGGATATGTCGTTCGTGCTCTTCACGGAGCCGCTCCCGGGGGCCGACGACGATGACGGCGACGGCCATTCGGTGATCATCCCCGCCGAGTCCGCCAAGAAGAAGTAGTAATCAGCCGTCCCGTCCGGACGGTGTTGGCAAGGGGTGTGAGAGAGAGTCGCTCGCACCCCTTGATTTTTCTGACGCGAGAAAAAGTGAAGCGGAGTATTGGATTTCCCCGTGCTGGTCGTGTACAATATTCTCCGAGTTTAGGATGAACTTGTGGAGGATCGACCATGGATGAGAGGCACGTACATGTCACGCACGGCCAACCGGGTCCTGTCAGGCTTCGTCAGGTTTCGCCGCGGGGGCTTCATATGGACGGAGGTCGCGAATACCAACTGCTCCTCGAGGAGGGGCACTACCGATGTCCCTGCTGCCGCCGGGCGGACACACACGAGGTGAGCATCACGGCCGGCTACAGGCGATAGGGTCGCAAGGCAGAACGACCCAGCGGGAGACTTATGCGCCGATTGGCGGGCGTATAGCGGACCTTACCACAGGTGTCAACCCATCGCGATCAGAAGCCGCAAACGCATATGAACCGCCAGACCCAGCAGGACCCAGCCCACGATTCTCGCCACGATGGCGAGGGAATCGGGCAGCGGCCCGAAGCGGGCATGAAGAAACACCGCACCCGCCACATCCGGCCACCAGACCAGGACAAACGCGATGCCAAGAAGGACACAGCCGGTCTTCTGGCCTGGGAAGGGCTCATCCGGCGATTGTTCGGCTCCGTCATATCGCGGCCCGAGAACGAGCAGGTCAAACGCGATACAGGCGACAACGATCGCCAGCGAGATCCAGCGGGACCGGTCCATCACAGGGCTCCATACGGTTGTTGTAACGCAGCGACTTCTTCTGCTACGGAATCAGACGCACAGAACGGGTAAAATCATCACAAGTGTATCCATTTTCTTGGCCGCATACCAGTTTCCCCGTTGACATCCGGCTGGATCAGGGATGGAATGAACGGGCATTGCGGTGAGATCGCGGGTCGAAGGCGCACCTCGGGGGTGAACCTCATCCACCGCCGGCGCAGCGCTCTTGGCTCTCGGAACAACGCCGCAAGTCGGGAGATGTTCGTCGTACAAACGGGGGTCCAGATGGCGAAGGACCGGAGCAAAGGTCGGTTGCCTCGCGCGCCGCCACCCCGCCGGCCGTACAAGGGCCGATCAGGGTAGTCCTAACGGAGTGCGCATGCGATTTCGCGCAAGGCCATCCCGCATCTCCTGCTGCTACGGATCACCACCATGATGCCGGCAGCGGGCAATTCGACTGCGGGGAGATGATGGCCGTTGCGCGGACTGGCGAGCAGGCGCGAAGGAGATCCATTATACCGCAAGGGAGGTAGATCATGGCTGTGAGAGCGAGACGTACACCCTGCGATTACCCGTGTACCAAGGTTGTGAAACTCATCACCGACCGTCAGATCCCCCCAAGCGTAGGGATCAGTATCCCACCATATAAGAAGATCGACGGCTTTCGCCACATCAATATCTTCGTCCGATTCACGCAGAACGAGGCGGACGAGCCCCCCGTTGACCTGGGCGTGGTGTTTGCCTTTGATGCGAAGGGCACCATGGGCGCGAGACGCTACGTCAACCTCGAAGAGAACCTTTCCGGTCCGCAAAGCACGAACTTCATTGAGGTCTCCGGCAGCGGGGCCTGGCACGGCAGTCAGTGGAAGATCAGCAGCTATCTGGCGCGTTTTCTCGTGATTGGACCTTACGCACAGGTCTTCATCTACAATCGCGCGCCCGTCAAGAGGAAGGTGAGCGTCTGGCTCTACCTGGTCGGATAGCGCACCAGCTTCAGGCTGTGAATTCTGTCCCTGACGGCTGACTCATTGACAGGCCTGGCGCAGAGGCAAAGATTCCGACGGATAGAGACGAACGGGGCCCACACTGAACTCGTCAGTGTGGGCCCCTGGAATCGCATACAGCCACTTGATTCAGAATGGCTGCGTCAATCGCTCCTGTGTAAGCTACCGAACCAGTCGGATGTCATCGAAGTACATCTGCCCGGCGCCGCCGGCAGCTACCGGGCTGCCCTGGGTGCCGAAGCCGATCGTAATGGACTTGACGTTGGTCAGATCCACTCCCTGGCCCGCGAAGCGCGCCAGGTCGATGACCCACTCCGTCCATTTGGGGCTCTGCGTCACACCCGCATCGTCATGGTAGACCACGGCGTTTCCGTTGAGAGCGACAAACATCCGCTCGTCGGCGTTGGTCGAGTCGCCCCGGTACCACAGCGACAGCTTCGTGACGCCTTCGGCCGTCCAGTCGCGCGCCGACGTGAGCGTCTTGGTGGCCTCGGAGGTCTTGCCAAGGTTGTCGTACGCGAACGGCATCGCCTGGTAGCCGCTGTGAACGATCCCTCTTTCGGCAAACGGCGCGTCGAAATTACCGACGATCGAGCCGTTCGTCATGGAATCGTACCCGTCGACCCAGGCCGCGAAGATCCGGTTGCTGTCAGGCTCCTCGACGTCGAGATCATTGTAGGTCTCGAAATCGTCCACGGCGAGGAAGTCCGCGACCGTGAAGCTCCAGAGCCTGCCTCTGGTGATCGTGCCGTCGGCTTTGACCTCATCGACCCGCCAGTAGTACGGCCCGCCGCCCCATTCGACGTTCTCGGCCGGGGTGAAGCTGACGCCGTTCTGCTGACCCTGATACATGCCGGTCGTGTCGGAGGCATCGGCAGCCTCCACGGCCTCCGGCTCGGTGCCGAAGTAGACATCGTGCTTGCTCGCCCCGTCGCCGGGAGACCAGCGCAGCGGTGTCGCGATTGTGACGCTGGGTGTCGAGCCGTTGGTCGGACTCGGATTCCAGGCCACCATCGGATCGCCTCGTGCGATCAGCGAGATCTCGTCGTCG
>Ga0272441_10012223_pt1 | contig 12584 bp, 8 predicted proteins | sample SSMProp6N_FD_193582 | JGI IMG/M metagenome (GOLD analysis project Ga0272441, IMG submission 193582) | Marine sediment archaeal communities from Little Sippewissett salt marsh, Falmouth, MA, United States - SSM-Prop-6N | ecosystem: Environmental > Aquatic > Marine > Wetlands > Sediment ...
GCCCTGCTCTTTCGTAAAATTCAGCCAAGCGGGATGCGAGATATGCCGGATAACCCTCTTCACCAGGAATTTCTTCAAGTCGGCTGGAAACCTCACGCAGTGCCTCCCCCCACCTCGAGGTTGAATCAGCCAGCATCAAAACATCATAACCCATATCGCGGTAGTATTCTGCAATCGTGATGCCCATATAAATGCTTGCTTCCCGGGCAGCCACCGGCATATTTGAAGTGTTTGCGATCAAAACCGTACGGTTGATCAAGGGGACGCCTGATTGCCTATCTTCCAGTTTGGGAAGTTCATTGAGAACTTCTGCCATCTCATTTCCCCGTTCCCCACAACCTACATATACAACAATATCAACATCTGCCCAGCGGGCAAGTGACTGCTGCAGAACCGTTTTACCCGTTCCAAAACCGCCGGGGATAATCGCCGATCCTCCTTTAGGAATTGGGAAAAGCATATCAATGATGCGTTTTCCTGTGATCAATGGTTCATTCAAATCCAGCCGTGATTGATATGGACGAGGCATACGAATTGGCCAGCTGTGCATGAAAGGAATCTTTTGGGTTTCTTTGTTATTTACTTCTACTACTGCCACATCCTCTGTTACTTTCAATCCGCCGCTTTCTATTTCAACGATCGTTCCAGTTAAGCCTCTCGGAACAAGAACTCGGTGTTGAATACTCTCTGTCTCTTGCACAGTTCCCACGACGCTGCCCTCTGTAACGTTATCACCAACTTTCACAATAGGTTCGAAATTCCATAATTGACTTTCATCCAAAGGAGGTTCACTGACGCCTCTCTTAAGAAATCCTCCTTCTTTCTCGGCCAGTGTAGTCAGTGGCCTTTGGAGACCATCAAAAATGCTCCCCATCAATCCAGGACCGAGCGTTGCTACCAAAGGTTCATTGGTGTTATAAACCGATTCTCCAATTCTTAAACCTGATGTTTCTTCATAAACCTGAATCGTAATTTGCCCGGCATTTAATCGGATTACTTCCCCCACAAGCATGTCATCTCCCACCAGCACCATATCGTGCAGACGTACCTCTTCCATACCAACAGCACCAACAACAGGGCCAGCGATTCGATTCACTTTTCCGCAGCACTCAAGCTTTTGTTGTTCCATCTTCTTCACCTCGAAATCTAATTTGAACACCTGTCGCATGGCGAATCATGTCATATATCCTTTTTTTTCGTCCCGTCTCGGCTGCAGAAACAGGTGCCGAAGGGATAGTTACCAATAATATGTCTTCAGTATCATAAATCTTATTTACCAAAGAAATTGGAAGATCAGAAAAAAGATCGTCATCCAAAGCCAGCAGAATTTTTTCTTTTTTGTCCAACCATGATGAAATTAACTTTTCTACTGCTTCAACATCATCCACGCCAATCGCGTCCACACCGGCCAACCGGAAACCATTTACCTGATCGGTTTTGGTTACAACGATCATCTTATTCATTCAACCCTCTGTAAATTTTCTCGAATGAATAAAGGTTCAAAACCCGAATCAATCCCTTTTGCAATCCAGCGAATATTCCTGACTTCATTCTTTTTTCTCGCAACATATCCGAGCGGTACTCCAATGCTAAGTGGAAATAATTTGGGCAATTTCGCTTGCCAATCCAGCATATAGACATGCATCTGGTTCTCAAATTCACTGAGCTGGCTTGTATCCTGGTAACAATCCAGGGCTTTTCGAAGGTTTTTCCCATATTTTGTAGTGAATAAACTTCGAGCGACTTTTTCCACTGTTTTTTCTTTCGATAATCTGACTAGTCTTGAAATCGATAAAGAACCATAATCTATCAAATACTTTATAAAATCACCTCGAAGGTTTGACCGTCCATCTTCAGATTCCACCACTCGCAGCAAAGTGTTTAAATTAATGATGTCTGCCTCAATAGAATAGAATTCTCTCAATAATTCACTATCCTGAGAAGAATCATTTAGCAATTCCCTAATTCTTTGAAAATACCATTTCTCAATAACCAGTTCAATCTCCGAAGACGATTGGTCCTCATGTTTGGATCTCCATTTAAGCAGTGTTTCACTAATAGGGACTTCAAATATCGCTGATTTACTGATTGCCTCATCCAGACTTTTTGATTTTGCAATTTGCGTAAGAATTGGACGGGGAATGGAACTGAGCGGTGAGAATGAGTTGATAATTTCATCGAGCGGAATCTCGTGAATAAGGCCTCTAACAATTGCCTTTAAACTTTCGAGATCCTCACGTAAAAAAATATAGTTTACCTTCTCTTTTGCATCTTCCTGGTAAAACTCATTCAAATCATCAACAATCTGCTCCAATTCCATCCGCATCGCCTGAGTTATACAACCATATCCATGAGAATAGGTAAGTGCCGTCTCAATGGATTCTTTATAAGGTGTTTTGGTTAAAGAAGAAATCAGGCTGTCAATACTGGATGAATTGGAAAAAGACTCCAGTGTATCAATTGGCAGCAAACTGGATATTCGTGCGCGAAGACGGGTATTACCATAATCAAACAAAGCCATTTTTAATTGCTGGAAACTTGCTCCTCAAAAAACAATGACAAATCCTGGCGAATTTGATCCTCCACATGCAAAAACCTAGAATCGAGTGTATTCTTAACACTTACCATACGGTCATCTGTTTCTGCCAAACAGCCCCCCGCTATGTTGAGATCGTCAACAACTACTATCTGATCATCCAATTTCCCAACGATTTCCTCAGCGAGCTTTATGTCTTTTTTATCGATGTGAAGTAATATCTTGCTTTCATCCAGCAAGGAAGGTTTTATTGTTTCAAGAGTCTCATCAATTAAATTACCCAAAATTGCAGAATAGTCATCCCTTTTTCTAACTTCTTGGAAGCTTTCTCTAACCTGATTAAGAACCTGTTCTATTAAATTCTGCCTGGCGTCAGCGTGAATCTTCAATGCCTGCATCTCTGCCTGCTGCTCAATCAGAGCCTTATCACGATTGAATTTGATTCTCCCGTCTGAGAGAATTCGATTTTTCTGGCTTTCCGCTTCCTGCTTCGTCTTTGCGTGTATCTGGGAGATCTTTTTTTCTGCTTCGGATTCAATTTTCGCAATTTCCTGATGTTCTTTCTTGCGAATCCCATCAAGAATGATATCTACATCCATGCAGTCTATCCTCCCAGAAGAATAATAGCTGCAACTGCAAATCCCAGAATAACCAGGGTTTCCGGAATTGCGACCAGGATGATAACCGAACCAATCAATTCCGGTTTTTCCGCGATTGCACCTACTCCAGCAGAACCTATTGCCCTCTGGGCCATTGCGGTTGCAAAAGCCGTTACTCCGATCGCGATACTTGCCGCCAGTGCGATAATTGCCTGTTCCATTTTTTACTCCTTTAATTGTGATATTCCGAATGAACTTTCAATTCTTTTCTTAAATGGTCTGAATGGTGCCTGACCACCCTCGTAAAACCTGCGAAAGAATTCAACATACTGTAAACGAAGGCTTTGAATTGTGGGGCTCAACATTCCCATCACCAAATTCAAAGCATGAATAACAATGGCGATGACAATTCCTGCCGCCACACTTCCCAACATCCCTCCCATCTCATTTGCAACCAATGCTAAAAAAACCGATGCCAATCCGAGTGCTGTGATTCTGAGATAGGAAAGAATGTTTCCGATAATTCCCACAAATTCTATCGGCCCTAAGAAAAATCCGGTTGTACCAAGTGAGATTGCCAGAATTGTAAGGCCAACAGCCAGTATTATGAAACCAAAAACATTAAAACCATGAGGAATCGTGCGGGTTAGGGATCCTGCCAGAACCAGTAAACCAACCAAACCTATGAACATACCGATACGTTCAAATGTTTCACTCCTTGCCTTATGAATTATAGAATTCCAGATGCCTATCAGGAGACCCAGCATGATATGGCCGAAACCAACAGCCAGCGCCATAATAATAAGCGTTGTAATATTGCTTGCCTCCGAACGGCTTATCCAGAGCGGTGGGATCCCGATCATTTCGCCAAGAGTTCCAAAATATTCTCCATAAAGGACACCAAACAACATAGACCAAATCGCTCCAATTCTTAGAGATTTCAAAAAATCTTCGATCAAACCTTTTTCTACCTTTTTTAATCCAATGATTGAAATCAGGAGCATCAAAAATCCATATCCAACATCTCCGACCATCATGCCAAAAAATAGGGGCATAAAAATTGCTACAAGCGTGCTTGGATCAATATCTGAATATTTCGGTACAGCACGCATTTTTACAAAATCCTCAAAGGGAGATAATGGTTCAGGATTGCGAGTGGCGACGGGAATTTTCTCCTTCAACTCAGGCGGGATATTTATCACACTGAGAGATGCATTTTTCCCAAAATTTGTTTGCAATAATTTCCGGAGTGTGTCCAGATCCTCAGACGGAACCCATCCAATGATCGTAAACGTGTAATCTGTCTCACCGGTCTTTGTGTAAGTCTCGAATTCATCAACACGGTCCTGACATGCCAACTGGAAAATTTTCAATCTCTTCAGCCACTTTTCTGCTAAATTCTGTAGCCGTTCATCAATCTGATCCAGCTCCTCATGATCCAGTTCAACTTTTTTCTCAATATGGTGAAGCGCGTCATCCGTAGATAAATAAGCATATTCTTCGGGAAGAATCAACTGGGCGACTTTTTCATTCTCCATAAATGTTTCTACTTGAGACATCAACTCAAGTGGGAAAATCCCGATAACAGCGTTGGTAGACTCGCCCACTTTTACCGAGATCATCTCAAATTTCCCCCTTGTCAGCAGTTTCAACTGTTGAGCCAATAATCGCATATTCCTCATCTGTGAGGAATGCACAAGCGCGCGTATTGTCGCATTGCCTGATTTCCTGGATGATTCAGGCATAACGGGGGCAATTGCCTGAAGCATATCGGTATATTTTGAAAGAGAGATCAATTCATCCTGGAGAGTTTTTTTCCGGTTATTGAGATACTGAACTTGAGAAATCAAATCAGCAACCCGATAATCAATTTCCGAAATTGTTTCATCTACATTTTCTTCTGAGAGATTACCGTGGTTAAATTTGGTCAGTCCGGAGAAAAGATCAACCAAGCCATTGATATTTGCAATCAGAAGGTCTACTTTCTCCTGGTCCTGTTCCATTTTTTCTGAGAGTGAGTAAGGCTGAAGCAGCGCATCGGGAACATCACGTATGTCATCAATCTGCATTTTCCCAAAATTGTGTAACAGAGGAATCATCCGTTCCAGGTTTTCTTTTAGACCCCAAATCTGTACCCGCGACATTTTTAGAATCATCTTGATCCCTCGCTGTTCGCCGAAATGATGAGATTGAGTATCCTTGCTAAGGCTTCCCCCAGAAATTCGCTCCCCTTGTTACGAAATGATTCGGCACTATTTTTTGCCGAGGCAATTTTTTCCTGTGCGTCTTTTCTTGCTTTTTCGATTTCCTGCTCATAGATTCGATCGCGCTCTTTCCTTGCTTCAGAGATAATCTTTTCTTTTATCCTGGTCTGATCCTTTCTTGCTGCCTCAATTTTTTTATCCGCACGATCCCGCGCCTCAGCTACTTTTTCAGCGACTTCTATTTCAGTTTTAAGAACGGCCTCCAGGGAATTTTGAGGATCCTGTAATTGAATGTCCAGACTTGTTTTTTCCTTCATTTTTCTAAATGCTCAAATAAAATTTTAAATAAATGACCTTTTATCCTAATCCTCTTGCCTTATAAAGTCAATGCGAGCAAGAAAACAAATAGTTAACAGCTTTTTAATAGAAGATTCAAAAGTATAATGGCATACTTACTTATTATTTATAAAAAATTTGCAAAATTTTTTCAGTGGAGGACCAAAAATGGATCAATATGATGTCGTAGTTATTGGAGCCGGACCAGGAGGGTACGTTTGCGCAATTCGCACTTCCCAGAACGGATTGAAAACAGCCATTGTCGAAAAGGAGTATATGGGCGGTGTCTGCCTGAATGTGGGCTGCATCCCTTCAAAAGCCCTGCTGAAGAACGCAGACCTGGCTCATACTTTACGGGAGAGGACCAGGGAATTCGGGGTTTCTTTTGAAAACCTGGAGCTGGATTATTCGGAAGCCGTCAAGCGAAGCCGGCAGGTATCTAACCGATTGACCAAAGGCGTTTCTTTCCTGATGAAAAAGAATGATATTGATGTATATATGGGTAAGGCAAAATTTAAATCCAAAACAGAATTAGAAGTAACGGACGAGGAAGGGAAAACCCAAAACCTTTCAGCAAAAAATATCGTTATCGCTACCGGAGCGAGTTCCTTTGCTCCCTCTTCCTGGAAGATCGATGATGAAAAGGTAGTTTTTTACAAGAAAGCAATTTTGCAAGAAGAGCTACCTGAAAGCGTTGTCATCATCGGCGCGGGAGCGATAGGCGTTGAGTTTGCAACCATCTGGAATTCATACGGGAGCGAAGTGACGCTGGTTGAGATGCTCCCCGACATCCTTCCCCTGGAAGACGAAGAATCCAGCAAGGAACTGGCGAAAGCTTACAAGAAACGCGGCATCAACGTTTTGTCCGGCCATAAGGTCCAGGATATCGAAGTGACCGATAAAGGCGTCAAGATCACGGTTTCTATAGATGACGAGGAAAAAACACTTGAAGCTGACCAGGCGCTTGTCGCCATCGGCTTCCGGCCGAATTCTTCCGGTTTTGGCTTGGAGGAAATCGGTGTCGAAATGGACGACAAGGGCAACATCCAGATTGACGACCGCATGGCTACCAACGTGGACGGCGTTTATGCGATCGGCGACGTGACCGGGAAACTGCTGCTGGCGCATGCAGCCATGAAGCAGGGCATCGTCTGTGCGGATGCGATGGCGGGCAAGGACACGCAGCCCATTGATTACAAAATGGTACCGCGCGCTACTTTCTCAAACCCACAGGTGGCGTCTTTCGGTTATAAGGAACAGGAGGCGAAGGATGAGGGGTACGAAATCAAGGTTGGCCGCTTCCCCTTTTCAGCAAACGGAAAAGCGCTTGGCCTTGGCGAATCGAGCGGATTCATCAAGATCATTTCCGATGCCCAGTACGGAGAAATTCTCGGTACTCACATGGTTGGACCCGAGGTTTCCGAACTGCTGCCCGAATTGACACTGGCGCGTCTGATGGAGCTCACCGCCCATGAGATTGCCATGAACATCCATACCCACCCCACCCTGAGCGAAGCTTTAGCAGAAGCGGCAGAGGGGATCAGCGGTGAATACCTGCACATATAGATGTAAATAAAATCACAACCCGGACAGGCGTGCAGCGCACGCCTGTTTCAATTAGAACCATTAGAACCATTGTGCTATAATGCCAGCCGAAAGGCAAAAAGATGTTAAAAAATATCGCCCGCGCGCTGGGCGGGGACCCTCAAAAACGCGAACTGGAAAGACTGAGTACGGAAATAGAAGCGATCAATTCACTTGAACGTGAATTTGAGAATTTAAGCGCAGAACAACTTCAAAAGAAAACAGATGAATTCCGCAACCGCCTATCCAAGGGGGAAACATTGGATGATATTCTCCCGGAAGCATTTGCTGTTGTTCGTGAAGCGAGCAAGCGTACCACCGGACTGCGCCACTTTGACATCCAATTAATCGGCGGCATTGTCCTGCATGAAGGGAAAATTGCCGAAATGCGCACCGGCGAGGGAAAAACGCTGGTCGCCACCATGCCGCTCTACCTGAATGCGCTCACCGGAAAAGGCGCGCACCTGGTGACAGTGAATGACTACCTTGCCCGCCGGGACGCCCGCTGGATGGCGCCGATCTATGACCTGCTCGGCCTTAGCGTCGGCGTCCTGCAGATGTCCAGCCGCACAGGAAGCGCGAGTGATGCCTACCTGGTGGATCTCGATAAAAGAGACAGCCGCGAGGAAGAGGACCAGCTGCGCCTGGTCCACAGGCGGGAAGCCTACCAGGCGGATATCACCTACGGCACCAACAATGAGTTTGGTTTCGACTACCTGCGCGACAACCTGGTGATGGATATCCGCAACAGGGTCCAGCGCGGGCATCACTATGCCATCATTGACGAGGTGGACAACATCCTTATCGATGAAGCGCGCACACCGCTGATCATATCGGGGCCGGCGTCGGAAGACGTGGAGTGGTACAACCGCATGGCTGCGGTTGTGCGCCAGCTGGAGCCGGAGGATTACGATTTTGACGAAAAGGACCGCAGTGTCGCGCTGACCGAGATCGGCGAAGCGCATGTTGAGGACCTGCTCAAAATCCCTCTTCGAGACCCGGACCGGCCTGAAGACATCACGCCTGAGCAGGCGCGCCTTCTGGGGCACCTGGAGCAAGCACTCCGCGCAGAACTCCTTTTTAAGAAAAATAAAGATTACATTGTCCAGAACGGAGAGGTTGTCATTGTCGATGAATTTACCGGGCGTCTGATGCCCGGGCGCCGCTGGTCGGAAGGGCTCCACCAGGCGGTGGAAGCCAAAGAAGGTGTGGAGGTCAACCCTGAAAATGTAACCCATGCCACCATCACCCTGCAGAACTATTTCAGAAAATATGACAAGCTGGCCGGCATGACGGGCACCGCCGTCACAGAGGCAGAGGAATTCGCGACCATCTACGAGCTGGAGACGCTGGAAATCCCGACCAACCTGGACTACGAGGCAAACAAGCCCGAATCCGGGATGGATATTCTCAAGGCGCGGGATGAAGAAAATTATGAATTTATCTATTACGCGCTGGAAGAAGAGCCGGAACGGCAGCCTATATTCTGGAAACGCAAGGATTACCCGGACGTCGTGTACCGCACAGAAGAAGCAAAACTGCGGGCGATCGTTGAGGAGATCCTCCGATATTATGTCATCGGGCGGCCACAGCTTGTGGGCACCACATCCATTGAACATTCCGAACGCCTGTCAGGCCGACTGAAGGCAGCCCCCCTGCAGCGCCTGCTAACGACCATCCTCATCCGGCAGGCATATTTCCGCGCAAACAACATGGATATTCCTGAGCAATCCATTCCCGAACTGGAGTTTTTAAACCAGCCGCTGGATGACCTCAACCCATCCGAAATGCGCCAGTTCGCGAAAGGCGTGGAGCTTGAGACGATCAACCCGGAAAATGAAGATAACCTGCAAACACTGCTGGATTACTTTGACCTGGATGAAGGCAATAAGGAACGGCTCATCCGGGCTATCCAGGGCGGCATCCCTCACCAGGTGCTGAACGCGCTTAAACATGACCAGGAATCCCAGATCATCGCCGGTGCCGGCGCTTTTGGCGCGGTTACCATCGCTACCAACATGGCCGGCCGCGGCGTGGACATCAAACTGGGCGGGGAAATAGAGGAAGAGGTGCTTTCGGATGTTCGCAAGGCACTCAACCTGGCTGGCCGCGACCCGTACGGCATGACCAATTCCGACATGGCGGAAGCATTAAAAGAAACCGATCCCGAAGTGTATGCCGGCTACGAGGAATCTGTAAACAGCTTTTTCGCATACCTGGACAATATGCGCCGGGTTCGTGAGGTGGGCGGCCTGCATGTGATCGGTTCCGAACGGCACGAAGCACGGCGGATCGACAACCAGCTGCGCGGCCGCTCCGCACGGCAGGGCGATCCGGGTTCTTCCCGGTTTTACCTGTCGCTGGAAGATGACCTGATGCGCATGTTCGGGGGCGACCGGGCGGAAAACCTGATGCGCATTTTCAACCTTGACCCATCCATTCCCCTGGAAAGCCGCATGCTGGGACGCCTGGTGGAAGGTGCGCAGGAGCGCGTGGAGGGCTACAACTTTGATGTGCGCAAGCACCTGCTGGAATATGACGATGTACTGAACGACCAGCGCGAGCGGATTTATTCAGAGCGCGACCGCGTGCTCGTGAAGGAAGACCTGGAAGAAGACGTGCTGGAAATGCTGCGCACGGAGCTCCAGAGGCGCATTCCGGACTCCCTGATGGACCCGGAAGGGCCGTGGAAGCTGCTGGCTTTCCTGGACGAAATCCAGCCGACCATCTTTTATCCGAAGCAGGATGAACGAATTTTTTCGTATACGCAGCTGCTGACCGCCAGCATGCTGGCGGAGCGCGCCAAAGATCTTTCGAACCGGGAAGAGATCAGCCATACCGCGCTCGGCCTGGCGCGGGAGGCGATTACGGCGGAAAAAGTGCATGTCACCGGCCAGACGAGGGCATACATCCAGCGGACCGCGGAAACCTTCCAGAACCAGCTGGACGAGCGCAAGGAGCTGCTGGATATCTTCATTGACAATGCCTCCTCATATGAAGGCATGTCAACCGGAGACCTTTCAGTAGAACTGCAGAACCTGGTGCGCATCAAAATGAATATCAGCCGCCCGCTGGCAGACACACTGCAGGATAAACCGCAGGCCTTCCGGCAGGAGATCGCGGAGGAGATCCAAAGGCAACTGCTTGGCGTTTTCCTGAACCGGCTGACCATGGTTGTGGAAAGGCGCGCAGGCAGCCGCCTGGCGCTGGACACCGACGCGCTTCTGGACACGGACTGGCCGGATATCGAGGACCGATTCGTTGAAGCCGTGGAGCAAGTTTACGACGAGAAAAGCGAAACCCTCACCCGCGAGGGAAACCAGATCCACCACAACATCGGCAGCATTTTGGAGCGCCTGCCGGAGGGGGAGCTGGACCTGGAAGACCTGGCAGAACTGACGGCCGGCATGCGCGCCGGCACGCAGATGATGATCGACACGCGAACGCACCAGCGCATCAACCGCCGCGTAAACCTGATCAACTACGTCTTCCTGGCAGCCGGCCTGCTGGAAGACAAACTCCCGGAAGTGATCACGGAAGAGGTGCTGGAGCACCTGGAAAGCGTACAGCAGGACCTGCGGCGTATCTGGGGAAAGATGGAACTACAGCGGTGGTCTGAAAACACCAACACGATCGGCGGGCTGGATGCCGGCTTCCGGCAGAAAATCACTGACAATCTTGAATCTGGCACACAGGATGAGATTAAAGACCTTTCCATCAGGCAGATCCTGGAAGACGAGAATGAGGAAGTGATCACTGCAGTCGGAAAAGTGGTCCAGACGCGCATCTACCGGCACATCCTGCTGCGTGAGATCTCTGACCTTTGGATCGAGCACCTGACGCAAATGGAAGCGCTGCGCGTGTCCATCCGTATGGAAGCATATGCCCAGCAGGACCCGCTGGTGCAGTACAAGAGCCAGTCAACGGACACATTCACGGACCTGCTGGCAGCCATCCGCATGGGGGTGATCAGCAAAATGTTCCGCCTGCAGCCCGCCAAACCCCAGCCGGCCGGGGAAACACCGGACGGAAAGGGAGCGGACGCAGCGAAAAACACACCGGCCAAGAAGAAAAAACGCAAGCGGCATAAAAAGCGCTGACGCCGCGGAACCCCGCCTGCGGGGTTGTCAAGCTACCTAATAGCCCTTATAATCATTCCATTATCTCAATGTATTGGAGCATTTAACTTATATGAATTTACAAGACACCAACCAAACCTCGGGGGAGGAAAAAACCAAAGAAAAAGAATACCAGAATATGGCTTCTTTACTGAAAGAGGAGGGGCTGGGCCTTGATTTACCTGAAGCTGGCGAGATCAAGACCGGCAGGATTGCCCGCATCGCCCCCGGCCAGATCATGGTCAGCATCGGAGCAAAATCGGAAGGACTTATCGGCGGGCCGGAATTTGAAATGATACCGCCAGATATTTTTGCAGAACTGGAAGTCGGCCAGGAAATCCCTGTTTACATTATCACACCCGAGGACCAGCACGGCAACCTGCTGCTCTCCTACGTGCGGGCGCTGGAGGCGGAGACCTGGAAGAAAGCCCAGGAACAATTGGAGAGTGAAGAAAACTTCACCGGAAAGGTCGTCGGCTACAACCGCGGCGGCTTGCTGGTTTCTTACCATGAACTGCGCGGCTTCGTGCCGGCATCCCTGCTCTCGTTTTCAAGGCGGCCGAACACAACCGGCTCCAACCCGGAGGACCGCTTCGGGCACCTGATGGGCGAAGAGCTGGACCTGCAGATCATCGAGGTGGACGAGGAGCGCCGCCGGCTGATCTTCTCGGAGCGCGCCGCGCTGAACGAGACGCGCGAAAAAGTTCGCGACCAGGTGATCGAAAAGCTGGATGTGGGCGATGTCCGCACCGGGCGCATCACCAGCCTGGCTGATTTTGGCGCTTTCGTGAACATCAACGGGGCTGACGGCCTCGTGCACCTGAGCGAGATCTCATGGGACCGCCTGCGCCACCCCGGCGACGAACTGAAGGTCGGCGAGAAAGTGGACGTTAAGGTCATCAGCATCGACGAGGAAAAGGGCCACATCGGCCTGTCCATCCGCCAGCTGAAGGACGACCCATGGCAGAAGATGGTCGAAGACCTGCGTGTAGGACAGCTGGTCGAAGCCGAGATCACGCGGCTGACCAAATTCGGCGCCTTCGCCAAGCTGGAAAGCGGCGTGGAGGGCCTGGTGCACATCTCCGAGCTCAGCGAGGAGCACATAGGCCATCCCAAGGAAATCCTGCGGGAGGGCGACGACGTGACCCTGCGCATTATCAAGATCGAGCCGGAATCCCACCGCATCGGCCTGAGCCTGCGGCGCGTT
>Ga0272441_10012224_pt1 | contig 12582 bp, 8 predicted proteins | sample SSMProp6N_FD_193582 | JGI IMG/M metagenome (GOLD analysis project Ga0272441, IMG submission 193582) | Marine sediment archaeal communities from Little Sippewissett salt marsh, Falmouth, MA, United States - SSM-Prop-6N | ecosystem: Environmental > Aquatic > Marine > Wetlands > Sediment ...
TAACAAACTTCCATCACTTAAGGACGATGCCGTATATCTTGCCATAACCATCCGACATCTAAAAAAAACAAATAAGGTCAGGTATGCACTTATAGAATTACCGACCACCACAATGCCCAGGTTTATATCTTTACCGGGACCGGCTGAAGAAAACAACTATATATTTCTTGATGATATAATAAGGGTCGGATTGAAAGATATCTTTTATGTATTTAAAAACAGCGAGTTGCTGGCACATACAATCAAACTTAATAAGGATGCTGAACTCGATATAAATGATGATATCTCAGAATCGTATATTGAAAATGTGAACAGAAGCCTGAGCCAGCGCAAAGTAGCCAACCCTGTAAGGTTTGTTTATGACAGGGAAATACCTGAAGAGACCCTAAACATTTTAACTGACAGGCTTGAATTCAGTATGGATGATGCGGTAATCCCCGGGGCAAGATACCATAATCTGAAAGACCTGATTAATTTTCCCATACCCGATGGAACAGAAAGCTATAAATACAAGTCACTTCCACCTATCAGGCATAAGGATTTAATACCCGGGAAAAGCATAATCTCAAAAATTAGAAAGAAAGATATTCTGCTATATTTTCCTTATCATTCATTTGATACTTTTGTCAACCTCCTGAGAGAAGCCTCGCTTGATCCTGCAGTAAGGGATATAAAGATAACCCTGTACCGAATAGCAAAAAACAGCAATGTTATCAATGCCCTTATTAATGCTGTTCGAAATGGAAAAACCGTCACTGCAATTGTGGAATTGCAGGCCCGCTTTGATGAGGAAGCTAATATTTACTGGAGTAATAAGCTCAGGGAAGAAGGCGTAAGAGTAATACACGGTGTCCCCGGGCTTAAGGTACATGCCAAACTATGCCTCATAAAAAGGATTAAAGGCGATAATGTTCAGAGGTACGCATGTGTTGGCAGTGGCAATTTCAACGAAGAAACTGCCCTTGTTTATACCGATCATCTTCTTCTTACTTCTGATACTAAAATTACCAATGAGGTAAATAAGACATTTGCATTCCTTGAAAAGAATTACAAAAAAGAAAATTATTACCATCTTATTGCTTCACCTTTTTATTCCAGGACAAGGATATCGCGTCTGATAAAAAATGAAATAGAAAACGCCAGGAATGGTGAAAAGGCATATATATACCTGAAGCTTAATAATATGGCTGACGGTGATATTATTAACCTCTTGTACAGTGCCAGCCGTGAGGGTGTGGATGTGAGACTGAATATCAGGGGGATGTTTTCACTTGTGGCAGGTATCGAGGGATTCAGCTGTAATATAAAAGCTATAGGTATAGTGGATCGCTTTCTTGAGCACACCAGGATAATGATATTCGGAAACAGGGGAAATGAAAAAGTCTATATTACCTCAGGAGACTTAATGACCAGGAACCTGGAAAGAAGGGTTGAAATTGCATGCCCCATACTGGATAGTGAACTTAAACAGGAGCTGAGGGATATATTCGATATACAGTGGAAGGACAATGTGAAAGCCAGGATACTTGACAGAAACCTTGAAAACCGGTTTGTAAGAGACGACAAGCCCCCCTTGCAATCCCAGGTTGAGATATATAATTATCTTAAAACATTACATGAGGGCGATGATGAAACATAAGAACCGGTAATAGAATAAAAGAAAAAAGAAGAAAATGGATATTAATGGCAAACTCTACAAATCGTTCCAGGAGAGATTCAAGCAACTTGAAAAGCAGCAATCAAAGGAAAAAATCAAGAAACAGCATGCCAAGGGCAAACTAACTGCCAGAGAGCGTCTTGATCTGCTTCTTGATGAAGACACCTTTGAAGAAGTGGATGCCTTCGTTGTTCCCGATACTCATGGAATTGAATTTGGTAAGGTAGAGAAGCATTATGGTGATGGAGTTGTAACCGGTCATGGTAAAATAAATGGACGCCTGGTTTTCGTATACGCCCAGGACTTCACTATTATGGGTGGTTCTTTAGGTATTGTTCATGCCAATAAGATTGTAAAGATCCAGGAAATGGCCCTTAAGATGGGTGCACCCATCATAGCACTTATCGACTCTGGCGGCGCCCGCATACAGGAAGGAATAGCCTCTCTCAGTGGTTATGCAAGCATATTTTACAATATTATTCGTTCATCCGGGATAATTCCCCAGATAGCTGTAGTTATGGGTCCTGCTGCCGGAGGCGCCGTTTATTCACCGGCATTGATGGATTTCGTATTCATGACAAGCTACACCAGCTATATGTTCGTTACCGGCCCCAATGTCGTCAAAGAAGTGCTGAATGAAGATGTTAGCTTCGAGGAACTCGGTGGCGCTGAAGTCCATGCAAAAAAGAGCGGTGTGGCACATTTTATTTATGATGATGAGGAAAACACAATACTTGGCTTAAAAAAGTTCTTTTCATATATCCCTTCCAATAATGTTGAAAACCCACCCAGGATAGAGGATATCAACGATACACCCGATATAAATCCCAAGTTGCTCGACATCGTTCCCGATGACCCCAATAAGGCATATGATGTAAAAGAAGTAATCAATAATATAGTTGACAGGGGTAGCTTTTTTGAAACAGGCGAATTATATGCCCAGAGCCTTATTACTGGTTTTGCCCGCCTGGAAGGAAGGACAATAGGCATCATAGCCAACCAGCCCAAGGTGCTTGCAGGTGTGCTCGATATTAATTCATCGGTCAAAGGAGCACGCTTCATACGTTTCTGTGACTGCTTCAATATACCATTACTGACTTTCGAGGATGTACCCGGTTTCCTTCCGGGGGTCGACCAGGAACATACAGGTATTATCAGACATGGCGCGAAGTTATTATACGCATACAGCGAAGCCAATGTACCAAAAATAACTGTCATTTTGAGAAAGTCATATGGTGGTGCTTATATAGTTATGAACAGCAAGAACCTGGGCGGTGACTTTAATTATGCATGGCCCACTGCAGAGATAGCAGTTATGGGCCCTGACGCTGCTGTAACAATACTATATCGCAAAGAGCTGGCCGAATCGGAGAACCCGAAAAAATTAAAAGCTGACCTGGTGAAAAAATACAGGGAGAGAATAGCAAATCCCTTTGTGGCTGATGAAAAAGGATTTATTGATGAGGTTATTGATCCTTCTGAAACAAGGAAAAAGCTTATTATTGCTTTTGAAGCACTTTCGAATAAATGGGTTGAATCACCATCACGGAAACATGGTAATATCCCCTTATAATGAATACTAAAGTTATTATCCACGAAAATTAGCCTGCCAATGAAAATTAAAAATATTCTGATTGCCAACAGGGGTGAAATAGCTGTACGGATAATGAAAACTGCCACCAGGCTGGGTATTACCACAACTGTGATAAAAACTGCCGCCGAGCCCGCTGCGGTCTACCTCTCCCTGGCCGACAATGTGTACGATGACACTGATAATGTATCAGAAATACCAGTTTTTCTGGATATAGAAAGAATAATAAAAATAGCACATGATACCGGCGCTGATTCGATCCACCCGGGTTATGGCTTCCTTGCTGAGAATGCTTATTTTGCCCAGAGATGTGCCGACAGTGATATTGTTTTTATCGGACCCTCGCCTGATTCGATCTATAAGATGGGGAATAAGATTATCGCCAGGAAAATTGCCCTGTCAAATAAAATACCCATGTCCGTGGGCAGCGAAGGGAAGATCCCTACTGAAAAAGAGGCAATAAGAGTGGCCGGTAAAATAGGTTACCCTGTGATTATCAAAGCTGCCTCCGGTGGTGGAGGAAGAGGCATGAGGATAGTCAGAAAGGTAGAAGACATGCCTAAATTGTTCAGGCTGGCCTCCAGTGAAGCTGATAAGACATTTTCTGATCATTCCGTCTTTATTGAGAAGTACATAGAAAACCCTAAACACATAGAATTTCAGATACTTGGAGACAAGAAAGGGAACATAATACATATAGGCGAGCGCGAATGTTCTGTACAGAGAAAGCACCAGAAACTCCTTGAGGAAGCACCTTCATCTGCCCTTACTGAAGAATTAAGGCATGAGATGGGTGAGATCGCAGTCAGGATAGCCAGGGCCGTAGGTTATTATTCAGCAGGTACGGTTGAGTTTCTTTTTGATCCGGAAGGATCCTATTATTTCATGGAGATGAATACCAGGATACAGGTTGAACACCCGGTGACAGAGCTTATTTCCGGCATGGATCTTATTGAGGAACAAATACGTATTGCTGAGGGTAAGGAATTGAGATATAGTCAAAAAGACATTAAACTGGAAGGTTGGGCAATAGAATGCAGGATTAATGCCGAGGATGTACAATCAGGCTTCAGCCCATCCCCCGGCAAGATTGAAAAGATAATAATGCCCTCAGGAGAAAATATACGTGTTGATACAGGTGTGCAGTCAGGCTCAATAATAGCAGCCAATTTCGACTCGATGATAGCCAAACTGATAGTTTATGGAAAAGACAGGAAGGATGCACTGGCAAACTGCAAGCAGGCTCTCGATAAGGTATGGATAAAAGGTACGAAAACCACCCTCCCCTTTTTCAGAATGTTAATAAGGAACCAGAGATTTTTGGACGGATCGATAACCACTTCTTTCATCGAGAATGAAATTGATACTTACCATGTAAGCAGCGAATATGAAGAAATGGTAGCAGCATGGCTGGCAACATGGCTTTTCGTTGATGAAAACCTTGATGAAAGCAGCCTGAATATAGATTTTGACGATGCTAAAAATATAAGCCCCTGGATATTGAATAAAAGAATAAACCGGTTTTGAATAAACACATCGCTTATGGCCACACAGAAGAAAAAATTATATGCCCTTACCGGGAAGAAGAAATACGGTTTTATTCTCCCCCTTACCGAGACCATAAAGATAGGTAAACGTAAATACAATATTGTTCTGAAGGAGGATGATAAATACGGTACATATGTGCTCTGGAAAAACAGGCGATATCCGGTGGAAATAACCATGTCGAGGCAGAACAAGATTGATATACTTTTCAACTACGTATGTTATTCCTTCACAGTAGAGACACCCTTCTCGCTTAAGCGTAAGCAATACCTAAGCAAGGAAAAAGGTACTGCGGATAAAGAAGCACTGACCGCCCCCATGCCTGGCAAAATAGTAGAAGTACTGGTAAATGAAGGTGATGAAATAAACCGGGGAGAACCTCTACTGATACTGGAAGCAATGAAAATGCAAAACGAAATAAACAGCCCCGTTAACGGTTTTATTTCATTAGTGAATGTAATCGCAGGGGCCAATGTAAATAAGGATGATATAATGCTTGAGATAAGAATTACCCAGTAATAATGCTGTAGAAATTCAGAGTTATGAATTAATTAACTCATAACTCATCACTCATCACTCATCACTAATAATTCAACCCTGTTCAGTCCTTTTCCGGTATAGCTTCCAGTGTACCTACAAGAAAGTCCCAGAATTTCTTTACTGTTTCAATATTCACTTTCTCATCCGGTGAATGAGGATAGCGTATTGTCGGACCAAAAGATATCATGTCCAGGTGTGGATATGCCCCTGCAATAATACCACATTCCAGACCGGCATGTATTGCCTTTATCTCAGGTATTTTACCATACATCTTGTCATATACGCCCTGCATTGTTTTCAGTACCGGGGATTTCATGTTTGGCTTCCATCCCGGGTATGAACCGCTCAGTTCTATTTCAGCGCCCATCATCTGGAAAATGGAAGCCACTTTCCATGCTGTTGCCTCTTTAGCAGTATCAACGGAGCTTCGCGTAAGACTAAGGGCCTCAAAATTGCCATTACCAACTTTTACGACAGCAAGGTTCGTTGATGTTTCCACCAATCCTTCCATAGATGTACTCATTCTAAGCACACCATGAGGACAACCATATACTGATCGTATTATCCCATACTGTTCATCCTCGGGTACCAGACCTGAGGGTTTATCTGTCTTTATGCAGGCGAAGCTTATTTCCGGTTCTGTTTCCCCGTATTCATCCTTATACATTGCATCATATTCTTTGACAAGGCTCTCGAATCCTTTAGTTTTGTCTTCCGGAACCAGTACTATAGCATATGATTCCCGGGGTATTGCATTGCGAAGGTCACCTCCTGCAGCTTCAGACAACTTAATATTCAGATCGACCTCAGCCTGCATAAGGAACCTGAACAATACCTGGTTAGAGTTTGCCCTGCCCAGTGGTATATCAATACCTGAATGTCCACCTTTCATTCCCTTTGCGTCAACACGGTAAGCTACCATGTCTGAAGGAACAGGTTCTTCTTTATATGATTTCTTAGCTGTAATATCTATCCCCCCTGCGCAACCAACATATAATTCACCTTCATCCTCGGAGTCCATATTGATAAGTATTTCCGCATCAAGGTATCCGGGCTTAAGGTTATTTGCGCCCGTCATACCCGTTTCTTCATCAACGGTGAAGAGGGCTTCCACAGGTCCGTGCTTCAGTTCTCCGGATGAAAGTACAGCCATTGCTGCAGCTATTCCTATACCATTATCAGCTCCCAGTGTTGTACCATCGGCTGTAACCCATTCGCCATCTATATAAGCTTTGATAGGGTCTTTTTCAAAATCATGTTCCTTATCACTATTCTTTTGAGGTACCATGTCAAGGTGGGCCTGAAGAACAACGGTTTTCCTGTTTTCCATTCCCGGACTGGCTTTTTTCTTGATTATCACATTGCCTGTTTCATCCACAACTGTTTCCAGTCCCTGCTCTTCTCCGAAATTCTTTACGAATTCCACCATCCTCTGTTCTTTCTTTGAAGGATGAGGTATTTCACATATCTGTGAGAAATACCCCCAGAGGTCTTTAGGGTCTAAATTTTTTATTTCACTCATTATTATACTTTTTAATTGCCTGTCTGACGGCAGGCAGGTTTAATTGTTTAATCCTTGAATTGGGTGCTTATCTCGTTTACCCATTCAGTTATCCGCTGATCGGTCAATTCAGGTTCGAAATCTTCATCAACGGGTAAGCCGACAAACTTGCCATTAACAACTGCTTCCGACTCTTCAAATGTATAGTCATCGGGGTTCACTTTACCTATGGTATCCATACCCTTTGATTTCAGCAGCTGATACAATTCACCCATGGCATCGACAAAGTGATTTGGCCATCTCACATGATCTCCCAGACCAAAGACAGCTATCTTCTTACCTGACAGATCTGCTTTTTCCAGTTCTGGTTTAAAATGGAACCAGCCGCTTTCAATGGGTTCTGCATCCCATGTTTCCTTTCCGATTGTCGCCAGTCCAAAGATTATGTTATCATATTTTTTGAGATCCTCAATAGCGGCATCGCTCATTGATATCAAATCATGATTACCAGGTCCCAGTAACTGGCCGATTCTTTTTGCCACACTTTCAGTTCTGCCACCGGCAGGACCATAAAATATTGCAATTTTTTTCATTGTTTTCTAAATTATCATGAAGGTAGTTCAAGTCCATATCCCTGTTTCCTGTCAGCCTGTTTAAGCTTAAATGCCAGGAACATCGCCACAAGTCCGCATATAACGAGGACAAGTATAGGTATAGTATAGTTATAGAACATCTCCCCTGCCCTGATAGCCTCAAGATCATTCCTATTAACCAGGTCGAGCAGTGCTCCCAGTCCCCAGAAAAATAGTCCCAGACCCCAGTTCTGTACGGTAAACATACTCGCATAAGCTGTTCCAAGTCTGTTTTCTGCAACGATCTTTGCCACCGATGGCCACATAGCAGCAGGAACAAGCGAGAAAGCTATACCAAGGCTGAAAAGACCAACATATGCGAGCAGTTTAATATTGAAAAGTGATAGAGCAAGGTGAGCAAAAATAAGCAATGCAGAGCCCAGAATCATCAGGGATGCTGCCTTACCCTTTTTATCGACATAATTACCAAAAATAGGGGTGAACAGTATTGTCCCCAGTGGTATCAATGAAGCTGTCTTGGGTCCGTTGTTTAACCACAGGCCCAGTGTATCTCTCAAAGTGTAAATGAACACTGCGAATAAAACACCAACGACTATCATTGTCGTGTATTGTTGCCTGCTATTCTTAAGATTTGCAGGCACAGCGGAAAACATTATTCCAAACAGGAAGAAAGCTATAAAAATACTTGCATTGCCAATAGCCTTGCTGCCAAATAGAATAATATCACCACTTCCATCACCCGGAAGGTTATAGGTAAATCCAAATTTATTTACCAGCATATCAGGTGCATACTGAATAAATGGAAATACTGCTGCATAGAACGAAACACATAATAATGCGATGTAAATAAAAGAAGGATTGGTAGCAAGTCTAATGAGGTCATTAAACTTGAAGTCCTCCTCGGCTTCAGCTTCAGCAGCAATCTTTTTGGATTGTCTGTCAATCCTTATATCAAAGAAACTGTAGATAATGAATATAATCAGGGCCAATCCCATCAGTGTGGCAGCAAATGAAACTGCCGGGGCTACATGGCCGTTTGCAATATCAGGAGATATAGCCAGTCCGAGTGCTGATCCCAGTCGGCCAAAACCAACATTTATAGCCATAGCCAGTGCCAGCTCATATCCCTTAAACCACTTGACTATTGAGCGGGTGGCTACAACACAGGTAACCTCCAGACCTGTACCGAACAGTATACGTCCGACTATCATCATCGTTAGTTGCGTGCTGTGACTTTCACCGAATACGCCTGCGGTGGCCAGTGCATTCAGAGCACCTCCAAGCGTTGCAAGGCCTCCAAAAACTATTCCTGCCAGACGTATACCCCATTTGTCAAGTATGATCCCGCCAACGATAATCATACCAAACATATTGGCTATTGTTGTAAGGCCGATGACCCTGCCAAATTCCTCACTGGAAAAACCTAACTCACTTTCCATCAGACCCTTCAGTCCTCCGTAAAAGTCCTGAAACCAGTATGTGGCAAACATCAGCGCACTCAGTAATATCAGCATGGTCCATCTGACGGCAGCTGAATCACGCATTGTCTTATTCACAGTTTCCATATAATTTTTGTTTAGTTTTTTGAATTGAGCGTAAATGTAAAAAAAATAGTTGATAGAGTTGATAAAGTTGATAAGGTTTATAAAGTATGATGGGGAGAGGGGTGCTCGGTGCTCGGTGCTCGGTGCTCGGTGCTCGGTGCTCGGTGCTTGGTCCCCGCCTTCGCTGGCGCGGATCTCCCTCTGTCCACCGGAGCTTGGCACGGGTCTGGAGACAGGCGCTAGCGAAGGTGGAAGATCCGTGCCATGATCCGGAGGAAGAAGCGAAGAGACGAAGAGCACAGGGCACAGGGCTCAGAGCATTAAAGATACAAGATAGAAGGCACAAGATCCAAGGTAATGAATGATGAATATCGAATATCGAACGCCGAATTTCGAAGGAGATGGAGTTTGCTTGCTGGTGTAGGCTTTGTAGGGAAGGATGGTGGATCGTAAAATGAAAAATGTAAATTGGATATTTTAAATGTGCTGTGAGACTTGTCTAATAATAAGGATTTTACGAATTAACCAATTAACCAATTAACAAATCAACCAATTAACAAATTAACATACTTGTGACCCCGGCGTTCACGTCTTTCAGCCGGGGTTTCCGCTCAGACATCTGCTGATGTCTTCGCTCCAACTTGTGTCTTGTATCTTCAATGCCCTGTGCTCTGCGCTCCTCGCCCCCTGCTCCCTGCTCCCTGCTCCCTGCTCTTTTCTACCTGCCCAGTATATAATTCGCGGGCAATGCGACTTTCTTTCCGAACTGGTATATAAGCTGTCTTTTACCGCCAAGGTTTTTTCTGCCGTCTGTTACACGTATATCTACCACCTCAGGGATCCGGTAGTATATTTTATCGTAGCCCGACGGAATTGAATCGGGTATCATATTTACGGGAGCAAGTGAATTATTACTCATCATCTCAATAACTATTGGTCTGCCGCTCAGGTCACTCATGTCGAGCACTCCATTTTCTCCTGAGAATCGGAAAATGACGACCGGTTTGTTTTTCATACTGTTATCCGGTACAAAAGAGAATGCAAACTTCTCTTCGCTGGTGTATGATTTTCCTGCAAAAAGGCTAATATACTGTTCTTCCAACCTGTTTATTTCATCTATTGCAGCTCTGTCCTGAGGGAATACGGTTGCTTCACCAGTTAAAATCAAATGCCTGCCCTCTCTAAGTTCAAGAAGTATCCGGGCCGTATTCTCTGCCTGCTCTGACAGGCTCAGCTGCCTCCTTCTTTCGAGCACATAAGGTATTCGCACAAAGGCTGTATCTACATCAATAACCCTGTAGGCAGTGTCCTGCTCAATATCATAATATGCATCAGACCCCATATCCCTGTATTCAATACCGGTTTCTTCATCTGCATAATTCCGATTATCAAACTCCCTGTTCTTATAAATCAAAGGGTTTACATCCATAATAAGTCCGGCATTCAGCATACTTATTGCATTAGTCTGTATAAGACCATCACTCTTAATCACATAGAATTCAGCAGGATCAAGCTCCTGCACAGCTCTGATATTTACTTCCTTGAGGGTCCAGACGACCTGGTCGCTGCTTATTACATCTTTCAGACCCAGCAATTCATTTGCATATTCATGGTAGGGTCCCGCTTTTCTTACAGTCTTTTCAGCCACTACAGTAAAATCCAGGACTGTTTGCGGCAATGCATATATCAGGCTCCCATCATATAGTTGTACCGTATCCCCGAGAGGTAAAACCTCAGTCTTTACCTTAACAGGAACTTCTTTCACTGCAGAGCATGAGTATATTGTCAGAGCTATAGCAATAGCGAGACTATTCTTGATGTATGATTTCATATTCCTTAATATTATTTGTTCTTGAATTGTCTTATCTTAATAAATGATGCTCCAATATTATGAATAATATCTGAAGCAATCAATGATTCATAGGCAGTTGATCTAACTGCAAGGTCAGCTGCCAAGCCATGAATAAATACTGAAGCTATAGCAGCCTCCGATGGTTTGTATCCCTGTGCAAGCATGCCCAGAATAATCCCTGTCAGTACATCTCCACTGCCTGCAGTTGCCATTCCGGGGTTGCCTGTAGTATTAAACCAAACCCTTCCATCAGGCAGGCTAATTGATGTATGGGCTCCCTTGAGCACAATAACACATTTATATTTTTTTGAGAACTCACGCTGTATATCCAGCCTGGCAAAAGCTGTTGCATCGGATCCCGAAAGTCTCCTGAACTCTCCGGGGTGAGGAGTGAGCACTGCATTCTCAGGAATTATATCTGCCTTATCGTCTTCCATTGATATTATATTGATAGCATCTGCATCGATAACAACAGGCCCCTTATATTTTATTAGTAAATCCCTGAGTCCTTTTTTTGTGTTTGGTTTTGTGCCTATTCCCGGGCCTATTCCCAGGGCGTCAAACCTATCCGGTTCATTAATTTCCGTAACCATAATATCCGACTGATCACATTGTACCATAGCTTCGGGAACAGCAGTATGCATTATACTGGCTGCGGGCCGTGGCACATGGGCTGTCAGCAGACCTATACCCGTACGTAGTGCAGCGTGAGACGCAAGAACAGAAGCTCCTGACTTACCACAGGAACCTGCAATCATTAAACCATGACCAAAATGCCCCTTATGATCAAACTTCTTTCGGTCTTTTAAAATACCTGAAACCAATGTATAGTCAATAATATTATAGTCTGTAGGTGTGCTGCTTATTTTGGCAGGATGTAAGCCGATGGGCATAGTATGAATCTTACCTACAAAATCCTGATTATCTGCAAAAAAGAAGGATATTTTCGGAAACTGGATTGTAAGAGTATGATCGGCTCTTATAACGCTATCCGGATTATTTCCGGAATTATCCTCTCCGAAAAGGCCTGAAGGAAGATCTACTGAAACCACCCTGGCTTCAGACTCATTGATTTTTTTATTACCCCTGCCGGCAGTCCCTCAACAGGTCGAGTCAGGCCGGATCCGAAGATAGAATCAACGATTATATCATCTGGCTGGATATACGGGAAATCACCTATCTCCCCTATCTCGTTAAACACAACTTTTTTCTGATGCAGGAGCCTGTCCCTGTTTATCGACCAGTCCTTGCTTGTTTTAGAGCTGAAAGCGATATGATAAACCTCAACTTTATAACCGGCATCAGCAAGCATGCGGGACAATGCCAGTCCGTCACCCCCATTATTGCCCGGACCGGTAAATACAAGCACTTTAAATGAACGTTCGAAATGTTTAATATACCATTTGAACAGTGCTGTGGCTGCCCTTTCCATCAGGTCAATTGACTTTATAGGCTCATTATTTATTGTATAAGCATCAATCTCCTTTACCTGTTCTGAAGTAAATATTTTCATGTTTTGGCTACAATCTGTCAGTTTAATACAAATGTAAGATCAAAAATGATCATATAGAAATCTAAGGTGGAATTAAAGTATTAGGAAGGCTAAGGCTAAGGCTAAGGCTAAGGCTTCCTCCTTCGCCCTACGGGCTACGAAGGACGGTGAAGGCTGAGGCGAATAGGTGTGCTGGGTTCTGTATCCCCGCCATACTAGCAAGGGTGTGGGGAGATATTTTTCTACCCCCAATGACAAAAGGCTGCC
>Ga0272441_10012227_pt1 | contig 12578 bp, 6 predicted proteins | sample SSMProp6N_FD_193582 | JGI IMG/M metagenome (GOLD analysis project Ga0272441, IMG submission 193582) | Marine sediment archaeal communities from Little Sippewissett salt marsh, Falmouth, MA, United States - SSM-Prop-6N | ecosystem: Environmental > Aquatic > Marine > Wetlands > Sediment ...
TTATGTCATGCAACTGCTGCGTCCTGGTTGGAGCCGATTCTGCTATATAACCACCAAATTTGGCTATATTGAGGTCAACAGGCTGTTCAACAGCAGAATGGAACCATGCTGTGAGAGCAAAGAGATCAGACACCTCCTCCTGATACTCCATGGATATGTATGCACGGCCGGCATTGCCACGGTTAATGGCGCCATTCTGCACCATGCTGATAGTGCCATTGCCAGGGTCTATTCTGTAGTCCTTATCGACCTCATATTCTACCCCTCTGCCGGGTTCTGACGTCACACGGATGGTTTCCTCCAGCACACGCAGTTTATCACCGAACTGAGCCCTGTATGTGACGACAATCTGGTCATCACGGCTGAATTCCAGTCCCCCTTGAAACTTGATGATGTGATCCTCTATATTCAACACAAACTGGGTGATGTCAGAGTACGACACATACCATGTTTCTATGTAGAATTGCTCTGCAGGAGGCAGAGTACCGCCCCTATTGTCCCTGTTGTCTATGAGTAGGGCATCTACATATACCACCTCTGTCGTGCCATCACTGTTGGTGCGGGTCACTGGCGCCTTTGTCACCCCCATGGCATTAAAATTGCCGTCTACAGAGCCATTTGTGTCTTTTATGTACACGCTCATGGGGAAGACCAGATCAGTGAACATCGTTGGGTCTGCCAGGTAGTGCGCATACGTGGGTACCAGCAGATATCCATCGGATATGGATCCCGTACTGAGGCTCACAGGGTTCCCAGCCAGGCTGGCGTACATAACATATATGTCAATTTCTCTGTTATCGTCGAAGAGACCCCGGAAGACGCTGGCGTTCTCAAACATGTCCTCATCGAAGTCCGGTGTAGACGTTCTGCCGGCCAGAACCTTAAGGTATTGACCTCCGTTCTGGTCTATAAACTCGCTGCCGAATGGGTATACAATAGCGCCATTCTGCAAAACAGGGAAGTCACCCAATAAAACGTAGGAATCGCCTCCCAGTTCCAATCCAACGCCCGACGTACGCTTCATGACCAGTAATCTCTCCGGGTTGGTGTCGTCAGCATAGGAGAACACCTGCAATCCGGCCCCAGATGTCTCTGATTGGACAAAACTGGCGTTTGCCACCTGGTTCTCTGTGAGCTCTGCAGTAGCCAGGCTGTTAAGCTTTAGCATAGGACGTGTGTGGTATGTGTCCAGGGTATTGCTCTGGAACCGCATTCTGTCGCCTTCGACGTCAACCTGGTTGGTGGTGTAGCCTATGGGCTGTCCGGACACTGATTTGACAACAGAAGCGATCGCATAGTTGGGCTCGTGATCGAAGTGGTCGCCTCTCTCCGTGGGAATGGTTGTCATACTCGCCTGATTGTAGTCAATCTTATGCGGTACCCTCACAGAAGCAGCCGGACGCGTATTATCTGACAGAATCTGGCCGGTAGATATAATAGTGGCATTGTCAGCACGGTAGGCATAGAGGTTCTGCTTGCCATCCGGGCTCTGGAAGTTGAAGTTTATGAACACATCCTTGGCATTATGGCGAATTCTGTTCTTCTCCATGCGCATGCGCCATGCATTGACGGCCCTATATAGCTCTGCAGTCCGCGGGTTGACGTCTACGCCGCTTGGATTATCAGCAATCTGGTAGAACTTCATGCCATTTACTATCCTGGCCACATCCACCTCATATAGGTTGATATCTTCATCGAAGACCTGCGATGCGCTGACATTTATCTCCTGGGGAGCCTGGCCGACACCACCAACAGGAGTAATATCTGCCCATTGGGAGGCGTCTGAGCCCAGAACGCGCACCTGATAGTCTATCCGCGTGCCCTCTGGTGTGTCTGCGTCGACTTCAAGCTTGATCTTGTTGATGCTATCGCCCGTCACGAGGGCATGTTCACGGGAATACAGGATGCCTTCCTGAGCATAGGCAACACGGAATATACGAATATAGTCAGTGCCGAATATGTATTCAAAATTGTTCCCATCCTGCTCGTCGTATCTGCTCTTATATATTCTTATACGCAACACCTTAACTTCCATCCCGGGTGAGTGGAATACCACCGCCTTATTAGCTGTAGGTATGGCCTCACCAAACTGGGTAAAAGTATTCCCATCGGGGCTTGCCAGTACCTGGATGCTGGCATTCGAGGCATTATGTGGCTTGAGCTCCACTTTGGAGACGCGCACAGGCCCAGACTCGGCCTCTACAATGGGAATATCCAGGTCGCCTGTGATTGGATGGGAGTACCCCTCCAACACGACGGACTGGATCCATGGCACGTGGTTATCCAGTATGGCGTTACTAAACCCGTGTCCATGGACAGGTGCATTACGCAATACAGATGTAGCCGGCACGCCCCCGAGTCCCAAGTTCGGGGCAAACGATTCGTACAGATGGGCGAGGGATATTCTGTTAGTGCCGAGGCTGGATCGTTTAAGGGTGGCAATTCCGGCATCAATGTCGACTTCAGCGCTGCTCATGCTTCTATTGACACCATTAGTGTCATCAAATGAATCGCCGAATACAGCAGTATATGGAGAAGTGCCTGTTATAATGCTTTTGAGATCAGAGACTGTCTTCCGGTATTTGCCGAGCTCAGCTGTGTATGCATCAACCTCTACAGCACGCAGCAGTGCTGAATTGATAGCGGCCTTGAACAGATCTACAAATTCTGCGTAGGCAATCCTGAAGTCAAAGTTTATACTGTCCATAGTGGTATTAAAAGCTGCCCTGGGGAACTGCTTCTTACGCTCGAGGTGCAGCAGCCCCATGGTAGGACTGCCACTGGGGACGCCATTGAATCGGGATGCTGCCTTAGCCGCCACAGTGGACGGCGGTGGCAAAACGCCCTTCTTCAGATAGCTGTCATAAACAAGGTCAGTAGCCAGATCATATTGTCGTCTTGTTATCATATCAATGTAGCCCTCAGTCGGAATCCTTTTACAACAGGAGTTGAACCCTTGAGATCAGGAGGTCTCACCAGGCTGAATTTGATCCTCAGTTCGCTGACCGGGTTGTCCGTATCAATGCGCTGACCCAGCTTGTCATCGACATCAGGTTCGCGGTTAAAGTACAGTGTCTTGGGGACCCCGGCACCTGAACCATAGAGTCTATCAACAGGAGCGATCTGATATGACCTGGATTCCACCACAATATGGTAAGATATCCATTGTGAATTCCTGTCGAATCCCTCAGGAAGGAATTCATCTGCCAGTAGCTGGACGCGGTCGACGGCCCCAGGGAACAGATATGGCTTGGATACTCGTTGGCCTGCCTCACCATACTCTACAGCACCAGTATATATGTCTCTTATTCCTACGGCAAAACGAGCACGATTCTTCTTGGTAATAAACCCCATGCTATCCATCTGCCAGCCACTGTCTGCTGCAGCAAGAGACCTGTAGATGGTCTTACCTGCCTCAGCCATGCTCTGATTTGGCAACTCTGATGCGATAGCCACCTGGGATGGATCCGTCACACCAACGTGCTCGGCGAGGTTTAGCCCCTCAAGATTCATCGCAATACCCTGCAGGTACTTGAATCCGACGACTTTACGTGCAGTTCTGACTGCTTCCTGTGTTATACCCATATTTATCTCTCTTCGATGCCTGATACGGCCTTGGCAGTCCGTGTCATCTTAATGTACATAGTCTGGTAGGGAACAAGATAGGCGACACGCTGCCTCAACGTCACGTTAATGAACCTGATACGTCTTTGTGAGAATGTCCATGCCAGCAACCAGCCAGGGTTGTCGGAGTCCGGGGACAGCGTCTCAGTATCCTGCAGGTCTGTGACCGGCCTGTCAGGGAAATCATTCAATGCATTGCTGTAGAGCCCAACTCCCTGGTAATCCAGTGGCTGTGGGATCTCATCACGGGACGCTGCTGTTGTTATAGACACGACCTCCAGCCTCTCCGCCGGATGGAACACAACGGGGTCTATCACGAGCCGGTTGGTGGTGACATGCTCACCGAGATCTACGAGCAGCCCAACCTCAAGGTAGTCTGATTTGGTCTGCTTGACGCGTGTGTCCTCCTGAGTGTCAGCAATGTCCTGCTGTCCTGGTGTAAAGACCCATTCGCACTGCCAGAAGGTGTCCGGATTGCCATCAAGTATGGCATTACGCGCCTTCTTGAGTGTCTGTTCATCCGGGCTGACAAGCCTGGAAACGAACTTGGGACGTTCTATGAGCTCCTTACCATCCAGAACAACAGTTCCATTGAGCACCCGGGTAGCAAAGCTCGGGTTGTCTTCTGCTGTGGGCCCGTCATCAAACTCTTCGTATAGTTCCTGTTGATCTATGGACATGAGCTGGTTAATAGGCACAACGTGCACATTCCAGGCACCTCCGGCAGGAATAACCTGGGTGCCTATGCCATAGAACTGACCCTCATGGAAGAAGTTCGTAGGCTCCTGTGAGCCATCAGCAGGTCCGCGAGTGTTCTTATTGACATGGACGACGGATACACTGGCGTTAGCGGCCTTCGCAGACAGCTCTGCAGCCATAGGGAGAGTGATTCCTCCCTGTTGCACGTCCAAGAAGCATGGCTCGCTGTCTATGCTGTAATCCGGATCAATCCAGTCAGAATTGTTGAAGTCATCCCCAACAACAACAACAGGAGATGCGCCCTCGACGTCATTCCTGACGGTTATATCGCGTACGTCTCGCATAGCTTCGCCTATGTTGCTCTCAAGCATGTCATACCCGGAGGTCGTTGCGTTGAACTCAGTATCCATATTGGACCGAAGTGCCTTCAAATTATTGTAGCACAGGGCAATATCATGCTGAATCTTGGTCATGTCGTCAGTAAACCGTTCAGCTTCAGGTCTGTCTATGGGTCCCAGCTCACAACCAGTGAACATAGGTGATGCCAGATTGCCAAAGCTCTTCCGCACCATCTCTGTGATGGATGCAATCATAGTGGGGACATCAGAAATCTCGTCCTGGAGGATATCCGCCTGCAGCTGGTCCATTCTGACCTTGACAAACGAATCCATATTCTTCATCAACAGCTTGTTCATATGTACCTCGCTCGCAATAGTAGCGCAGCGTCCTTCATTATCGGCGTAAAGGCAAGGCTGCCACCTGTATTTGATGCCAGCTCAGCAACCAGCTGTATGTGGTCGGCCTTTGTAGAATACATAACTTCGATCTTGGCGTTAGAAACCGCCGCATTGAGTATGATTTTGTTCCTCAGGTGTATGAACTGGTACTTCTTGTTCGTCTGTGTTGTCTGGGGCATAAGAGGATGTTCACCGGTCAGGTAGTCAGTGACATTATATGCCTTTGAGCCATCAACGGTCACCGTTATGGGCTCATACCGGAGGATGGTGGACGCCCCAAGACTGCCATAGTGGATCCCGTCCACAAGCTTACGGCTGTATCTGCCCTGCTCTATCTGTGCACTGGTAGCCGCCAACGTATTGCCGTTCTCATCCGTAGCCATAGCAGTGCCGCGCTTGCCGCTGTAAACCCATATGCCGTCACTCGGATCTGGCCTGTTGAAGAACTTCAGGCCATTCATCACCTGGTACTCAATATAGGGGTAGCTTGGCAGAATAATCGTATTATTGGCTCCGGTAGCGGTGTACATAACAGGCTTCTCAAGTCGGTGCGACGTGAAGGAGTCAAGACGCACGGCACTGACAGGATAGATGCCCCTCAAATCAGGGTAATACGTGATTGTGTACACCATATTGGGATTAAACAGCTCGGATGGAATTGTGATTTCGGCTACCGTACCGTAGTCTCTGATGCCAAAAGTCCGTACGTTTACGCTATCGGCGTACACCGCATATAGACGATCCATATCTACCGGGAACCTTGTGACGGCCACGAGAGTCCTACGATCGAACTTAAGCACCTCTGATTTGACCAGCAGATCGCCGTTATTGTCCACTGAATTGACCGGCAACACCGGGATTTTAACCTGTCTACCAAGATCAACAGAGTAGGCAATGCTTGATGCCGGCCGCTTTTGCCCATTCACGTCTATAACAGAGTGCGATTCATTTGTTGCCAGCTCTATCTGCAGCGCGCCTTTGTTGTCTATCATGCGGGGGCTGCGCCATTCACCTTCAAGCGTGTATTCAGAGAAATTTATCTGTATGTCGCGGATGCCCACCACATACTCGTATTTGTCGATATCTACTACCTGGGTATCGTGCTTATACCGTGAGTATACAGCGCTCAGGGAACGATTCCGGTCGGTATATCTGTTGATCATAGCCGGTATGGACTCGAGAATCTTGCCTATGCCTTCACGCGTCTCAAACGAGGCATACTTGTAGTTAAGCTTGCTGAGCATCTGCTCGATGTCTGCCAGCAGGTGTGACAGGGGTGTCGCTGTGAGCGTACCTGCCAGACCTGTCCCAAAGCCTTCATCAACAACCTCCTGCCAAAATATGTTGTTATTGATGAGCGAAAATGGGACCTGATACTGTGCCTTGGTGTAGTTCTCCTGTTCCAGGATGAACTTGAACGCGTACACAGGTATGGGCTCGAACGACAGGTCAATCTGGTCTATGTTCTGTGTGGCCAGGCCGACGTCAAAGACAGGAATCTGCCTGTAGGTGCCGCCTTCCTCAGGTGTATAGGATGCCTGCACAACACGCACCGGGTACTTCCCAACAGGAAGCAGCTTCACGTTGTTTACCCAGCGGGCTTTGCGCATAACGAGTGTTATTTCTACGACAGCTCCGTTGGCTGAGTAGTCCGCCTGGCTGATGAGCTGACCATCGACATTCTTAGGGTCAAGAGACACTGGGAAGTCAGTTACCGGGTCGTCCACCATGGCACTAGCCATCCAAAATGTGTGTGGATCGGGGTCGACCATCTTATCTGGGCCGTACGTCCCAGCATTGCCGGTGAGACCAGGCGTCAGGAAGCTGGCAGTAATCTCAGCGTCCTGCTGGAAGAACGAATTCGTGTGATCTCGCGTCGCAACCCGCTGTAGCTTGAGCCGATGAGACTCATAGTCTACATCCGCCCGTAGGCTCCCGGTGCTGTAGTTGGTGGCATCAGCAAAATCGATGAATATTACATCATCATAGCCAGGATATATGTACATAGCCTCAAGTCGCTTGACTTCCTGCTTGACCTTCCGGATAGAGCCTGCTATGCGCCGGGCTCTGGAGTCCAGTACATTTGCACGGTATTGTTGTGCACCTGCAGTGTTCTTGAACGACTCATATATTGTGTTCAGATCCACAAATATGGCCTCAAATGCCTCATTGATGGTCTGTGACGATATTATGTCATCAAGTACCGGAGCAATAAACGCCTGGCTGGCATCAAATTTGGCACCAAGACGCTGTACCAGGGCATCCCTCGATCGGAACGAGAGTCTGGCGCCACTCAGGCTCCTGTAGTTAACAAGCTTCCTGATCGCCATGTTGCGGTTGAGTCTGACGTAATCTTTTGTTCGTGCAAAAGCCATTACTTCAATCCATAGATCTCGCCGTAGGATACACCGTACCCTATCAGCTGGTTAGACGGCACATTCTCAGGAAGTGGGAACACGACCCGGCTGTCGGGGTTTGATACGTCGACAGCTATACCATCATAGAAGGTTACAATAGGCAGGACACCATACGCAAGGTACTTCTTTGCGAGTGTCATGATATAGTCTTGGTCAAGGCGCTCCTGTAGATACATCGGCAGCCTGATAACAACATTGCATTCGGAGAATGGCTCACCATCGTTATATCCAATGTCATAGAATCCGCGTGATCCTTTGTGTTTGTCAAAGGCCTGCGTACTGGTCATGGTCTCTACGAGGCCACCACCACGACGCCTGGCGTCACGCACGTTTGTGTTGCGTATGTCACTCTCTGCAAAGTGATAGTATCCAAGAAGGTACAGGAATTCATTGGCAGCAGATGCAGCGAACGCCTCGAGATCGTCTACGGTATCAAATACACGATGGAACAGCGTCCTACGCCGGCCGAACCAGCGCTCCAACTCTGTCGGGTCGGTAAAGAACAGATTGCTGTCTGTCTCTGGCGCATCTCCCTGGACCTGAGATAGGAATATACCCACGTATTTGCCTGCAAGAGTGGAACTGAACCTCTTGCCTGTATTCAGGTCTATAAGAGGGTATTCATAGCATGTTTCGGTGTAGATATAGTCAACAAGTATCACAGGATTGTCAGGCAACTCCTTGCTCAGGAGAACCACCCCATTCTCGAGGTCTACGTCTGCCACGAACTGGTTCCATATTCTGCCATTCACAAGCAGGTGGACATATTGTGTGTCTGTGACGGGATAGCGGCTTAGCTGTAGCGTAGTAGAGTCCAGAATCCGTGGCGTCTCAGACCACACGTCCTTGTACGGGGCCCCAAGACGCTGTGACCATGCCTGGAATGGGAATTCGGCTATTGAATACTCGAATATTCTGTTGTTCTTGTACACAGAGAAGCGCCCGGCGTTGATCCTCGGGTACCACGGGGCGTCAGGGCCCGCCTCGAACGGCGGCATGATCCTGATCTTGGTGTTTTCTGTATACCTGCCAAGCATCTTCGACATCCTGACGATGTACGCACCATCATAACTCTGATGAGTATGCGGGTCCTGGTTTATGACACCACCTATTGCAAAGCTAACCTCTGATTCTACACCAGATGGCACAATATCATCCTCGGACACGGCCGTCTCCCCGTCGCCTGCTACGTACACGGTGTCATCAAACAGGTTGGTAAGCTCACCTCCATTGAGGGTGGCATTGCACAATACAACCGCCTTGTACAGGGACGTGGTATTGATCTTGGCCGCTACATCAGACACCCTGGTGATATTAGTACGGCTACCGTAATTGAATTTGAGGTTGCCTATCCTCACACTCGAGGTGACGAGCTCTGTCTGGCCATCGACAAAGTTTGTCTGCATCTCTGTGGACGGGAATGACTCGAACAACATGCATGGCCCGTCATATGGGGCATCTGTCATACCAAGTTCAGCCTGCAGTCTATTAAGGAATAGGTCCAGATTGTTTACTGTATCCGGATTCGTCAGCAACTCAGGGGCTTCTGTGACAACGCCGTCTACGGCCGTCACGCTGCCTGCAATGGGCAGTGTCGACATACTGGCTATAACAGCCTCTCTGTATGTCATTCCCTGATAAACGAGCCGCTCTGTCTCTGTAAATACCTTAAGCCGATTGGATGACAACTGATACGCGGCGCCCCCACCTGTAAAAGGGTCAGTTTGAGGCAACGTATCGGACGTGTAACCAAACAGTCGGTAAGTAGTAAGACAGGGGCTCGACCAGGCGACTATCCAGTATTTGGTATTGAGCTCCACCGGAACATAGGACGGGAACTCGAACGTATAATATTGTGGATCAGTGGTAGTGTGACCATCCATCTTGGCTGATTCTGTTGACAGCCGGGTACCAGGGTAGTCATTACCATCACCACCAACATAATTACTGTATATATCTACATAAAGCTCTTCGCCAGGGCCTGATTCATAGCCCAGGTAGAGCTGAACAGACCGTATGGCATTGGTCTCTGGTGTTACGCCATCGGCTTTGAGTGGCTTGTCTGTCCATATAAGCTGCTGAGCTGCCAGCTTGTCACCACCTACCTGTATTGACATGTTGGTATTGGCAACATTGGCATAGTTGGTGATAACAGCTGGACTATACTCGCGTGTGGCACTGAAGAACAGTGCGCTGTAATCCTGCTGCTTCCACATAAGAGGTGATCCGGTGCCTTTGGCGAACTGGAAGCTTGTCTCTGCCTGCCTGAGATAGGATACAACCTGGGTTGTAGACCTGGAATTCAACCAGTCAGCAAATGTAGATCCCTGATAATAGACACCCAGGGCAGGAGTACCCAGCGCTGAAGGCAGCGGGTTGTGGTCGCTGTCACTCTTCGCAATCAATTCCTGATTGTCGAGGAATGACTGCAGAATCTCCTTTGCTTCATCAAACGTACTGCCCAGCGTAGTCATATTGATGTCTGTGAGACTGAATTGCTTGGTCGTAGAAGGCCCGCGTGAGTCGCCTTTGATAGGCGTGACGGTGTACCCAGGGAAAGACGTTACGGCAATGTTGTCCTCAGTAAAGCTGAAGGTGTTTGAGGCGGCCGTTACAACAACTTTGTCGAAATATCTGGAGCTGGATACCGGAACAATCTCGAACGAATCAATATCATCTAGTCCTGCAGGCATGCTAAGCGTTACCTTAAAGCCATAGGATGGTCTTGGTGTCTGCATATCGGTATAAACAAATCTGGTCGACAGGTCTGAGAACGTAATGGTAGGCGCCGGCAACAGGTTGAATTGGTTGACGGCCTGTGCCTGTGTGGCAACAGATGATAGGGTACCCCTCACAGCAGCTACATTCACATCGACGCTCGTGGTATCCGACTTAACATGGAAGTTGATCGTGTGCTTATATGAGTACCTGTAGACAGAGAACTCTGATTTGTGACGGAATAGAGTGGTGCCGCCGTCAGTGATGGTGATCAGAAAGTGCGTAGGATTCCTTGACAGATGTGCCTGCGGATCATATTGATACGACAGCTCAATCGACTTCATAGTCGAGTCACTGGAGTCGCTAAGGACAGTGATGCCAGATATGACCGAGCTCTCAGGTGCAACAGCAGGCATCGTGTATCCAAGCTGCATGTACTGGTATTGCGGTTCTGTATCGTATCTGAACACCTCAAGATAGTAGTTGACCGTCTGTCCGAATGGGGCTCCCAGATCAATGTACAGCTGATCCTGTGTAAGGTCGGCCTGATCAGAGCTGATGGTTGCTATAAGGGACCTATCCCTGAATATGCGAACAACCTGCTGGGATGTAGAGCTCGTCAAACTGAATGTAAGAAGAGCGCCTGTGCGATCCTCGGCATCAGCTGCAGGAGGGTATCCATCTACAGTAAACGACGATATCAGGCCGGTATCGACAAAGGTATACCCATGCCTGTCGGCACGCAGCAGAAACAGAGGTGAGTTATCCATCATTCATCCAATATAAATTTAATACCGTATTGCTTCCGTGTAATTGGTGCCGATGCCGCAGCGTCTACTACATCCAGCTGGCCGGTATCACCATAGCTGGCTGAGTATACTTCATGTATGGGCTCGGCGTTAAGAACTTCAGTAACCTTCGGCACAAGACTATTGCTTTGTATGTCATACCCTTGGTAGTTAGCCATGAGCGTCACGCCATTTGCACATCTCTCAGATGTGTATATCGTGACATCAAATACGGACCCATAATGATCCGACAGTGTGTCAATAGGGACAGGCATTACCCGAGCGACGTCAAATACCACACTGGTGGGGTTCCCCAGTCTGGTGCTTATAGAAATATTACCCCTGATAGCCAGCGTTATTGACCTCAACAGCCCTGCATATGTCTGCACTTCCGACTGTGTAAGTTGTGTCTCAGACCCCTCTTCGATGGAGTTTATCTTAATCACCAGCTGACGCCATGTGTCGGCATCCACAGGAGGTCTCTGGTATACATACTTAAGACCACGCCCAAGGTGATACTTATAGAACAGAGGCACAGGCTTACTGAGGTCAGGCCTTACGGCGGCTTTGTTGCTTACGACGGCCTCAACGCTTTGCAGGTCAGAGACAACAAGCAGCATACGATTAAGCCTGTCCTGGGCATCATATGCGTACTCAACAGAGCCTGACACAGGGAAGTTGGATCTGCGGCTCAGTCTATTCTCCGGTATCCTGTGCGACAGATCAAAGGTCCCAACGTTGTTGCCGACGTTAAATGTGTCAGTAGAAACGAGGGCGATTCCAACACCATACTTGGACACCTTATTTCTACTCGTGAATCTGAGCATGTTAGACCTCTATCTTCTCTACGTCAATTGCCCAATATTGAATCCGGCCGCTATCCTCTCTGAATGGAGTAGCAACCTGTACATTGTACCCGACCAGCCGTTCAATGGGCCGTACTATATTGCCAACAGAATCCAGTCGTATTTCGTACAGCCGGCTGAGCTCTGCCTGCTTCTCGTTCTCAAAGACATTGTGTTCGACGTAGTACCGCACTTTGTCGATATGAAATATCTGTGGGGCAGCAGCCTGCTCATCCCCTTGCAAATAGCTGCGGCGACTACGCACATACACAAGTGTAGGGAAGAAACCCAGCCCTTCGCATGCTTTGCAATCACGTCGTGGTTCATCCCATTTGCCTGACGTGATATTAACACAGCAGGGTCTATTGAGATTGACCCTTGTTATCTGAACCCAGTGTCCGCGTGGAGGCTCGGTCCTCGTTCCATAGAGAATCCCGTGCACCTCCGTGCGGACATTAGGCTCTGCTGTACTATAAGTGCTGGATAGCATAGACATCGCAAATTCCTTACTGAGCTGGTATAGCTGGTTGTTCTGGTGCCGCTGCAGGTACCGGTTGCTTAGGTGGAGCAGCCACCTTCGGAGTATCGTCAACGACCTCGAGGGCCTCTGGTACAACCGGAGTCTTGAGCTTGATGACCACTTCTGATGCGATGTAGAACACGCCCAGAATGGTCACACACACGGCCACGACATTGGCACTGAGGTTCTCCAGCTTAAGCAGGGCATAGAAAATCGCTACGATGATGGCC
>Ga0272441_10012228_pt1 | contig 12577 bp, 11 predicted proteins | sample SSMProp6N_FD_193582 | JGI IMG/M metagenome (GOLD analysis project Ga0272441, IMG submission 193582) | Marine sediment archaeal communities from Little Sippewissett salt marsh, Falmouth, MA, United States - SSM-Prop-6N | ecosystem: Environmental > Aquatic > Marine > Wetlands > Sediment ...
ACGCCGTCTGCACACCACCAAATCTGGGGTAGTACACCCGGTACGACCACCAGCTCTGGTAGTGCACATCCGACGCGCCTGTCGCGCTTTCGCTTCGAAGCCACTTCTGGGATGGAAACTAGTTAGTTTCCAACTACGTCCTCATCCTCATCTTTCTCTTGCCTCTGCGAGCGGGGCGGAGTACTGTATATTTGTTCAGTGTGGAGGCCATGTCATCTGTTCCTGTTTTTTTGGCGGTCGAGAATTCGCGGGCGGCGCGTCTGTCGGCTTTGCAGGACGCGCTGCGGGCGCGGTTTCCAGCGGCAGCGCCGGATCTGGCGCCCCGTCCGGATGGAGAGGTGGGCACCGGGCTGGAGACGCTGGACCGGCTGCTGCCCCGGGGTGGCCTGCCCCGGGGGCAGGTAACCGAATGGGTGGTCGCGCGGTCCGGCGGCAGCGCCACCCTGCTCCGCCGGCTGGTGCTGCACTGGGCTCGCCGGCCCGACGAGAAGGTAGCCCTGGTGGATGCCGGGCGCACCCTGGCCGCCGCAGACTGGGTGGTCACGCGCAGCGCGGCGCTGACCTTCGTGCGTCCCGCCGAGCCCGGGGACGGCCCCTGGTGTGCCGAGCTGCTGCTGCGCGCGGGGGGCTTCTCCCTGGTGGTGCTCGATGGTGTGGGGCTGCGATCGCGGGCCGCCCAGCGCCTATCGCACCTGGCCCGGGAATCGGACAGCGCCCTGCTCGTGATACGGCCCACCTGGACCCCTGGGCACGGCGAACGGGGCGGCCTGGCCACGGTGCGACTCCACTTGGCCCCCGCGAGCCCGACCCTGGCAGGCCCGGGCAAGGTGCCACAGGGTCGGGCCCCGATCATCGCCGCGTTGATCAAGGGCGGCCCCCCCGCCCAAATGGAGGTTCCCCGTGAGACGGTTCCAACGCATCGGCTGTGTGCACATCCCCTCGTTCCCGATCGCCGTGGCGGCGCAGCCCGCGGCCGGAGCTGGTGAGCACGACCCGCGCCCCTTGGCCTTGGTGGTGGGTCGCGGCAGCCACGCCCGGGTCCGCATGGCCGACCGGGCCGCCTTGGAGGCCGGCGTGCGCCCCGGGCTCCACACCGTGGCTCGGGCCCGGAGCTGCGCCGCCGACCTGCGTATCCAGGCCTGGGACGACGCCCTCTACGACCGGGCCCAGGAGGACCTGGCGGCCCACCTGCTGAACCACACCCCTGCGGTGACTCGCGCGGGGCTGGGACGCTTCTGGTTCGACGCCGCGGGGCAGGAGCGGCTGGGTGGCGAGGAGGCCTTGGCCGAGCGACTGCACCGGACCACGGTAGAGGCGGGGTACACCGCCGCGCGGGTGGCCGTGGCCGGCTCCGTGGTGGCGGCGGAGGCAGCCTGCCGCCTGCCCGGAGACCCCGTGAGCGTCATCCCGCCGGGTGCGCCCTCAGGGAACGACGCAGGCGTGGACGCCGACTTCCTCGCGTTTCTCCCCCTGGGGCTCCTGTCCCTGGATTCGGAGGTGCACGAGGTGCTGGAGGCCATGGGCCTGCAGACCGTGGGCGAGCTGGCCGCCCTCCCCGCCCCGTCCCTGGAGCTGCGCTTCGGCGCCGCCGGCCTCGCGGCCCGGGACCTGGCCCGGGGCCTCGACCCCCGCGGCCCCCTCACCTGCGGCGGCCCCAGCGCCCGGCTGGTGGAGCTCACCCTGGAACCCCCCGCCCAGACCCTGGACGCCCTCGTGTTCGGCGCCCGGGCCGCCCTGGTTACCCTCCTGCGCACCCTGGAGGCCCAGGGCGCCCAGGTGGCTCGGCTGCGCCTGCACTTCAAGCTCGATGGGGTGCATGCCCCCATTAGCCGCGAGGCGGGGCTGAGCCGTCCCACCACCCGGCTGGGTCCGCTCGTGGACCTCTGCCGAGCCGCCCTGGACCAGATCACCCTGCCCGCGCCGGTGGTATCTCTGGGCGTGGAGGTCACCGAAAAAGTTCAAGCAGTACGAGGTGAACAGGGCGCACTCTTCCAGTCACGCTTCAGAGATCCAGAAGCCCTCGAAGCCGCCCTTTCGCGCATCCGGGCCCGCTGTGGACCTGACAGTGTGGCGTGCCCAGTACCCGTGGACGAGCACCGGCCCGAGGCCCAGGGGGCCTGGGTGCCCGAAGGCCTGGCCGCCCTGAACGAGCCGCCAGGTCCGCCGCCCCCGCCCGAGCCCGCGGCCACAGAAGCGCTGCCCGCGGCCCGGCGGGTGCTCCAGACCCCCGAGGACCTATGCGTTCGGGAAGCGGGTGGTGTCCCCCTGTCCGTGCACCTCGACCGCCGCTGGCACGCCCTGGCCGCGGCTGGCCCGGCTCGCCGCCTGAGCGGAGGCTGGTGGAACGACACCGGCCACGACCGCCACGACCGCCTGGTGACCACGACGGGTGGCGCGCGCCTGCTGATCTCCCGCCCAGAGGTCGACCCCGGGGGCGACTCGACGATCGGATGGACCCTGATCGGCTGGGAGGATTAGCGCACGAATCCAAGGAAGTTGAACGAATCGGGGGATGTACTACAGTGGACGAGTGCCACTGCCCATGAATCGTACCCATACCCTGGTCTCGATCCTGTTCGTTGGATGGTTGCCCCTGGTCGGTGCAACAGCCGGACAGGCGCGTTCCCGGCGAGCCAGAGCCAAAGTCCACCCCACGGGCAGCCTGCTCGTGCAGAAAACCCGGCCACGCGGGATCGTCCGGTCCATCCGTCCCCGCGCTCGGAAACCGCCTCCGGCCCGCCCAGAGCCGGCCCACCGGAGGATCCTCCGTGCCATGGTCCAGGACAAGGGCTCGGTGAGCCTCGGCAACACCTCCAGCGGTCGCCTGATCCGCGCCGCGCGGCTGCCCATGCGCGGCAAGCACCACGCCGTGCTGCCTCGCTGGCGCAGGCGCCGCACGAACTACGGCACCGACGAGCTGATAGCCCTGGTGAAACATGCCGCCCGCCGGGTCGCCCTGGCCTACCCCGGCTCGGTGATGATGCTGGGGAACCTGTCGCAAAAGTCCGGAGGAGACCTCAGGTGGAGCCAATCCCACAACGCCGGCCGCGACGGCGACATCGCCTTCTACCTCAGGCGAGGGCGGCGATACGTCGCACCGACGGCCCTGGTGAAGGTGGGCCCCCGGCTGCGCTCCACACGCCTTCGCGGCGCTCGCTTCGACGTGCGGCGCAACTGGGCACTCCTCAAGGCGTTGCTCACCCACAAGACCATAGAGGTGCAGTGGATCTTCGTCGCCAGGTATCTCAAGGTGGTCTTGCTCAAACACGCGCGTGCACACCGCGAGTCGGCGGCCCTTTTGGCACGGGCCGACAAGATCCTGCGCCAGCCCACCGACAGCCTGTCCCACAACGACCACTTCCATGTGCGGATCTACTGCTCGGGCGATGACCGCCTCCAAGGTTGCGTCGACCGGGCGCCCTTCTGGAAGGGCGTCAAGACCCACGACAGGGCAGTGGCCGGAAGGATTCGAATCCTGAAACCGGGGCTCAAGGACGCTGACGAGCCGGTGCGCCTGCAGGTCATCGCCCAGCTGGTGCGCCTGGGCGCCCGCCAAGCCGCTGCGGTGGTCGCCCGCCATGGCCTGCGTGACCCGTCTCCCAGGGTTCGCAGGGCAGCCCTGGGCGCCCTGCTGAGGTGGCGAACCAGGGATCGGGCCGTGGTGACGGCGATATCGAGCCTGATCGAGCGACCGGGTGGCGGAGTTCTTCGTGGCGACGCACGGTTTGAACGCCCCTCGCGAGGTCGCCCCGACAACGTCCGCACCGGCCGGCAGCTTCGCCTCGCCTACGACGTCCTGGCCCGGATGGAGAGCCGCCAAACCGTCCCGTTCCTGCGCCGGGCCCTCGCCTCGAAGCGAACCATCGTGAACCGGCGCGGCAGGGCTGCCCTGCCGGAGCCGATCCTGGCCGCCTCGGCGGCGCGCTCCGTGCTCGATCTGAGGCTCGTGCCGGCGCTCATCGCGGCCCTGGACCATCCCAGACCGGCGGTGCGTCGCGTGGTCGCGGCCAGCCTCCGACGGCTGACGAACCACACCTTCGGAGTCGGCTGGGGTCGGAACCTCAGCACCCGCCGCCGGAACCACCGCGCGCGACAGTGGCGACGGTGGTGGAGCAATCGCAGGAAACAGAGCCGCGAGGCTCTGGTAAGGCAGGGGTTTCGCCGGGTAAACCGCCGCCTGCGAACCCTGAAGACCCGCCGGGCCCAGTCACTGCTCGTGTCCTACACCCGTCGCCGGGATCACCTGGGGTTCAACGCCCACCGCATGCTGCGTGTCCTGTCCGGGCAGCGGTGGCGCAGGCCAGGTCCCGACAACATCGGTCGCCGCTACCAGCGGTGGAGGCGCTGGTTCCGACGGAAGTGGCGCCGTCGCCGTCGCCGACGTCGACGTCCTCGCCGCCGTACCTTGCGGAGGATCAGGCGGAGGCAGAGGTGAGTGCTGGATAGTTCCCCTGGATGTACTCGTTGAGGTAGTGGATCTCGGTCTTCTGATCTTCGATGGCCGCCTTTACCAGATCACCGATGGAGAGGATCCCGACGATCTTCTTGTTCTCCACCACCGGCAGGTGCCGGAACCGCTTCTCGGTCATGATGCTCAGGCATGCCGTCACCGTCTGGCTCGGATTTGCAACGACGATGTCGGTCGTCATGATATCCGCCACCCTGGTGTTGTGCGAATCCGCGTGCTCGTCGGCCACGTGCCGCAAGCAGTCGCGCTCCGTAACGATCCCTGCGATGGCGCTGCCGTGGCTGACGATGAGTGATCCCATGTTGTTTTCCACCATCCGGGCCGCTGCGGCGCTCACCGTCTCGTCCCTCGAAATGGTTCGAATCTCACTGCCCTTACCGTCGAGCACTTCGTAAACTCTGGTTTTTTTCATGCCCAGCTCCTCTTGTGGACCAAGTCATCCGGCTCTTTCTGCTCATATAGCCTAGTGCCTTGATAGGATATTAACAACCCTGCCCCGGCATTTTTCCCAACCTTCGTTGGTTTCCCCACTGTGGTTGCAGCCTCGCGGCGGCCGCCTTACTATGACCCGAAACCCCAAAGGAGCATCATCATGAACCGGCAAAGACTCGCCAGGAGCTTCTCCTCTCTGGTGGCGCTCGCGCTCGTAGGCGGCTGCACCCTGAGCTCCGCCGAAGAGGTGAGCGAGAAGACCTTCTCCGTCAAGCCGGGCACCGGCGTGAAGGTGGAGACCCGAAACGGACGGATCAAGGTCGTTGAGGGCCGGGATGGCAAGGTGCGCGTCAAGTCCATCAAAAAGGTCCGCGCCACGGCCAGCTCGCGAAAGCTGCTGACCCAGATCAAAGTAGTCGTCACCGAGAAGGCGGGCACCCTGTACGTGACCGCGGAGCACCCATCCGGTAGCTTCACCAAACAGTTCGGGGTCAGCTTCGAGCTCACCGTGCCCAAGGGCACCCGCCTCGACCTCGAAACCCGAAACGGCTCCATCCGTCTGGGTCGCATGCACGGCCCCGTGGCGGTCAGCACGCGCAACGGCGCAATCAAGGCCGAGCACGTGGCGGGCGTGTTCAAGGCCATCACCAAGAACGGCTCCATCCGCATCGGCGGCGTGGCCAGCACCTTCGAGATCCGCAGCCGCAACGGCTCCATCAATGTACGGTTGGCCGATGGTGTGAAGCTCACGGGCAAGTGCACGGTCGAGACGCGCAACGGCTCCGTGCGCGTCAGCGCGCCGAAGACACTCTCGGCGACCGTCAGCGCCGAGACCCGCAACGGATCCATCCACAGCGACTTCGGCCTGGCCGTCTCCAGCCGCAACCACGCCAACGGGAAGATCGGCGGCGGCGGTCAGCCCATCGAGCTCAAGACGCGGAACGGCTCCATCCATCTCGAGAGCCGGTAAGAGTGCGGAAGTCGAGTCTAGTTGATTACCCTCGTGGGTAGGTTCGTGGTCAGCAGGCTCGTGCCGCTGAGCTGGCCGTGGCTGTTGGAGCCCCAACACCAGAGCTGGCCGGTGTCCGTAACCGCGCAGGCGTGGGCGCTCCCCGCGGAGATCTCCACGATGCCCAGCACCCCGGTCACCTGGCTCGGGTAGACGCGATCCTGGTTGGTGCCGTCGCCAAGCTGGCCCACATCATTGACACCCCAGCACCAGGAGGTGGCGTCGCCAAGGATGGAGCAGCTGAAGCTCCCACCCGCGCTGACGACCTGCACGTTCTCCAGGGCCGAGATCCAGAAGGGCGCGCCGAAGCTCCGCCCCCAGCAGTGGGCCTCGCCATTTCCCAGGGTGGCGCAGCCATGGCGCTCCCCCGCCGTGACGCCGTTGACGTTGAACAGGTCGGTGACCTCCACCGGCGTGTTGCGCGATATCAGCCCGCCGTCGCCGAGCTGCTCCTCACTGTTGTCACCCCAGCACCAGACGGATCGGTCGTCCAGGCTGGCGCAGCTGTGGGACCCTTCGGCCGAGCCTCCTGCCGTGATGGAGGCCAACCCGCCGATCTCCTCGACGTTCAGCGGGGATGGGCTACACGCCACCGCCGGGCTGCCGCAGGTGTCGGGGACGACATTGCCGATGCCGAGCTGGCCCGTGTCGTTGGCACCCCAGCACCAGGCCTGCCCGCCCGCGCCCAAGGCACAGGTGTGCGCATGTCCCGCCGCGATGTCCACGGCCAGACCTGGCAGCGTCACCGGCGTGGGACCGGCGCGGTTGGCCACTGTGCCATCGCCGACCTGTCCGGCGTCGTTTCTCCCCCAGCACCAGACGGTGCCGTCGGACAAGACAACGCAGCTGTGTGCGCTGCCCGTGGCCACCGCCGCGGCGCCGGTGGTGAGCTGCACCCACCGCGGCTGGCTGCCCCCCGTGGCGGCGCCATCGCCGAGCTGGCCGTCCTCGCCCGCGCCCCAACACCAGACGCTGCCGTCTACCTGGGTGGCGCAGGTGTGTCGACCGCCCGCGGCCACCAGCACCCAGGAGTCGTTCTGTGGTGTGGGACCATCCGGATCCTTGGGCCCGCAGGCCGCGGCCACCAGGCACAGGGCCACCCAGGGGAGGCGTCGCCAGGCAGAGCGCTTTGGGAGGATCACTTCCATGGTGCTCACTTATACACCTCCTTCGGCTTCCCTTGAAGCGCGACCGCCCCTGTGGTGAGATACGCGGACTCGCCGCGCGCGCGGCGCCGGGATCACCGTTGAACCGCACCGGATCCATCGCTGGCAGTCCATGACCCGCAAACCGACGCTCCTGGCGCTGCTGGGCCGCCGGCCCCCGGTGGACCTGCTCCTGCACCCGATGACCCTGGCCGGGCTGGCCCTGATGATCCTCAACGACGGCTGGCTGCGCAGCGCACACCCGGGCTGGCTCACCGGCAAGATCTCGGACTTTGCCGCTGTCCTGGCCTACCCCGGGTTGCTCGCTGCCCTCTGGGGCCTGGGCGCCATGGCGCTGGATCGGGTGGTTCACAGGATCACACCCGGGCGGGGGGTGGACTACTCCCTCCGGCCACCTGTGCTCCTGGGCGCCTGTGTCCTCACCGGCGTCGTCCTGGCAGGCATCAACCTGTGGACCGACTTTCGCGACGGGTACCTGGGTTTCCTCGGTTGCCTGGACGTCTTCGGGTGGTTCGGCCCATTCCACTACACCATGGACCCCTCCGATCTCCTGGCCTTGGTCCTGGTCCCGGTGGTCTGGCTCGTCGGACGCCGACTCCTGGCCCGGGTCCCTGCCGGGCGTCTACGGGCCGTCTACCGCCAGGCCTTGCGTGAGGCAAGAGGCGCTACCGGGGACAGCGTCCGCGCCACCGTGGACCGCGGCCTGGCTGATGTCCGTCGGGCCCAGCGCCGGGGCCCGAACAGGGACCGGAATGGAACCCTGGATGCCCTGTCGGACCTGTTGGTAGAAGCTGCGCAGCGAGAGTCTGCCCAGGGCCGGGCCGCGCCCACCCCGCCCAGGGAGCAGAATGTTGCGTTCGACCCGGCAGAGCACTATCATCGTCTGCGACAAGCCCTGGAGACCCATCGGAATCGAGGTTCGAACCCGTGACGCGCGAAGATCTCACACCCGCCCGGCCCAACACGACTCGGCGTTGGATGGCCACGGTCGCGGTGGTGGTCGTCGCCGCCCTGGCCGGGCTGGGCAACGCCCCGGGGGCGCGGTTGAGCCTGGTCCGGCGTGAGACCATCGGCAAGGACCCTCCCGTCCTGAACCCGACGCGCTTCTTCATGGCGGTGACGCTGCCCCAGCACCGGCGTTGGGTAGCGCTGTACTACTGGCGGTACGGCCAGACCACGCCTCTTTTGCAGATCCGGGCTCGCTCTGCCTCGCGCCCCCTGCCCCGGGCCATCACCCTGTCCTACGGCGTGGTCGGGGTAACAGGCCCCGCCTACGAAATCGTCAAAGCTCAAGGAGACGCTGGCAGGGCGCTGTTGAACGCCACCCTGGAAGGTTGGTACGCGGTCCTGGTCGAGGACGTCGCGGGCCAGCGGGCGGTGGTCTACTTCGAGACGGGCAAGAAAGTCTCCCGAGGGTACTTCTCCTGCACCAACAAGCCACGTCTGGTGCGGGAAGAGACGGCGCGTAAGCTGGCGCCCCCTGACGTACGCGGTCACTTCGAGGGGCTGTTCCAGGCGGTGCCCCGGCTGAGGCTGGCGCCCCGCCCCTCGCCCCCTCGCAAGAAGCGCCCGCCCCGGCCGACCTCCCCTCCCCCGGCCAGGAAATCGAACCGGGCGCCTCGGGTGAGCAAATGAACCGTAGCTGCGAAAAATGTCGGATCCCGTCTCGCTGGCTCGTGGGGTTGCCGGCGCTCCTCACGGCGCTGCCGTTGCTGCTGACGGCCTGCCCCAAACCCAAGCCTGCGCCGATCATCAAGGAGCCCACCACCTTGCCTCCCCAGGCCAAGGTCGTGACTTTGACCTGCCCACCGAACCGGTACCTGCGGGGTGGACGCCACCTGTGGCGCGGGAACCGGTGGACCTGGGAGGACCCCCGGTGCACACCCAAGCCGAGCACCTGGCGCGACGGCTGCGTGTGGATCCGCGGCCGGTGGCATCGCCAGGGCGACCGCATCGGCTATCTGAAGGGCCGGATCCGTTGTCCGGGGGATCCGGCCCCCCGCCTGGCTCCGCCGCCGCGTGCCAGGCGCGCCACGCCCGCCGCGCGCGCTGCGCCCGCCGCCCGACCCTCGCGCCTGCCCCCGGCCCCGCCCTCCGGTCGGATCGGCTGCGGTCCGGGGCAGTATCTCCAGGTGGGGCACTACATCTGGAAGGACGGCGCCTGGCGATGGCTCACGGGCCGCTGCGCCCCCCGCCCGACCCACTGGAAGAAGGGCTGCCGCTGGCAGCGTGGTCGCTGGCGCAAGGCCCCCACCGGTCCTGCCTTCACCAAGGGCCGCCTCCTCTGCCCATGACACGCCTTGTCCGGAGAGCCGGACCGGATCAGCGCCGCTTGCGCGGTCGGGGCCCTCGCTTCGTCTGGTGGAGCACCTTGAACGTCACGCGGCGGTTGAGGCGGCGGCTGGCCTTGCGGGACTTGCTGTACGGGACGGTGCGGCCGTAGCCCTTCGCCGCCAGGCGCTTGGGGCTCACGCCCTTCCGGATCAGGTAGCGACGGACCGCCTTGGCCCGACGGAGGCTGAGGCGCTGGTCGGCCTTGACGCTGCGATAGTCGTCGGCATGGCCCTGTAGCTCCAGGAGCTTGACCTTCGGGTTGGACCGCATGACCTTGACCACCTCCACCAGGACCGCGCGGGCGGTCTTGTCTACCTTGCTGCTGCGTCGCCGGAAGTTGACGTCGATCCGGATTCTCGGGCACCGGGTGGCGATGACGACCTTCTTGGGGCGGCGATCCGGGCAGCCGTCCTGGTCCTGGAAGCCGTTGTAGGTCTCGGGGTGGTTCGGACACTTGTCCGAGGCATCGGGGATGCGGTCCTGGTCATTGTCCGGGTCTGGGCAGCCGTCCTGGTCCTGGAAGCCATCCCGGTCCTCCGGGGTGTTTGGGCAACGGTCCCGGACGTCGGGGATCCCATCGCCGTCCCGATCCCCTCCCCCACCGGGAGCGGCCAGGGCGGGCGTCGCAAGGAAGACGGCCAGAGTCAGCGGCATCAGCAAGGACTGGCTACGCATGGGCAAACCTCGCGGGGTTTGAGCCGTCTCAGCCCGGCGGGCCCGAGGAGCAGCTCTGGACGATGAGGAAATCATGCAGGATCGGCGTGACGTCGTCGGCGTCGCTGACCAGCTCGAACTCCACCTGGATGTACTGGGCCGGGTTGGGATCCAGGGGGCCGATTGGCGTGTCCGCCAGGATCGCCGGCGAGGTGTCCCAGGGACCGGACCAGGACCCCATGGAGATCAGGTCGTGACCGGACCGCGCCCGCAGGAAGATGTTGGTGTCCGGGGGCAGGGTGGCGTTCCACTCGACCCGCACCCAGGTGTTGAACTGCGGTTCCGGGCACCCCTCCAGCAAGTAGGTGTACGTGCCCCGCGGGCGGGTGAAGTTCCGCAGGCCATAGCCGGTGAAGTCCGAGTAGGTGTACGGGTTCAGCCCGGTGGCCACGCTGGCGTAGGTGCCCAGGGGGTCACCGGCGGCGTTCACGTCCATGCGCCGGGCCAGGCTGGCGTCGTGGCTGATGCCCCAGATGTGCCCGGAGAAGTCCACCCCGATGCCCCGCATGGCGCCGCCGATGCCCGATGGCATGCCAAAGTCGAAGAGCGTGGCGGTGGAGCCCGGCCAGTCCCCGTCGGCGATGGACTGCGGGATGCGGAGCACGTGCCCGGCGTTGTTGGAGGCCACCCAGATGTAGCCCCTCAGGTCAGCAGCGATGCCGGCGGTGTTGTTGCCGATGACCTGGGAGGTCCGAACCCGGGTCCAGGTGCCGGTGTGCAGGGTGCCGAAGGAGGAGCGGTTCGGCCGATAGCGGAAGGTGTCCGACGTACCCCATCCGCCCATCCAGACGCTGTCGTCGGAGTCCACCGCGATTCCGTAGTACTGCGTGTCGCTGTCGGGCGGCAGGACCAGGGGTCCGACGCTGGTTGGCTGGTACACGTCGAAGAAGACCAGCCGGCCGCTGGGATTCGAGAAGCCGCCGACGTCGTCCCAGGAGGCCTGGCTCGCCGACCAGAGGATCCCCTGGGAGTCCACGGCGCACCCATAGGGGTTGTGGCCAAAGGGCAGATCCACCGAGGCCGAGACGACCCCCGTGGTGCCGTCGAGCTTGTAGAAGCGGTTGTTGCCCGATCGCGCGTTGGTGCCCACCCAGGCGTTGCCCTTGCCGCCATACACCGGGTCGCCGGCGTCCAGGCACACCGAGCGCCCCACGTCTCCGCCCGCGGCGAACATGGTGGAGAAGAGCACGCACTCGTCGTCCATGCCCAGAAACTCCGGCGGCAGGCCGTTGTTGCACACGGTGTTGATGTCGTCGGGCTGTCCGTCCGCGTTGCAGTCCGTGTCGATGACGCCGTCGCTGTTCTGGTCCGACGAGGTGTCAATCTGACCGTTGGTGTTGCGGTCCACGCAGTCATAGAGGCTGTTGGCGATCTTGGTCACCGAGGGCGCCACGTTCGTGTGGAAGGTGCGGTTGGCCACCCACACGTCGAAGTTGTAGTCCACCGCGGTCCGGGACGGCGCTATGGCGCCCTGGCTCAGGTCGAGGCCCGCCACGTCCTGGCACTGGCCGTTCTGATAGGAGGGGTTCCCAAAGCAGGTGATGGAGAAGTACCGCGCCTCCTCCGTAGCGGTCACGGTGTCGATCTTCGACACGGTGCCGCGGCCCAGGTCGTTGGTGTTGGCGATCCACATGAAGTTGAAGTCCACATTGGACTGGTCCAGGATGATGTCGCCGTTGGGGTCGAGCCCCACGCCGTCGGCCTGAACGTTGTCCGGGTCGTCGGCGGGCATGGGGAAAGGATCGGTGCCGAGGGTGCTGGCGGTGCAGAACGGGTTGCAGTCTCCACAGGGAGACTGCACGCCCTCGTCGATGGTCCCGTTGCAGTTGTCGTCCACCCCGTTGCACACCTCGGACGCCCCCGGATGCACGAGCTCGTTGGAGTCGTCACAGTCGTCACCCGCCGGACAGCCCGGCCCGTAGCCGTCCCCGTCCAGATCCGTGCCCCCCTCGCAGGTGGGTGGCACATAGACGTCCGCGCCCCCCCCACCATCGTCGTTTCCGTTGCCCTGGGTGGTGGCGTGCGGCCCGCAGGCCAGCGCCAAGGTTGCACAGGTGACAACGATCCCGCATGCGAGTCGTTTGGAGAGTCTCTCGAATTGCATAGGCACACCTCCCACGTTTCTTACTACGATACCGCCTTGTAGGCGTCGAGCGATACCCCCCATTTCGGAAATCGCGTTTTAGGCAGGTGACTTCGGCTTCCCGTCCCCTCGGCTCAGTCCCAACGTGTGTAGGGCTCTATGCACAGGTCGTAGCGGTAGATCTCGGACGCGCAGACCGCGGTCACAAGGTCCCACCACTCCCAGCTTTGCTGGTCGCCGCAGTCGTACAGCGCGTCGATACAGGACAGCAGCGCCGGCACCTCCTCGGGACAGACCTGCTGGTAGTAACCCCAGTCCATGAGACAGTACTCGTAGTACGATGGATCTTCCTGGCAGGTGACGTGGACGTG
>Ga0272441_10012230_pt1 | contig 12577 bp, 11 predicted proteins | sample SSMProp6N_FD_193582 | JGI IMG/M metagenome (GOLD analysis project Ga0272441, IMG submission 193582) | Marine sediment archaeal communities from Little Sippewissett salt marsh, Falmouth, MA, United States - SSM-Prop-6N | ecosystem: Environmental > Aquatic > Marine > Wetlands > Sediment ...
GAAAAATGAATTCATTGAAAAATCTTCCGAGCAGTATTACGACACAGAAGCCCAGTGCTTCCTTGCCGACAGGTATATTACCGGCACATGCCCGCACTGTGGCTACGATGGAGCCTATGGTGACCAGTGCGAGAATTGCGGTACTTCCTTAAGCCCTACAGATCTTATCAAGCCACGCTCAACCGTTAGTGGAACAAAACCGGTAATGAAGAAAACAAAACACTGGTACCTGCCACTTGATAAATTTCAGGATTGGCTCAGGCAATGGATTCTTGAAGACCATAAGGAGTGGAAGCCCAATGTCTATGGCCAGTGTAAGTCCTGGCTCGACCATGGTCTGCAGCCGAGGGCAGTCAGCAGAGATCTCGACTGGGGGGTGCCTGTTCCAGTAAGTGGAGCAGAGGGCAAAGTGCTTTATGTGTGGTTTGATGCTCCCATAGGCTATATATCTGCAACACGTGAGCTAACCGACAACTGGGAAAAATACTGGAAAGATCCTGGCACAAGAATGATTCATTTCATTGGCAAGGACAATATTGTTTTTCACTGTATTATTTTCCCTGTGATGCTTAAAGCTGAAGGCTCATATATTCTTCCTGAGAATGTACCCGCCAATGAGTTCCTGAACCTTGAGAATGATAAGATATCAACCTCCAGGAACTGGGCTGTATGGTTGCATGAATACCTTGAGGAATTCCCGGGCGAGCAGGATGTGCTGCGTTATGCACTATGTGCCAGTGCCCCGGAAACAAAAGATAATGACTTTACATGGAAAGAGTTCCAGGCCAGGAACAACAACGAACTGGTTGCCATACTGGGTAATTTTGTGAACAGGACTTTAATACTTACCAATAAATATTTTGGTGGTGAAGTGCCACCGCTGTCAGAAACAGACAAGTATGACAGGGAAGTGCTTGCAGAAATAGCAGTGTTGAAGGATAAAGTAGCATCCGCGCTGGATACTTTTCATTTCAGGGAAGCACTCAAGGAGGCAATGAACCTTGCCAGACTCGGTAATAAATATCTTGCCGACACAGAACCATGGATAGTAATCAAAAAAGACAGGGAAAGAGTAAAAACCATTCTTTACATAGCATTGCAGATTACTGCGAATCTTACAATTATACTCGATCCTTTCCTGCCCTTTTCAGTAAAAAAATTAAGGGAATGGCTTGATCTGGAAGTCATGAGCTGGGATAATGCAGGGAGGGATGATCTTCTTGGTCCGGGTCATAAGATAAATAAACCCGGGCTTCTGTTCAGGAAAATTGAAGACGAAGAAGTAGAAAAACAGGTCAATAAACTTATGGAAACGAAAAAACAAAATGACAGGGCACCAGAGGAAGCAGAACCCTTGAAAGAGAATATTAGTTTCGACGATTTCACCAGGCTGGATATACGCACTGCAACCATTATTGATGCCAGAAAGGTGCCTAAAACAAAAAAACTGCTTGAACTCTCCCTTGATACCGGTATAGATAAGAGAACTGTAGTTGCCGGTATAGCTGAATATTTCGATCCTGAGAATATAATAGGAAAGAAGGTATCGGTGCTCGTTAACCTTGAACCTCGAAATATCGTAGGTATAGAATCAAAGGGAATGATACTTATGGCAGAAGAAGATGACGGTAACCTTGTTTTTATATCACCGTCGGATGAAACAAAAAACGGAAGCAGGATAAGATAGGCTATTGATCCTTCTTTTTCCAGATCCAGATTTCATTGAACTTCCCACTCAGGCGCTTGAGTTCCTCATTGGCTTCTTTCATAGTTCCGAATGACACAACGGAAACCCTGTAATATCCGTTGTCAGCCCTCAGTATTTCAGCATCATAACCCCCGAGCGCCAGTTCATTGAACAAACGGTTTGCATTTTCTGAATCCGTAAAGCTGCCTACTATAAGGTGAAAAATACCGGCTCCCCTGGTTCCCTCGGTTTGTACCTTTTCAATAGTGCTTTCCTTCTGTTCATCCTGTACCTGTGTACTCTCCGTTTTAATCTCATTTGCTTCAGCAACAGCCCCGGTCTGTTCCTCAGTGACAACAGGCCTGATTACTTCTGCCTGTTGAGTTTCTGGCATTTCATTGAATAATTCTTCCTGTGCTGACTGTATTTCATCAAATTCAACTTCTGCAAGCGGATTAAGGGAAACTTTTGATTTAAACAGATCCGTCTTCAAAGGAACAACTATCATGGCCAGCACAAATGGTATTGCTGCTGCTGCCCTCCACAGCATCCTTCTACGGTTAGCTATTAAGACCGGATCCTTGTCGCGGTGCCTGATCACAGCTTTTGATACATCATAACCTTCAACAGGTTCCCTGTTAAAGGTTGACAGACCATATGAATCAAGCAGGTAATTGGTATCATTGTCGGGTTCAAACTGAAGACTGCCCTCACTGTTCATCTGGAAATGACCTATACCGGACAGGTGTATACGTTCGCCCTTGCCCAGCTTATCTTTCAGATTGCTTACATAATCATCAACAATTTGTTTTGCATTGGCATAACCTATTTCCCTTTTCTCTGATATCTTACCTATAAGCAATCCATCATTATGGCTTAGCCTGCTGTTAAATGATATTGCCTTCACCGGGGGGTGAAAGGAATGGCTGTCACGGTCAATCCTGGCGGGAGTATAATTACCTATAAATCCGCCGAGGCCGGGAAGGATAACACAGTCTTGGTTGTATAACAGTTCCCTGATAAATGGACTAAGGTCTTTCATATAAATAGCATCTATTGAATACAAAAATAATAAAAGTCTTTAAATATTTATTTTATCTCAGCAATCTAAATATTATCTTCGCTGATCCTATCTCTGAATATAAGGAAAAAAATGAAAGAATTAAGAATGGTTGACCTTAAGGGTCAGTATGATAGAATAAAAACCGAGATCGACACTGCTGTACAGTCAGTAATAAGTTCTTCTGTCTTTATCAGTGGTCCGGAAGTAAAAAGTTTCGAGGAGGAGCTGGCTTCTTATCTTGGCGTTAAGCATGTTATTAGCTGTGCCAACGGCACCGATGCCTTGCAGGTGGCCCTGATGTCACTGGGCTTAAAGCCTGGTGATGAAGTAATAACCACCAATTTCACCTTTATTGCAAGCGTGGAAGTTATTGCTCTTCTTGGACTCAAGCCGGTATTTGTTGAACCTGAGCCGGATACTTTCAATATATCAGCTGAAGCCATTGAAAAAGCAATAGGCCCGCGAACAAGGGCAATAATACCGGTCCACCTCTTCGGACAATCGGCTGATATGGAAGAGATCCTTAAGATAGCACGCAAGCATAATCTTTTTATTATTGAAGACGTAGCACAGGCAACAGGCTCCGAATATATATTCTCCGACGGAAGCAGAAAAAAAGCCGGTACAATGGGTGATATGGGCTGTACCTCATTCTTCCCCTCAAAAAACCTGGCATGCTTTGGCGATGGTGGTGCAATATTTACCAATGATGACAGTCTGGCAAAACTGGCAAGAAGCATTACCAACCATGGCAGTACAAGAAAATATTACCACGATGATATAGGAGTAAATTCCAGACTCGATGCCATCCAGGCTGCTATACTTAGGATCAAACTCAGGTATCTTGATGAATATAATAATGCCCGAAGGAATGCTGCCTCCTTCTATGACAGGCAATTAAACCGGATCGAAAAGGTGGCTTCCCCGTTCAGGTCAAATAAGTCAACCCACATTTTTCATCAGTATACCATAAAGACGGATCCCGGAGACAGGGATAACCTGAAGAACTACCTTGAAGAAAGGGGAATTCCATCAATGATATATTATCCTGTGCCCATGCACAGGCAGAAAGCGTACAGCTTCCTCCGCCTTGGTAATGATGCATTCCCGGTAACCAGCACATTATGCAACTCCGTTCTGTCCCTACCCATGCATACAGAATTAAACATTGATCAGCTGAAGTACATTTGTGATAATATATATAAGTTTTTTGAAGATAACAGGTAGAACATGGATGATTATTTTGCTCACGAGACAGCAGTGATAGACAAGGGCTGCAAAATAGGCAAAGGATGCCGTATCTGGCATTTTTCACATATTATGACAGGTGCCGAACTGGGGGAAAAATGCAACCTCGGTCAGAACGTGGTTATATCACCGGGTGTTATTCTGGGTAAGAATGTGAAGGTCCAGAATAATGTATCGGTGTATACCGGTGTAATATGTGAAGATGACGTATTCCTGGGCCCCTCAATGGTGTTTACTAATATCGTCAATCCCAGGAGCGCGGTGATCAGGCGCGACAAGTACGTTAAGACAATCGTTGGCAAAGGAGCCAGTATAGGGGCAAATGCAACCATCATCTGTGGAAATAATATAGGACAGTTTGCGTTTATTGGGGCCGGTGCCGTTGTGACTAAGGATGTTAAACCGTATTCCCTTGTCATAGGAAACCCGGCCAGGCATGTTGGCTGGATGAGTGAATTAGGTCACAGGCTTGAATTCAATGATGATAACATAGCCATATGTCCTGAAAGTGGAGAGGAATACAGGCTTTCGGGAAACGAAGTTTCTAAAATTATTGATTAGTTTTACAGGAGTAAAATAAGGAACCTATGAGTGATAAGTCTAAAAACTTCGGCCTGATAGGCGTGGCAGGCTATATAGCAGCCAGACACCTTGCTGCTATAAAACAAACAGGCAATAACCTGCTTGCCAGCCTCGATCCTTTTGACAGTGTGGGTATTATTGATTCATATTTCCCCGACAGTGATTTCTTTGTTGAATTTGAAAGGTTTGATCGCCATTTTGAAAAACTCAAAAGATCAGGTGTGAAAATCGATTATGTAAGCATCTGCTCACCTAATTTCCTGCATGACTCGCATATAAGGTTCGCACTGAGGCACCAGGCTGACGCCATCTGCGAAAAACCGATTGTCCTTAATCCATGGAATATTGATGCCCTGAAAGAGATAGAGAATGAAACAGGTAAGAAAGTATATACCATACTTCAGCTGAGGCTTCATCCCTCAATCATTGCCCTTAAAGAAAGAATAATGAAGGAAAAAAATGATCATAAGTACGACGTTGATCTTACCTACATCACCAGCAGGGGCAACTGGTACAAATTCTCATGGAAAGGCAATATGCAAAAATCAGGCGGAGTGGCTACCAACATAGGTATTCATTTCTTTGATCTGCTCAGCTGGGTATTTGGTGATGTGCAGGAAAGTTATGTTCACCTGCATGAAGAAGAAAAGATGGCTGGTTATCTTGAGCTGGAAAATGCAAGGATAAGATGGTTCCTGAGTATTGACTTTAATGACCTGCCCGAAAAACTAAAGCAGAAAGGAAAGAGAACGTACAGGTCAATAAGCGTTGATGGTAATGAGGTGGAATTCAGCGGGGGATTTACTAACCTTCATACCGCAACATACGGAAAGATACTCTCTGGTGAGGGGTACGGATTGGATGATGCACGTAGTTCAGTGCAAACAGTATATGGAATACGTAACAGCGAAATACAAAAACAGAAAGGGGAGATACATCCTTTTGCATATAATATTCTTAAATAAATCTAGAAAATGTACAGAGAACTAATAGAAGGAAAAGCTAAATTATCGCTTATAGGACTCGGTTATGTAGGACTGCCGATAGCACTGGAGTTTGCAAAGAAAATTGATGTGATAGCATTTGATGTGAGAGCCGACAGGGTGGAAAGCATGAAGAAAGGCATCGATCCTAATGAGGAAGTGCCTGACGAAGCTTTTAATGATATAAATATACATTTCACCACGAATCCCGAAGACCTTAAAGAGGCCTCGTTTCATATAATAGCTGTACCCACACCCACTGATAAGCATAACCTGCCGGATCTTGGACCGGTGATGGCAGCATCAGAAACCGTAGGTAAAATATTGAAGAAAGGAGATTACGTTGTTTATGAATCTACTGTATATCCCGGTTGCACTGAAGAAGACTGTGTGCCGGTTCTTGAAAAATATTCCTCACTTAAATACCGTGAAGATTTCAAGGTCGGCTTCTCACCGGAAAGGATAAATCCCGGGGATAAAACCCATACGCTTACCTCAATAGTTAAAGTGATAAGTGGATGTGATGAGGTGTCTGCAGAAGAGATAGAAAAAACTTATGAGCTGATAATAGAGGCAGGCGTATACAGGGCAAGCTCTATTAAGGTAGCCGAAGCTGCAAAGATTATTGAGAATACACAGCGTGACATCAATATCGCTTTTATGAACGAGCTTTCGATAATCTTCAACAGAATGGGTATCAATACCTATGAAGTGCTGGAAGCTGCAGGTACTAAATGGAACTTCCTTAATTTCTATCCCGGCCTGGTGGGTGGTCACTGTATAGGTGTCGATCCCTATTATCTGTCCTACAAAGCCAAGGAACTGGGTTATCACCCCCAGATGATCGATTCAGGCCGCTTTGTAAACGACAGCATGGGAGGATATGTTGGAAAACAAACAGTAAAAAAAATTATAGCATCATCTAAAAGCCCCAAAGGAGCAAAGGCGCTTATAATGGGAATCACATTTAAAGAAAATGTGACTGATATCAGAAACTCCAAGGTGATTGATGTAATAGATGAACTGGTCGACTTCGGTCTCATAATTGATGTGGTTGATCCCAATGCTGATCCTAAGGGGGTTAATAATGAATACGGGCTGGAGCTGAAAGATAAACCGGCGGGTAAATATGATGCTGTGATTGTTGCGGTAAATCATGAACAGTATCTCGGCCTTGACGAAGATTATTTCAGCAAGTTGCTGGATAAGAAAGGAATACTTGTTGACATTAAAGGAATATACAGGGATAAAATAAAGAAATTAACTTACTGGAGTCTGTAGGCATGAAGAAAAAAGTACTTGTTACGGGAGGAACAGGTTATATAGGTTCACATACTGTTGTAGAACTGCAGAATGAAGGATTTGAGGTCTTTATTATTGATAACCTGGCCAATTCAGATATCAAGGTACTTGAAGGTATTAAAAAAATAACAGGCAAGAAGCCTGTTTTTGAAGAATTAGACCTCTGCGATTATGACAGACTCCATGCATTTTTTACCCTTAATCCTGGTATTGATTCCATTATTCATTTCGCTGCCTACAAAGCCGTTGGTGAATCCGTTGAAAAACCGGTTCTCTATTATTATAATAATACAGTATCGCTATTAAACCTGATGAAATGCATGCAGGAATTCAGAATACCGTCAATGGTTTTTTCTTCATCATGCACAGTATACGGCCAACCTGATGAACTACCTGTTTCTGAAGATTCTCCCGTACAGGAGGCTGTTTCACCTTATGGGAATACCAAGCAGATTGGTGAGGAAATCATAAGGGACACAGTCCATGCCTATAACGATCTCAAGGCAATTTCCCTGAGATATTTCAACCCTATTGGTGCACATCCTTCTGCAGAGATAGGCGAGCTGCCCATTGGTGAACCGGAAAATCTTGTACCATATATCACACAGACCGCAGCGGGTATCAGGGATGAACTGAGGGTCTTTGGCGATGACTATGATACCCCCGACGGATCCTGCATACGCGATTACCTCCATGTAGTCGACCTGGCACAGGCTCATGTTGTAGCGCTGAAAAGGCTCCTTGAAGGACAGAATAAGGATAACTATGAAGTGTTTAATCTTGGTACCGGTAAAGGGGTATCGGTATTTGAGGTTATCGATTCTTTTGAAAGAGTATCGGGGAAGAAACTAAAATACCGTGTGGTCGACAGGCGTGCAGGAGATATTGAAAAGATCTGGGCTGACCCTTCACTGGCCAATAAAGAAATGAGCTGGGCAACACGTTACACTCTTGATGATGCCATGAAATCAGCATGGGACTGGGAACTCAATTACCGAAACATAGTATAAACAAAAGACTATAGCTCAATAATATGAACAGAACAGTACTTATAACAGGAGGGGCCGGTTTTATTGGCTCTCACGTAGTGCGCCATTTTGTAAAGAAATATCCTTCCTACCTGGTTGTCAATGCCGACAAACTAACCTATGCCGGTAATCTGCAGAACCTGGTCGATATTGAAAAGTCAGACAATTACAGGTTTGAGAAAATAGATATAGTGGATGAACCTGCTGTGAACGAATTATTTAAAAAATACAAATTTGACGGGGTGATACACCTGGCGGCCGAATCGCATGTCGATCGCTCAATATCAGCTCCCCGGGAATTTGTCTTTACCAATATTATCGGCACCATGAACCTGCTGAATGCATCAAGAAGCATATGGCCTGATACTGCCGGAAAAGTTTTTTACCATATATCAACCGACGAGGTTTATGGCTCGCTGGGGCCCGAAGGATATTTCACCGAATCCACCCCGTATGACCCGCGAAGCCCCTATTCAGCATCAAAAGCCGGATCAGACCACTTTGTGCGTGCATATTTCAATACGTATAAACTGCCGGTCGTCATCAGTAACTGTTCAAATAATTACGGCCCGAACCAGTTTCCTGAAAAACTGATACCCCTGGCCATTAACAATATTAAAACCGGTAAGGAAATCCCGGTATATGGCAAAGGACAAAACATAAGAGACTGGCTGTACGTTGAGGACCATGCCAGGGCAATTGATATTATTTTCCATGATGGTGTACAGGGTGAGACCTATAACATCGGAGGTAATAATGAATGGAAAAATATTGACCTGATAAAACTTCTCTGTGAGCTGATGGATAAAAAACTTGGAAGGGCAGAAGGAGAATCAGCCAAACTGATCACATTCGTTAAAGACCGCGCCGGTCATGATATGAGGTATTCGATAGATTCGAACAAAATAAGCAGGGAACTCGGATGGACTCCCTCCCATAACTTCAGGGAAGGATTGAGCAAGACGGTTGAATGGTACCTGCATAATGAAGAATGGTTGCATAATGTATTATCAGGGGATTACGAGAAGTATTACGAGGAGCAATACCTTAAAAGATGATAGCATCGCACAGTTCAACAGTTATTACTTATCCTTAAGAACAGTATATGTAAGTTCAAACATGGCTTCATCTTCAGTTTCCCTGTTGGCTTTTATTATCAGGTTCTTTGTACTCAGTTCGGGTAAATAAATCTCAATAGCAGGTTCTGCAATGTTTCCTTCAAAATAATTCTGTACAAAATCTGCAATATTCAACTCGTATAGGTTATCTACCTGATTATAAGCACCGTCAAGAAATTCCGCGTCTATCAGGTAATCCGTCAGCAAATACTTTATTCCGGCACTGTCGTGCCGTACATATATATTATCAGGTACCATATCCTCTGTGTAGTCAGTCTCATTGAAGTAAACCGGCAGGTAGATCCTGGCTTTATTTACCGCTATATCATAGGGCAATGACCGGAGATATTCAAGCCCCGGAATAACCAGCTTTGAATACACTCCTTCCATAGATTGAACATAAGCCAGAGTATCCTTGATTGGTTCATTAATATATTGAATCCTTTTATCCGGATCGGCCTGCTCATAATCATGCAGGAACCTGTTGTATAGCAAGCATCTGGGGTTTATGGTAAAGCTATAGGTTCTATTGAAACCGGAAGCATTGGTATAGTATACCATTATCGCTGCGCCGGAATAAGTGGCATCTGATAAACTGGATGAAATCATATTTAACTCCAGCATATGATAATCACTCACCTGCGGATATTCAAAATATAATCCATAAAAAAAGTCTCTCCAGTCAACAGTGTCACTCCGCAGGTATAATATTGATGTGTCCCTCAGCAAATATTCACCAACAGATACTGGAAGATCCAGGTAAAGAACGGTATCAGTGCCTTCCGGCATGGGAGGGATCACTATCGAAGCCATGAGATCTTTAATCGGAACATCGCTGCTTACCAGATAGGTTGAGTCTGCTGACAGTTTTTCAGCTAATTCATATATGTTAAGGATATTGCTGATGAACATATCCCCTATAATATCAGTTATTTCTAACTTAATTTTTACTGAATCAATAGTGAAGCCATCCCCTGCCCACTCAGCTGCTATCCACAGCTGTGTTACAAAATCAGAACCTGTTAGTCCAAAATAAGGATTCAGCACATTCCCCAGGTAAGAAACTCTGGGCTGCATTGAAGTCGCGGAGTCAGAGAAGAGGGTGTACATATCAATCCCCATGGTATCGATTGCCACTATACTATCAAAATCAGACTGTGGAAGCAGTCCCTTACCGAAAGATGCAGGCTCTTCCTCACATGAAATAACAATAAAAAATACCAGCATGGGGATTACCAGTATTTTGTGTATTTGTTTTAGTGCTGATGTTCTTGTCGTGGTTGCAGAGCCTGAATGGTCAGGTAATTTTATCATAGAATTCATTATACGCATCAATATATTCTTCTTCATCTTGATAACCCAGAGATGGCTTTCCCTGTGATTCAATATATTCCTTAACTTCTTTATTTATCTCCTTACTACCAATAATTATGCCATCTGAATGATCAACGGCTAATTTAGAAATATTATAAAAATCGGCCCCTCCCGGGAAATTTAGATGTTGCTTATCTATTCCGTCAGAGACCAGTTTATCTGTGAACGATTCTCTGAACGGTTTTTTAAAATCATTATTGTAGACCGAATAAATAATCTTAACCTCACTGAAAAGAGGATCATCATCGTAAACTTTCCGCAAATAAAGAGGTACAAGTGCCGACATCCATCCATGACAATGGACTAAATCGGGTGCCCACCTGAGCTTCTTAACTGTTTCAAGTACCCCCCTGGCAAAAAATATTGCCCGCTCATCATTATCATCGAATTCCTCTCCCCTGGCATTCTTAACCACATACTTCCTGTGAAAATAATCTTCATTATCAATAAAATACACCTGCATCCTTGCTGTCTGGATGCTCGCCACCTTGATTATCAGGGGATGATCGGTATCATCTATGATTAAATTCATCCCCGACAGACGTATCACCTCGTGCAACTGGTTGCGTCGCTCATTGATGCAACCGTATCGCGGCATAAATGTCCTTATCTCTTTTCCCCTTTCCTGTATTCCCTGTGGTAAATATCGGCTTATACTGGAAATCTCTGATTCGGACAAATAAGGGGTAATTTCCTGTGATATGAATAATACCTTCTTACTATCCATTTGGCCTTTAATAACAGAATGCAAAGATAACAAAAATATTCCAATACCTGAATTGATCAACCTGCTTAACAATATATTAAGATAATCATAATTAGCTATTTTGATTAAATTTGCCAGTCCGATCAACTTAATTGCCAGGTATGAAACAAATAAAAACAACTTCCGATCTTATAAGTGAACTTGACAAACAACAGGGAAAAACCATCGGTCTGGTTCCAACTATGGGTGCCCTTCATTCAGGCCATACTTCACTGGTTGATAGATCAATAAATGAAAACGGCATAACCGTAGTCAGCATATTTGTTAACCCTAGCCAATTTAACGATGCCAGGGATCTCAAAAAATATCCGCGCCCAATCACTACTGATCTGGCAATACTGTCTGAAATACTGGGCCCTGACGATATAGTTTTTGTACCTGAAGCTGATGATATTTACAGGGATGAGAAAATCCCGCCAATCGATCTTGGTCACCTGGATAAAATAATGGAAGGCAAGCATCGGCCTGGTCATTTTATGGGAGTAGTACGAATAGTGAAAATACTCCTGGATTTATGTCAGCCCGGGAGGGCTTATTTCGGTCGAAAAGATTTCCAGCAACTGGCTGTTATCAGAACACTGGTTAAGCAAACAGGTATAAAAACAGAAATTATAGGTTGCCCTATAGTGAGGGAAGAACATGGTCTGGCCATGAGCTCGAGAAATACCAGGTTATCACCATCGATGCGTAAAAAAGCAGGCATTATCTATCAGACATTGAAGAAGTATCACCAGCAGACTGTGCCTTTCGAAATTAAATCGTTGAAAAATAAAGTAATAGAAGAGATAAACGACTGCGAGCACTTTAATGTTGAGTATTTCGAAATAGTCGATGATGATGAACTTATTGTACTGACTTCTGTTGATGATATTAAAAGGGGAAGCAGTTATACAGGATGTATTGCAGTGTATGCAGGTGAAGTAAGGCTGATCGATAATATTCAGTTTTCTTTCCTGTTTCCAAAAGGTTGATTAACTTTGTCAGGTAATTAATTTAATGCAGTCATGTTCATAGAAGTAGTGAAATCCAAAATTCACAAGGTGAGCATTACTGAAGCAAACCTTCAGTATGTAGGAAGCATTTCCATCGATGAGGATCTGATGGAGGCTGCGGATATTCTGGAAAACGAAAAAGTACAGGTTGTAAACATCAACAACGGTGAGAGGCTCGAAACCTACGTTATAAAAGGAGAACGCGGATCAGGCGCAATCTGCCTCAACGGGCCGGCTGCTAGGAAAGCAGCGGTAGGAGATGTGATAATCATCATATCATATGCTTCAATAGATTATGAAGAAGCAAGAAAATTCAAGCCAAGGCTTATTTTCCCTGACACCAATACAAACAAACTGGTCTGATCTTGAAAGATAGAATTAAGCAGATAATTAAACTGGGCATCTTTATAAGCCTCAGTGTAATACTCTTAATA
>Ga0272441_10012231_pt1 | contig 12576 bp, 5 predicted proteins | sample SSMProp6N_FD_193582 | JGI IMG/M metagenome (GOLD analysis project Ga0272441, IMG submission 193582) | Marine sediment archaeal communities from Little Sippewissett salt marsh, Falmouth, MA, United States - SSM-Prop-6N | ecosystem: Environmental > Aquatic > Marine > Wetlands > Sediment ...
TGTTCGCCGAAGATCCATTCGCAGGCCCCGTGCTTCTTGAAATGAGCGACCATGTCGATGATGGTCTTGTCGGCGAGGGACGGATCGACCAGGTCGAGCGTGTAGACAAACCAGCCCGTCGGCGTGGCCCAGTAGGCGCCGTTCTGATAGGTGTCGCGCCGACAGCCCTGCTCCCAGTAGACGCCGCCGGGCAGATGGCGGATCTGGCCGTGCCGGACGATTTCCGCGTAATGCGCCTCGAAATACTCCGCGATCGCCTTCGACTGGGCGGCATCGGCCACGCCCAGGTAGACGGCGAAGGCCGAGCCCCAGATATCGTGTTCCCGGCAACGCACCGTCGCCGCCCGGAACAGCCCGACGTGGGGATCCCAGAAGACCTTCCGCACGGTTTCCGCCACCCGCTCGCCTTCGGCCTTCCACTTGAGCGCTTCCTCCTCTCGGCCGCCCTCCTCCAGCAATCCGGACAATTGCCGACACGCCTGGACGAAGAGCAGAGAGCAGAACAGCACATCTCCCTGTTTGCGAACCGTGTCCGTGAACCCGTAGGGGCATCGGTCCCACCCATCGCCCGGCGCGATGTGCACCAGGGCCGTTTCCGGATTGCGCGGCACGGCCCGCATGGTCCTGACCAGCGGGCCGACGATCTCGCCCAGCAGTTCCCTGTTCTTCGTCTTCCGGTAGGTATGCCACGCCACGCCCACGGTGAACTGCGCCCCGTCGGCGACGGGGTTGGCGCCCATGCTGCCGTAACCGGGCCTGTAAATCGGCGTCCCGTCGAACTTCACACAGTCCACGCCGGCTCCGTCGGCGCGCATGCTCCTGACAAACAGCCGGCACGCAGCGAGCAGCTCCTCATCCGAATAGGCATCGACGGCCCCTTCGATCGTATATTCGTAATCACGAAGCCAGAACGCCTCGTACCCGATTCCGACCTGCGGCGGAAACGCGGCCGTGCCGTCGTTCATGCGCCGCATCGACGCCCGCACAATCCGGTGCGCTTCCTTCTCCAACCAGGCAACGGCGCCGTCAAGCGTATGATCCGGCTCCTGTGCGGCGGCGGGCAGCGGGAGAAAAGCGGCAACAAGCGTGCTGACAAGAGCGATTCTGTTCACATAACCTCCCAGTCGCTTCGCAGCGGGCCCAAGGCGTCGGTGTCCATCCTAATTCGGCTCCCGCTGCCGGTCCATCGCCATACGGACTGCGCCGGCAGGCCTCATGCATCCCCTATCGTTGGTGAGCGAACTTGCGGATCCGAACACAGATCATGGCGGGGGCGGAAATCTCACCCCGGCTTTGAATCGGCAATCTCTCATTGACCCGGTGCCGCACGCGTCTTCCCAACGAATACGGAACGTTCGATGAGATCACCCATTCGCCGGGCGCATCGTGCAAGCGTTCGGGATGGGTCGCAGATTCGAGCGCCGCGCAGGGTCATTGACTAAGGATCAGCATCGGCGATGGCGTGAAAGATGATTTCCTGATGCGCGTATCCGCAATAGAGGCCGATTCGCGCCACGCACGCGACTTTGGCGGGTCTCATGCCGCAAACGCGATCCGCGGCGGGGCAGACATCGGGCGCAAGTCGCCTCCTGCCATCGAAGGCGAAGGGCCGGATTCCTACCACAGGCGTTCGCCGCCGCCATTGCCCGGCCGGGGCCGAAGGGGAATAATCCCTGCCGAGGGACGTTTCTTTACAGAGCCGACATCGCCACACGCACATGCCTGTTCACCGGCTGCTCATCCTGGTTTTCCTGATCGGCGCCCAGGCTCTCTCGGCGCTGGGGCTGTCTAATGGCCTGGTGATGTGCCTCGGTCCGGGCGGTCATATCGCCATCGAGCACGCGGACCATGAGCCCGATTGTGATCACGGCTGCCCGAACGAGCCGGAGAATCAGCCGGAGTACGAGGGCGCATGCACCACGGCTCACGCCTGCACGGACATCGGCCTGACCCAGCAGCTCACCAGTCGCCTGCCGACCGAGAAGAAGGTCCTGGCACCGCCCTCGGCGCTGGTCGGTGCTCTGCCGGTCCCGGGCACGTTCGGAACTGTCGAGCATCCGCGGTTGGCGAATCTCCCTGGCTGCTCCAGAGGCTCCCCGTCGCCGCCGCTCATTCGAACGGTTGTGCTCCGGCTGTAGTGCTTCCATCCCAGTGATCGACGGCTGATGCTTCGATGGCATCGGCGCGATCGACTGCGCTTTCACGGGTGAGACATTGTCGCCTCTGCGCGATGGCGGCCCGTGATGAGATCGATCCGCACCCCGTGATGGAAGCACAAGGCAATGCACATTCTCCCGGAGACGGCTTATCCGCCGTCAGGAATCCATGACCCGCGTCCGGCGAACACGCGATCGCCGCGCCGACTGATTCGGAAATGCGGCGGTATCGCAGCCGCGATGCTGCTGTTCGTGTTGACCGCGGGCGGATGCGCATCCGCACCTGCGGAGAAGTCAGCTTGGCCCCAGCCGCGCCCGCTGGGCCGGGAGTTGGATTCGTTCGTCCCCCCTCACCCCCCCCACTCCTCTGCGCCTGGGCACAGGATCGAATTCAATGCGCCGACAGGCACGCTCATACTGCGCGATGCGCTGGCCGCCACGTTACTGGGCAGTCCCGATCTCGCGGCCACGGCTTACGAGGTCCGGGCGCGTGAAGCGGAAATCCTGCAGGCCGGGCTCCTGCCCAACCCGGAAATCGAGCTGGAGTTGGAGGAATTCGGCGGCACCGGCGACCTGTCCGGATTCGATTCCGCCTCCGTCCAACTGAAGTTGAGTCAACTCATCGAGCTGGGAGGCAAGCGGATCAAGAGACGGCGTGTCGCCGGTTACGAGGCGCAATCCGCCGGCTGGGATTACGAGATCAGGCGCATCGATGTTCTCAGCATGACCGCGGCCGATTATGCGAAAGTTCTCGCGGCGGAGCGGCGGCTCCGGATCGCCCGGGATGCCGCTGAGCTTGCCCAGCGGGTATTCGACGCTGTTGGCGAACGCGTTGATGCGGGCAAGGTTCCGCCCGTCGAGCGTACGAAAGCAGGGGTGGAATCAGCGCGGGCTCAGGTCGTTCTTCAAACCGCCCAGCGGGCCGTCCACGCCGCCCGGATACGCCTCGCCTCCAACTGGGGCAGCATCGAGCCGGGATTCGATGAACTGGCCGGCGATCTCGATCACGCCGAGCCGCCGCCGGCGCTCGGATCGCTTCTCACCCGCGTCGAGCAGAATCCCGATCTTGCCCGGTGGACGGCCGAAGCAGCCCTGCGCCGGGCCGAAGTCGAGTTGCAGCTTGCCCGGCGAATCCCGAATCTCAAAGTCGCCGGCGGAGTGCGCTATTTCAACGAGACCGACGACACCGCGTTCCTGCTCAGCCTCTCCATGCCCCTGCCCATCTTCGATCGGAATCAGGGCGGCATTGAGGCAGCGCGGCTGCGGGCGATCCGGCAGGGACATCTCGAAGATGCGAATCGAGTGCAGATTCGCACCGCGGTCGCGGAGACTCACCAGGCGATCGACACCGCATTCTTCGCAGTGCAAATGACCCGGGATCGGGTCCTCCCCGGCGCGGAAGAGGCGTTCGCAGCCGCCGAGGAGGCGTTCCGCCAGGGAAAGATCGGGGCGCTGGATCTGTTTGACGCCCAGCGCACGCTGTTCGAAGCGCGTCGCCAACTCTTGGATGCGCTGATTTCATACCAACTATCCGTTATCGCGGGCGAGCGCCTCATCGGCGCCCCGCTGCACGGTGATGTTCAGATTACCGGAGAGGATCAATGATCAACGCAATTCGTGCTATCAGTCTCGCGGCCCTGGCCGGATTTCTGTTTGCCGGCTGCGATCGAGAGCAGTCGTCAGATAGCGGCCAGAATCTCGCCGCGACCATCACTCAGGTCGCCGACCAACATGAGGCCGGCGTAACTGACGATCACGACCACGCCGCGGAACATCCCGCCGTCGCAGAGAAGGAAGTCGCAACTGACCACGATGGAGAAGGGGTCCCTGATCACGCCGTTCAGGACGACGATCACGAGGCCCACGACGATCAGGATGATGATGCCCGTGACGATGACGGACACCTTCTCGATGCCCAGGATGATCCTGATGATCACGACCATGCGGCAGACGCTGCCGATCGTATCGAGTTGACGCCGATTCAACGCGAGCGCATCGGCCTGCGTCTGGCGACCGCCGGGCCCGGCACGATCGCCGTCACCGGGGCGTTCCCCGGCGAGATTGTCCTGAATCCGGACCGCATGGCCCACATCGTGCCGCGCGCCGCCGGAATCGTCCGCGAGGTGAACGTATCCCTGGGCGATCAGGTTGAAGCGGGCGAGATCCTCGCCTGGATCGAAAGCGATGAACTCGCGGAGGCGAAGCTCGCCTTCTACGCAAAGCACGCCGAGGTCGGCTGCTGCCAGGTTGAACTCCCCCGTGCCCTGGAAATCTTCGAGAACACGAACCGGCTGCTCGTGCTGCTGGAGAAGGAGCCTTCCCCGGCCGAGCTTCAGAAGATCGAGAACCTGGAGATGGGCGCGTACCGCGGCAAGCTCCTTACCGCCTATTCCAACCACGAGGCGGCCAGGAAAGCCCTCCATCGCGAGCGGTCGCTCTTCGAGAAGAATATCTCCAGCGAGAGCGAGTTCATCGAGGCGGAAGCGGCGTTCAACAGAGCGCAAGCGACGTTCGCCGCGGCCAGGGACACCACGCGATATCAGGTGCTGATCGAATACACCGAAGCCGCTCGGCAGCGACAGGTCGCGGAATTCGAGGCGGTCGCCGCGGAGCAGCGCCTCCGGCTCAAGGGTGTCGATGAGGCCGTTCTGACCGGCCTGCTCGCTCTGGTGCCGCAGACCGCGGGGCTCGAACCCTGCCTCTGCGACGATCCGAACTGCAAGGATGGCGAGATACCTTCCATTATCGACACTCTGGGAGAAGAGAAGCGCCTCGGCTGGTACGCGCTGCGGGCACCCTTCGCAGGCTTCATCACCGAGAAGCACCTCACGCTCGGCGAGAAGATCAATGATGAAGAAAGCGTCATAACCATCGCCGACACCTCCTCGGTCTGGGTGCGATTCAACGTGTACCAGAAGGACCTGTCGCTGGTGAAGATCGGTCAGAGCGTTGATGTCGATCTCGGCCCGGGGATGCCTCACACAACCGGCGCCGTCTCTTATGTATCTCAGATCATCGACAGTGAAACGCGGACCGCCCACGCCCGCGTGGAGCTTGAGAATCGGGACGGAACGCTTCGCCCCGGTCTTTACGCAAACGTGAGGGTGAACGTCGATTCCGTGGAGGCATCCGTGGTCATCGGCAGAGATGCCCTGCAGGTCGTGGACGATGAGAACGTGGTCTTCGTCGAGGACGGCGACGGCTTCGTGCCGACACCCGTGCGCCTCGGGCGCTCGGACCGGGATCGGGTGGCGGTCCTGTCCGGGCTGGCGCCGGGGCAGCGCTACGTCGAGCAGGGCGCGTTCGAGTTGAAGGCTCATATCGTGACCAGCGGAATCGATCCCCACGCCGGTCACGGGCACTGAGAGCAGCAATCGGAGAGCATCATGCTCGACAGAATCATCCACTATAGCGTACGCGGCCGGCTCCTCGTGCTCATCGCCTTCCTGGGCGTGATGGCCTACGGGGTCTATTCCTACGTCAGGATGCCGGTCGACGCGTTCCCCGACGTCTCGCCCGTCATGGTCCCCGTGTTCGCCGAAGCGCACGGCATGGCCCCGGAAGAGATCGAGCGCCTGATCGCCTACCCGATCGAAGCATCGATGAACGGCCTGCCGGATGTCACGCAGATCAAGTCCACCTCGGCCTTCGGGATGGCGGTGGTATACGTGTACTTCGAGGAAGATGTTGACATCTACTTCGCCCGTCAACTCGTGGCCGAACGTCTTGCCGCGGCCATGAACGACCTGCCCGAGATGCACGACCCCCCCACATTGGGCCCAATCTCAACCGGCCTGGGACAGGTGTTCCTCTATTACCTCACGCTCGATCCCGGCGCCGACACCCACGGCAAACCCGCGGATGCATACCTTAGAGAGATCAACGACTGGGTTGTTAAGTTCCAGCTCCAGACCGTGCCCGGCGTCACCGACGTGCTGTCCATGGGCGGCCACGTGCTCCAGTTCCAGATTCGCGCCGATCCGCAGGCCCTGTTCAAGTACGATGTGGATCTGGACACTATTGTAGAGGCGGTCCGCGCCAACAACCGCAACGTGGGCGGCCAGTTCCTGCTCGTCGGGGCCGAGGAATACCTGGTTCGAGGTCTGGGACTTCTCGATGCGCTCGACCAGATCCGCGCCATCACCCTCAAAACGATCGGCGGCGTTCCCGTCACCATCGATGATGTGGCCGAGGTTGAATACGGCAAGGAGATCCGTCGCGGCGTCGTGCTCCGCAACGGCGAAGGGGAAGTGGTTTCCGGCATCGTCATGAAGCTCTACGGGGAAAACACCTCCGAGGTCATCGACAAGCTCTACGACAAGGTCGACGAGGTCCGTACCGCCCTTCCGGACGGTGTGCACCTCGAGCCCTACTACGAGCAGGCCGATCTGGTGGACCGGGCCACCGATACCGTCAAGCACGCCTTGTTCATCGGCGCGCTGCTGGTCGTGATCACCTTGACCGGATTCCTCGGCAACCTGCGGACCGCGTTCATCGTGGCGTTGGCCCTTCCCTTCTGCGCATTGATCGCGATCATCTTCATGGGTTGGCAGGGCATCAGCGCCAACCTGATGTCCCTGGGCGGAATCGCCATCGGGATCGGCATGCTCGGCGACGGCGCGATCGTCATGGTCGAGAACATATACCGTCATCTGGGCGACCCAGCCACAGGCGGCAAGACCCGCGACGACATCATCTTCGAGGCCGCCCGCGAAGTCGCCAGGCCGATCCTGTTCTCGATCGGCATCATCGTGATGGTGTTCATTCCCCTCTTCACGCTTCAAGGCGTGGAGGGGAAGATGTTCTCGCCCATGGCGTTCACCATCACCTTCGCCCTGATCGGCTCGATTATCGCGGCTCTGGTGATAACTCCTGCCCTCGCGCGAATAATGCTCCCCCAGCGGGCTCGAAAGGAGTTCGTGCTCCTGCGCGGGTTGAAAGCCGTGTACCGCCCGGCCCTGCGGACGGCGCTGCGCTTCCGGAAGACCACGATCGCCGCGGCGCTGGCTGCATTCGGCGGCGCTTTGGGATTGGTCCCCCTCCTCGGCACCGAGTTCGTGCCCACGCTCGAGGAGGGGAGCATCTTCATCGGCGTGGCCATGGCGCCTTCCACCTCGCTGGAAAAGGGCACCGAAACCATCGGGAGGATGGAACGGGCCGTCATGAAATACCCCCAGGTGCGCGAGGTCGTCTCACGCGTCGGCCGGCCCGAGGCGGGAAGTCACCCGCACCCCGTCAACTACGCCGAGATCCACATCGAGCTTCTTCCCCGGGATCAGTGGTCGCAGTTCAGCAGCAAAGCCGAACTCGTCGAAGCGCTGTCGGAGGATCTGGCCGGTTTTCCCGGCGTTCAACTCAACTTCACCCAACCGATCCAGAACGCCTTCGATGAACTGCTCTCGGGCGTCAAGACCGAGTTGGCCATCAAGCTCTACGGCGAAGATCTGGGCGTGCTCCGCGCCAAGGCCGAGGACATCAGGGCGGCGATCGAGGATGTGCCCGGGCTCGCCGACCTGGCCGTCGAACAGAGCTTCGGCCAGCCGCAGGTGCAGGTTGTTCCTGATCGCACACTCTGCGCGCGCTTCGGGATCAATACCGATCAGCTGCTCGAGCTTGTCGAACTCGCCATCGGAGGCGAAGTGATCGACACGATGTACCTCGGCACCCGACGCTTCGGCATCCATCTCCGATACCAGCAACCCTATCGAGATACCACCGAGGCCATTGAGAACCTGCTCGTGCCCACCGACGACGGCTCGACGATCCCGCTGGGGCAGATCGCCACGGTGAAGAAAACCACCGGGCCGATCCAGGTAAACCGCGAGAAGAACCAGCGAAGATGGATCGTCCAGTGCAACGTGCGGGGGCGAGATCTGGGATCCGTCGTCGCCGATATCCGACAGCGCATAGACCAGCGCGTGGACCTTCCTCCCGGTTACTTCGTGGAGTACGGCGGTCAGTTCGAGAACCAGCAGCGGGCGATGACTCGTCTGGCGATCATCGTGCCGTTCGTCCTCGCGGCCATTCTCATCCTGCTCGGCCTGACGTTCGGCAACGTCCGCCACGCGCTCATCATCATCGTCAACGTGCCGCTGGCATTGATCGGCGGAATCGTCGGACTGTTCATCATGGGAGAGTACCTCTCCGTGCCCGCCTCGGTCGGGTTCATCGCTCTCTTCGGCATCGCGGTGCAGAACGGCATGGTCCTCGTCAGCTACTTCAACCAGCTCGTCGCACGCGGCATCCCGATTGACCGCGCGGTCGAGCAGGGAGCGCTGCTGCGCCTGCGCCCGGTCTTGATGACCGCGGTCACCACCATCCTCGGCTTGCTGCCGCTCCTGCTTTCCACCGGCATCGGTTCGGAAGTCCAAAGACCGCTGGCGACCGTGGTGATCTTCGGCCTTGCCACCTCGACCATCCTGACCCTGCTCGTCATCCCCGCCGCCTTCGCCGAGGTGGAAAGGCGCTTCACCCGACCGCCTGCCGCAGATTAACATAATAACACTTGGAGCCCCTCAATAGAATGCACCGAACGGACGGTGGGACGCGCGCCGAAGCCCGTCCATTCCGCACGGGCAAGACGCCCGTGCCACCATCCTGTTTTCGGGCCTCGATGCTCTCTGAGAGCTTCACTGCCCATTTCGTACCTGTCGCCATCCCGCATACGCACACCGGCCACCGCCACATTCCCGTCCGATGCGCGCTTCCCGACTGCGCTTCTATCATCTCCCCGGGGTCCCCGGGGCTCGGTCGACCGACGCCCCTTGCAGTCGCTTCATCACTTTATGAACTACCTGCCTTTCATCAGTGCCCTTACTTCCCCTGACACGATCACCTTATCTATATCGATGTAGCCGCGCTTGATGTGAAGGAACGGCCGCCCTCGATCGAGGCCTACGGTTCCGAAGCCCGTCGCGGTGGAAAGGAAGCTACGGAAGTTGTCGCCGACCTTGGAATCGATGTACAGCGTCCTGTCGATCGCGTCATAGCGCACGCCCGTCAATCCCTGCAGCAGGGCGTAGCTGGACAATGCCCGGGCATACCAGTGGCCGCACTCGTATTCGTTGAACGGGTTGCGCACGGAGCCGTCGTAGCGATCGCGGCAGAGGCGGACGATTTCCAGTCCCTCCTCGGCCATGCCTTCCATCATCAAATGGGAAGCGACCTGGTACTCGATGCCGGTCCAGACCTCGTCGCTGTAAACGAACGGCAAAGCCGGAGCGTCGCCGTGCGGCCAGGTGCAAAGCAGCAGGCCGCCGTCGCGCCCCATCGCGAACGTGGGCCTTTGCGGATTGGAGTGATCACAAAGATCGTTACGCAGGTTATAACGATGGATCGCCCGCAGATTGCTGCTGATTTTCGCCTCGTCGACGATGTCCTGATCGAGGCCGCACACGCGGGCCATCCAGAACCCCAGCACGCCGTCGGAAAGGCAGCCCGTGCCGTACTGGTACTTCGGTCCCTCCTCGTTCAATGCGGTGATGATCTCGTTATATCCCGGCCCGTTGGCCGAGGTGTCCAGGGCGTTGAATGTCGCATTCAGGCCTTCGGTCTGCACCTGTTGGTAGAAATACTCGCCGTTGTAGAGCTGCGTTTCGAGGAAGTCGCGCCCGTTGTCGAGCAACGATTGATATTGCGTCACGTCGTCGCCGAGGAAGGATCCAATCTCGATCGCCGCGGCGAGTGCCCCCAAATAGAAGCTCGAGCAATGGCCGTCCGGCCCCCAGTATTCGATGTCATAGGTGTTGTGATGGGGCTCCTCGAGAACGCCGCGTGCGCGCGGATCCCAGGTTTCGATGCAGTAATTCAGACTCTGCTTGACCTGCGGCCAGATCTTGCCCAACCACGCGCTGTCGCCCGAGACGCGCCACTCGCGGTGAATCTTCATGATTCCGCCGAGTTGGCCGTCGGAAGCTGCATGGAAGGTATGCGCGACCGGCCGAATCGGCAGGCAGGATCGAAACGTCTGATGGCCGGCCTCGTCCTGACTTTCGTGAAACTCGGTCTGGCGCAGCGAGCGCTCCAGATCGGGAAAGAGGTGCGGAATCGCCTGGGCGTAGTTCCACACGTGCGTGCATGATCCGGAGCAGCAGCCGCGGCTGTCGCCGCATCCCTCGAAACACCACAGCCGGCCGTCCGTCTGCCGCAGCACGGTCGGCGACTTGAGGATCGTCAGGTTCGCCGCAACCGCCTCGACGACTTCCGGGGGCAGTGTCGTGTCATAGAACGCATCGCGGAACGTCGCGGATTCCCGTCGCAGGCAATTGTAATTGCCTCGCCAGAATGCGGCGAGTTCGTTGATGTCCCCAAAGCGGCCGGAATACCAGGGCGAGTAATACTTCGGTATCTCACAGCACGCGCCCGCGGACGGCGCGGACGGCCCTTCGGCGACCCACTCGCCGTAGCTCTCTGCCTCGAAATCATTGATGACCGCGACGGTGTTACCCCAACTCGCCTTGCTATCCATCAACTCTCCGACATCGGCCCAGCGCCGGTTTGTAAGTACGATCTGGTCGACGTTGACGTGCCCCCACGCGCCGGTCTCCTGATCGACGATTCGGATCCTGGCCTGCTTGCCTTTGAGATCGGCGACATCCCACGTCGCCCACTTGAGGCGCTCATCATCGCTGCCCGCAGTGGAGCGAACGACCTCATCGCCGACGAGCAGTTGGAGGCACGTCTTGCCGGGGTGGTTTCCACCGCCGATGAGGAACTGAATGTAATCGTGCGTCAACTCAAACGAAGGCGAGGTCAGGGAGCCGATCGCCTCATCGCCCGAGGGATCATACGTATTGACCAAACCTGCTCCGAGAAAACCGGTGACCTGCTGCTGATCGGCGCCGGCGCCGTGCGACGGGCCGGCGGCGAACGCCGGTCCGGCCGCGTCGCGACCGCTGCGAAGCGTCGTGTTCGGAACGTACCACGCAATCATCAGGCGGATCGTCCGCTCCTCGCCCGGCTTGAGGGTGATGGGCGTGAACAGCGACGCCCCCGGGCAGCGCCCCGGCTGCGGCGGGTTGGCGACCAGCCGGCCTTCGAGCACGTTTCGCCAGGCCAGGGTGACCGAGTCCCACCAGCCGCCCTTGAACCAGCAATGATCGACAACAGTGTTGTCATCATCGACGAACACCGCGTAGCCGCCCTCATACTCCGGATGATCTTTCGTCGCGGCTTGCCAGAGCACGAAACCGTTGTCGATGGGCAGGATGGTGTCGCCGCTTGCGCCCGTGGCCATGAAGTTCTTGGCGTGATAGGAGAAGACCGCATCGATCGTCTTGCCGCTCGTGTTTCTGAAGCGATACTCCATCGCTCCGACCGGCAGGCTCGAATCGTCGGCGGCCCCCGGAATGAAGGGGCTCCAACCGGTCAGCTCGACATCGAGTGGTATTTCCTCATCGCGCAGAGTTATCGTTCCGAACGGGAAGCGGGGCAGGAACTCCGCTTCATCAAAGCGAGGCAGCCCCCACGATCGGCCCGCCCCTCCGTTGCCGGTTCCGGCGCCCCCGAAGACCTTCCAGTCCGGCACGGGGCCTTCGAGGACTTTCGCGGTATTGCCTTCGTCCTTCTTAATGCAGATCGCGGCCAGCATGAACGGCTCGTTGAAGAACTTAATCTCATTGCGAACCGAGACGTGCGAGATCGCGCCGGTTCCCTCCAGGGCGATCATCCCTGTCCCCATGCCGCCGAGGGGGAATGCGATGCGGCGGAGATGCTCATCGGTGTAGGAGCCGTTGTAGCGATGGCTGTTCGCCGAACTTCCATGGCCGGTTATGGAGCAGCCGGTCTGAAGCGCGACGATGGCCGCCATCGCGATGGCGGCGGCGACTGCGCTGTGGGGGATGCATCTCATGATGGGGCGTCCTTAATTGACGGGGAATCGATCACGAATCCGCGAATGCAAGCGGGTCGGCCGCCCGGGATGCACCGGTGAGAATTCCGAAGGTCGAAAGCCGTTCCGGGAGCCGGGGCCCATTCCGGGAGCCGGGGCCCATTCCGGGGGCCGGTGGCCGCCTGCGTCATCAGGCGAGAATCTACCACACACACCGGCCGATGAACACCGCCCGCTCCGTGCACCGAATCGGCCGGCCTGTACAATCGCGACTCTCGCGTGACTTCCAATGCGGTGTTCCCAATCAGGAATCAATCCAATGACAACGGCGATTTGTGCTGACGGACGGTTGGCGGCAGATGAAGGCGTCTCCCCCCGACCGAGCGCTCTCAGGCCGGCCGGCTTCCGACTCGCCGGCACGGGCCTGGGACTGATCCTCCTTGCCGCGACGACCGCGACCGCCGGCGGCCTGGCGGATCTGGCCCGGCCGCACGACGGCCGGAGCATGCGCGCCACCTCATCTCACCGCATCGGGCCGGATGGCAAGTACGATCCCAACGGCGAATTCGATCCCAACAGCAACCGCGACAA
>Ga0272441_10012232_pt1 | contig 12576 bp, 8 predicted proteins | sample SSMProp6N_FD_193582 | JGI IMG/M metagenome (GOLD analysis project Ga0272441, IMG submission 193582) | Marine sediment archaeal communities from Little Sippewissett salt marsh, Falmouth, MA, United States - SSM-Prop-6N | ecosystem: Environmental > Aquatic > Marine > Wetlands > Sediment ...
GTCAAAGCCCCCTATATATGGGGGGACACTGTGAGTGTCCCGAGGCGGGAGGCAGGCTTAAAGTGCTAAAAGATATCACTTCGACGCCCTCTTCGCCCAAGCAAACGCGCCAGTCGCGGCTGGGGGAACGCGCCGAATGCCCGCCGGGGCTTCCCGGCCGCAGCGAAGGATCTCGATGCACGAGCCCGAGACCCTTCGCTTCGCTCAGGGTGACAAACGATGCCGACGAGAAGGTCGAGGACGCGCTCTGGCGGAGCGCGATGGCCGGCTCGATCCGCGCGCAGGTCTTCTGGCTCGTGAACCGCGCGCCCCACAGGTGGCAACCGGTCGGGCGGATGAGCTTCCTGCCCCGGCTGCCGTCCGTCGCCTCGATGCTGAACGTGTCCGAGCCGCGCCTGCGAACCTGGGCGAACTCCGCGCGTTCACGTTCGGACTCTTTGTCCGCGCTTGACTTCCATCGCGCGGGGCCTACAATGGCCCGGAACACGGCAGCAGGGGAGGTGCGAGATTCCCGAGAAGCCCGAGAAACTCGTCCGTATCGAGAACGAGCGGCTGCGCAAGCGCGTGACCGAGCTCGAGGGCGAGATCGAAGAGGCCAGGCGCCCCGGCGGCCACACCGAGGGCCAGGACCGGCTCCTCACGCTCCTCAAGGAGAAGAACCGCCAGCTCGAGGAGGCGGCCGAGGAGGACGAGAAGAAGGCCAAGGATCTCCAGGAGTCCGTCGCCGAGCTCGAGGGAAAGAACGAGGAAATCACCAACAACATCGCGGCCCTCCGGCTCTACCAGCTCATGTTCGAGAACGAGCCGTCGGGCCTCGTCGGCGTGGACCCGGAGGGAGCCATCGTCCAGTTCAACAGCTCCGCGATCCGTTTCTTCGGCGTCGGGCTCCACCACCTGCGGCTGCAGAACGTGGACGCGCTCAAGATCGAGGGCATCGATACGAAGGTGCGAAGGCTCTTCGAGATCGCGCTCGAGAAGGGGGAATCCCCCACGGTCGAGTTCGAGCGCGACGGCCGGCCCGTCTATCTCTCGTGCTACCGGCTCGAAGACATCCGCGGCTGCCGCGGCGCGGTCGTTCGCGTGAGCGAGACGAAGAGCGACTAGAGGGCGCTCGCGCCCGTCTCACGCGCCGTGACCCGAAGCTCACCGCGGCGGTGAGAACCAGCGGAGGCGCCTCTTGCCCGGTTACCGGTATCTCGAAGCGAAAACCATCGCGCGCCTCGGCCGCGTGCAGCTCGTGGCCCGCGGGGTGGTCGAGGGCTTCCTCGCCGGGCTCCACAAGAGCCCGCACCACGGCTGGTCCGTCGAGTTCAGCGAGCACCGCGAGTACGTGCCCGGCGACCCGCCGCGGCACATCGACTGGCGCGCGCTCGCCCGCACGGGCCGGTATTACGTCAAGCTCTTCGAGGACGAGACCAACGTTCGCACGCACCTGTTGGTCGACACGTCCGCGTCGATGGGCTACGCCTCGCCGGGAACGCGGTTCACCAAGCTCGAGTACGCCTGCTACCTCGCCGGCGCGATCGCGTACCTCATGATCCGGCAGCAGGACAGCGTGGGCCTCGTGACCTTCGACGAGGCGCGCACCTCCTACCTCGCCCCGCGCTCGGTCGCGAGCCATTTGGGCGCGGTGCTCGAGCGGCTCGAGGCGCTGCGCGCCGGGCGGCGGACGGACCTCGCGCGCACGTTCCACGACGTGGCCGAGGCCATCGGCCGGCGGGGCCTCATCGTGATCGTCTCGGACCTCCTCGACGACGAGCGCGAGGTCTTCCGCGCGCTGCGCCATTTCCGCCGCAAGCGGCACGAGGTCATCCTCTTCCACGTGCTCGATCCGGCCGAGACGGACTTCCCCTTCTCGCGCCTCGCCGACTTCGTGGACCTGGAGACCGGCGAGCGCCTCCAGGTCGACCCACGCTACGTGCGCGCCGAGTACCGCCGCGAGGTCGAGAAGTTCTGCTCGGCCTACCGCGCCGACTGCGCCGAGAGCCGCGTCGAGTACGTCCGCGTGAACACGGCCGTGCCGATCGAGACGATGCTCGGGACCTTCCTCGCGCGCCGCTCGCGCCGGGGCGCGTGATGTTCGGCGCGCCGCTCTTCCTTCTCGGCGCGCTCGCCGCAGGCGTGCCGCTCGTGCTGCACCTCGTCTACCGCCGCCGCGCGCAGACGCTCCCCTTTCCGAGCCTCAAGTTCCTCCGCACGACGACGCGCCGCACCGCGCACCGCCGCCGCCTCCAGGAGCTCCTGCTCCTCGCGATCCGGATGGCACTGGTGACGCTCCTCGCGCTCGCGCTCGCGCGGCCCTTCCTCCGGGCGCCGAGCGCGGCATCGGGCTCCTCGTCGACGAGCGTCGCGCTCGTCCTCGACGACTCCTACAGCATGGCCGCGCGCGTAGGACGCACGAGCGCCTGGGCACGGGCCAAGCGCGCGGCCGGGCACATGCTCGACCGCCTGGGAAGCGGCGCCTTCCGCGGGCTCTTCCTCGCCAGCGGCGAGGCGGGGAGCGGCGCGGGACTTCTCACGAGCGACGCGGCCGCGGTGGGTGAGGGCGTGCACGCGGCCGAGGTCGGCGATCTCGCGGGCGACCTCGCCGAAGCGATCCGCCGGGCGCACGCGGCCTTCGAGGAGAACGACGACGCGGACCGCGAGATCGTGGTGCTCACGGACTTCGCGCGCGTCGCGCTTCCGGACCTGCGCGCGGCGGCCGCGGCGCTCGAGGACAAGCGCTTCCATGTGATCTTCATCGACTGCGCCCCCTCGGGGAGCGCGCCGAACGCGGGCGTGACGGGGGTCGCGGTCGCGACGCGCGCGCGCGCGGTCGGCGGGCCGGTGCGGATCGAGTGCGTCGTGCGCAACTGGTCGGACGCCGCCATGAACGAGACCTTGACGCTCCACCTCGACGGCCGAAAAGTGGAAAGCCGCACGCTCGAGCTTGCGCCCGACTCGGCCGTCGAACTCGCCTTCACTCATCCGCTGCCCGGAACGGGCACGCACACGGGCTTCTTCGAGATCGGCGAGGACGCGCTGGCGGCCGACAACCGGCGCTACTTCCAGATCGAGGTGGCCGAGCGCACGCCGGTCGCGGTCGTGGGACCGGAGGCCTCCGCCGGCGCCGCGCGGACGAGCGCCCACTTCGTGGCCCGCGCGCTTGATCCGGCGGGCGCGCTCGGTGCGGACGACGCCGCCTCGGGCGGCCCGGTCGAGGTTCGCGCGGTCGGGGCGGACGAACTCGCACATCTCGACCTCTCGAGCGTGCGCGCGGTCTTCCTGTGCGACCTCGTGCGACCGTCGAAGGCGGACGCCGCGCGGCTCGCACGTTTCGCCGAGGCGGGCGGGGGTCTTTTTATCATACCGCCGCCGGACGCCGACCCCAAGGTATACGCCGATGCCTTCGGCGTGGGCGGAGAGGGGGAGATCCTCCCCGCGCGCCTCGCCGCACGCCTTGAAGCCGGAGAGGGGCTCGGCGTGCGCGACGCCGAAGCGTCGCACCCGCTGCTCGCGCCCTTCCGTGGCGCGGAGGCGGCGCTCTTCGAGTCGGTGCGCGTGCGCACCGGCTGGCGAATCGAGATCCCGCACGGCTCGGAGGCCGCAGCCGTGCTCACGCTCGAGAACGGATACCCGCTCCTCGCCGCGCGCCGCTTCGGTCGCGGCGAGGTCTGCCTCCTCGCCTGTGCGATCCGGCCCGGGGAGACGAATCTCCCCGGCCGGGCCGAGGTCCTCGTACCGCTCCTTCACAGCGCGGTCCACGCGCTCGCCGAGAACGCGCAGCGCGCGCGCGAGTTCCGCGCGGGCGACCGGCTGCGCCTCGCGCTGCCGGCAGCCGGCACGGGCCACGCGGCGGCGCCCGTGCCCGTCGAGATCACCGACACGCGCGGCGTCGTGAAAGAGTTCACGGTCCCGCCGCCGGCCGCGGCCGCGGCCGGGGCCGGGGAACCGCGCGTGCTCGAGGGCGACGTGGCGCGCGAGGCCGGGATTTACCGCTTCGCGGTCAAGGCACCGGGGGGAAGCACGGGTGCGGGTGCAGGCACAGGCGCCTTCGCGGTCAACGTGGACCCGGAGGAGGCGGACCCCGCGCGCCTCTCGAATGCAGAGGTCCGCGCCGCGTTTGACGGCTTCCTCTCGATCCAGGTCGTGCCCGCCGAGGAGCCGGCGATCGACCGTGCGGTCGCGCGCGTGCGCACGGGCGCGGAGCTGACGCAGGGCGCGCTCACCGCGGTGCTCGCGCTGCTTATTTTCGAGTGCTTCTTCGCGAACCTCATCATGCCGGGCACGCGCGGGCGCGCGAGCGAAGAGGGGGGCGCGTGAGGCTCCTCGCGCTCGAGAGCTCGGGCCGGCTCGGCGGGGCGGCGATTTACGAAAACGGTCGCGTCCTCGTCGAGCGCGTGCTCGGCCCGGAGAAGGCCCGCGCGTACGAGGCCGCGCTCGTGCCCCTGGTGGAAACGATGCTCGCCGAGGCGAACCTCGCGCCGCGCGACCTCGACGCCGTGGCCGTCTCGGTCGGGCCGGGGAGCTACACCGGCCTGCGCGTCGGCTGCGCGGCGGCGAAGTCCCTCGCTTGGGCGCTGAGGGCGCCGCTCGCGGCCGTGCCCACGCTTCTCGCGCTCGCGGAAGACGCGCGCGATGCAGCACCTCCCGACGCGACCCTCGCGCCCGTCACGGATGCGTGCCAGGGCCGCGTGTACGCGCGCGTCTTCGCGCCTGACGGTACCGACTCGGGCGATCTTCTCGTAACGCCTGAAGGCCTCGCCGGCCGCGTCACGGGCCGCGCCCTCCTCTTCGGGAGCGGGGTCGCACGCTACCGCGAAGCGCTCGCCTCGGCCGCGAACGGCCGCTTCACGCTCGCGGATGGACCGGCGAGCCCGCGGCCCGGCACGATCGCGCGCCTGGGCGCGGGCCTGATCGAACGGAACGAGACCGTGAACGCGCACGACCTCGCGCCCGTCTACCTCCGCCGGAGCGAGGCCGAGGAGAAACTCGAGAGACAGGAGCGCCCCCATGGCTGAGACCCCTTCGCGCGACTCCGGCCGCCGGACGGTAGGCGAACGCATCCTGCGCGCGAGCGCGATCGTGTTCGCGGCCCACATGGCCTTCAAGCTCTCGGCGCTCCTCTTCTCGATCGTCCTGGCGCACTACTACAAGTTCGGGACCCCCGAGCAGAGCCCGAACCTCGAGCCCTTCCTCTTCGCGTGGGACGTCATCCTCTTCGGGTTCTTTTTTCTTTTCGGCGAGAAGGCCATCGGCCCGGCGTTCCTGCCCATCTTTATGGAATTGCGCGACCGCGGCGAGGAGGACGAGGCCTGGCGCTTCGCGAACACGATCTTCACGGTGCAGGCGCTGCTCCTGACGGTGGTCGTGCTGTCGCTCTGTCTCTTCCCGGCGGCACCGGCGCAATTCTTCGCATGGCTCACGGCCGCGGACCTCTCTGCCGAGAAGGCCGCGCTCACGGCCGCGGCCCTGCGCTGGAGCGCGCCGGCCCTGATCTTCATCTCGCTCGGCAGCCTGACGTACATGATCCTCAACGGCTACAAACGATTCTTCTGGGCGGCGTTCGGGGACGCGACGACCCGCTTCGTCCAAATCGCGGCAATCGTGCTCGGGGCGGCCTTCCTGATGAAGGGGGACGCGCCCGACCCGAGCCTGCGCCTCCTGACCTGGGGCGTGCTCGCCGGAGGAATCGGAAAGCTCCTCACGCACTTCTGGGGCCTGCGAAGCCACCTCCGGCGGTTGCACTGGCGCACGGCCGTGCGCAGCCCCGCGTTCACGAAGTTCCTGATCCTGATGGCGCCGCTGCTGCTGGGAATCCTCGTGGCGCGGCTGCGCGACTCGTTCAACGGCGCGGTGCTCTTCCCGCTCGAGGAGCACGAGATGACCGCGCACCAGTTCGGACGCAAGATCTACACCAGCCTCGGCTGGCTCGTGCCGTACGCGATCTCGCTCGCGATGTTCCCCTACCTCTGCGAGCTCGTGGACAGGGACGACAAGCGGAGCATGGGCGAGTTCTACACGCAGAGCTCGCGCGTGCTGCTGTACTTCTTCATCCCGCTCTCGCTCGCGGTGATCGCCGTCAGCCTGCCGCTGACGCGCCTTCTCTTCCAGACCCGGCAGGGCCTCGAGGGGATCCGGCAGGCGGCACTGGTGAACACCTGTTACACGCTCGTGCTCCCCGCCTACGCGCTCGAGTACCTCCTGATGCAGGGCTTCTTCGCCAACCGCCGCATGGTGACGCCGATCGTGCTGGGCATCGTCTTTTCCTTCGTTTCGATCGGCGCCAGCTTCGTCGCGATCCGCCTCTTGGGATGGACCGGCAATGCCGCGCTCATGGCCGTGGCGCTCGGCTTCACGGTGAGCCGGACGATCAAGGTTCTCTTCCTCGTTGTCTGTCTCAAGCGCACGGTGCCGATGTTGCCCGCGCGTTCGACGCTCCTCTTTCTCGGCAAGGCGCTCCTCGTCGGCGCGGCCACGCTCGAGGCCGCGTGGCTGGCCCGGCTCGGCTTCGAGCGGCTGGTGGACTCGACCGCGGCCGGCGGCCTGGAGCTCAAGCTCATGATGGCCGGCGAGCTCGCCTGGACGGGCCTCGTCGGGGGCATCGTCTTCCTCGGAATGAGCTGGCTTCTCCGGATGGAGGAACCCAAGCTCATCCTCGCCTGGGCGCGCGCCAAGCTCGCGCATCGCCGCGCACGGCGCGGGGACGGGGGCGAAGGCACCGCATGAGCGACCGCCTCCGCGTCCTCCAGGTGCTCGAGGCGACCGAGGGCGGTACGCGGCGGCACCTCCTCTACCTCCTCGAGAGGCTCCCGCGCGACCGGTTCGACCTCGCCGCAGCCGTGAGTCTGCGCCGCGGGGCGCGCGTCTTCGCCCGCGACGCCGAGCGCCTGCGCGCGGCCGGCGTGCGCGTCCACGAGGTCCCGATGCGGCGGCGGATCGCGCCGCTGGCCGATTACGTCTCGCTCTCGAAGCTGCGCGCGGTCATCGCCCGGGAGAAACCCGACGTCGTCCACACGCACGCCTCGAAGGCCGGCTTCCTCGGCCGCGCGGCCGCGCGCCTCGCGCGCGTGGAGCGCGTCGTCCATACGGGCCACGTCTTCGCGTTCCAGTGGGCGACGGGCGCGAAGCGGCGGCGCTACCTCGCGCTCGAGCGCTTCGCCGCGCGCTGGGCCGATGCGCTCGTCTGTGTGGGCCCGGCGCAACACCGGACCGCGATCGAGGCGGGCCTCCCGGCCGCGAAGCTCGTCACGATCCCGAACGGCGTGGACGCCGCGCGCTTCGAGTCGCTCGCCGCGCCCGAGGCGCGCGCGCGCGTGCGAGCGGAGCTGGGTCTCGCCGGGGACGCGCGCGTCGTGGGCACGGTCGCGCGCCTCGCGCCGCAGAAGGGCTGCGGCCACCTCATGCGCGCGGCGCGAACCGTGCTCGAGAGGGACCCGAAGGCAATCTTCCTTCTCGTCGGCTCGGGTGCGCTCGAGGCGAAGCTTTGCGCCGAGGCGGACGCGCTCGGCCTGGGGGAGCGCTTCCGCTTCCTCGGCGAGCGGCCCGACGCCGAGCGGCTCTACGCGGCCATGGACCTCTTCGTGATGCCCTCCCTTTGGGAGGGCCTGCCCTACGCGGTGCTCGAGGCGCAGGCTTCCGGGCTCGCCGTCGTCGCCAGCCGCATCCCGGGCCTCGTGGACCTCGTCTCCGACGGCGAGACCGGGCGTTTGATCGAGCTCGGGGACGAGAAAGGGCTCGCCGGCGCGATTCTGGAGCTCCTCGAGGACCGCGCGCTCGCCGCTCGCATGGGCGCGGCCGGCCGCGAGCGCGTGCGGACCGAGTTCCGGCTCGACCGCTTCATCGAGCGGCACGCGGCGCTCTACGCGGGGGAAACCTCGCGTGCCGAGCTTCCGCTGCTTGCCGCGGAGGCCTCGCGCGCCCTATAATCCTCCCCGGAGGTGAGCGTGACCTTCTCGCAGCCCTGGGCGCTTCTGTTGATGCTGCTCGCCGTGCCGGCCTGGCGCCTCGGCCGGCGGAGGCGGCCGGCCCTTGCACGCGCGCTCGGCGCGCTCGCCGTTACGCTTGCGGCCCTCGCCGCGGCCGGAGTGCATCTCGACCTCGGCCGCGCGCGCCCGCGCATCGTCGTCGCGGTGGACGCCTCCGCGAGCCTGCCCGACCGCTCTCGCGTCGCGCTCGCGGCCGAGCGACTCCTCACGTCCCTGCCGCCGCACGTCGAGCGGGCGGTGATCCTCTTCGGCCGCGACGCGCAGGAGCTCCAGCCCCTCGGCGCGCGGGGCCTGCCCGAGATCGAACGGCCCGCGCTCGACGCGGACGCCTCGGCCACGGACATCGAGAATGCCATCGAGAGAGCGCGCTCTCTCTTGGCGGGGCGCGGCGCCGTCTGGCTCGTGACCGACGGCCGCGCCACGCACGGCGAGCCCTTCCTCGCCGCGGCCTCGGCGGCGCGGGCCGGGGTCCGGCTCCACGCCGTGCCCGTGGGGCCCGAGGCCGTGGACGCGCGCGTCGCGGACCTGCGGGCGAGCGCGCTCGTGCCCGCGAACCGAAGCTTCCGCCTCGCGGTGCGCGTCGAGGGCCGTACACGCGGGGCACGCGCGCTCCGCCTCGTGCGGACCCCGGGTGAGAGGGGCGAGGCCGAGAAGCTCGTGGGCGCGGAGCGGGTGGACCTGCCCGCGACCGGCTCGGTGCTCGTCGAGTTCGAGGACCGTCTCGTTGGACGCGCGCTCGCGCACTACACGGCCGAGCTCGACGCGCCGGACGCGCAGCCAGACAATAATCGGATTCGCGCGGCCGTGCGCGCGACCGGGCCCCTGCGCGTGCTCGTCGTCGCCGGGGGCGGGAAGAGCACCGCGGCCGCAGCCCTCGCCGGCTCGCCCGGCGAGATCGAGCTCAGGCGCACCGCGCCGGACAAGGTGCCGCCCTCGGCCGCGACGCTCGCCCACTACAGCACGGTCGTGATCGAGGACGTGCCGCGCGCTGCGCTCGACAAATCCCGCCAGGCGGCGCTCGCCGATTATGTCAAAGGGCTCGGCGGCGGGCTCGTCACGCTGGGCCCGAAGTGCTTCGGCCCGGGCGGTTGGCGGGACGAGCACGCGCTCGCGCGCGTCGCGCCCGTGCGCATGGAGCCGGAGAGCGGCCCCGGCCTCCTCGTCGTCTTCGCGCTCGACACGTCCGCGAGCATGGGGCGGAAGACGAGCCAGCCGGGCAAGCGGAAGCTGGACCTCGCGCTCGACGCGCTCGCGTCTGCGCTCGGCGCCCTGCGAAGGAAGGACCGCGTCGCGGTCGTCTCGTTCGACGACGCGGCGCACGTCGCGGTCGAGCCCGCGCCCGCGGCGACGGCCGCCGAGCGCGATGCCGTCATGCGGAAAATCCACGCGAGGCGCCCCGGCCGGCAGACGGACATCCACGCGGGACTCGAGAAGGCCCTCGGCCTCGCGGCCGCGCACGGCGCGCAGGTGAAGCACGTCGTCCTCCTCTCCGACGGAGAGCGCACCGCGGGCGAGGGCGAGGAGGCCATCCGGGCGCTCGCGGGGGGCGCCGCGGGCGGCGTCGCCATCTCGACCGTCTGCCTGATGCCTGCCGACGACCCGGGCGTCGAGGCGCAGCGGGCGCTTCTCGCGGACCTCGTGCGCGGCGAGGGCGCGCGGTCCCACGACGCCGAGGACGCCGCGGGCCTCGCCGAGACGCTCCGGGGGATCCTCGACGAGATCAAGAAACCCGGCTACCTGGATGCGAAGCCGTTCCGGCCCGTCGTGGTCGCGGCCGGGCACGAGATCGCGCGCGGGCTCGAGACCGTGCCCGCGCTCGGCGGACGCGCCCGCGTGAGCGCGCGCGAGCGCGCGACCGTGGTCCTCGCAACCGCCGCGACCGGCGGCGAACCCGTGCTCGCCGCCCGGCACGCGGGGCTCGGACGCACGGTCGCGTTCGCTTCGTCGCTCTCGGGGAAGCTCGCCGGCGACTGGCCGGCCTGGGGCGGCGGCGGCGATCTCCTGCGCCGGTGCGTAGACTGGTGCGCGGCGCCCGAGACGGGCGACGAGGCGCGCCTCGCGCTCCGCGACGACGCGCGCGGGAGCTTTCTCGAATTGTCGCTGCGCGACGCGAAGGGCAAGCCGCGGAGCGGCCTCGCGCTCGCGGCCCGCGTGCGGAGCGTGAAGCTCCCCGGCCGCGAGGACTTCGCGGACCTCGAGCTGGCGCTCCTTCCCACCGCGCCGGGACTCTACCGCGCCCGGCTCGCGGCGAGGCCCGAGGCGGGCGTCTACCCGGCCGAGGTCATCGATGAGAAGAGCCAGGCCCCCGTCTTCCGCGGCGCGCTCGTCGTGAACTATCCGCCGGAGCTCGCGCGCGCCGGGCCCGACCGCGCGGCGCTCGCCGCGCTCGTGAAGGCCGCGGGCGGCGCGCTCCTGGAGCCCGACGAGGTCACCCGCGCGCGCGTCGAACCGCTCCTGCCCGAGCCGGCCGGCGGCGAGGCGCACGCGCTCACGCTCGAGCTCGCGCTCGCGGCGCTCGCCGCGTTCCTTCTCTCGATCGCGTGGGAGGTCGCCGCCGCGCGCCGCGCGGCGGGGGCCGCTACTTAGCGATCAACCCCTCGATGCGGAGCTTGTCCTTCGCCGAGCGCGCGAGCTTCGAGCGCGGGAACTTCTGGACGAGGTGCTTGAGGACCTCGGAGCCGAAGGTGCGCTCGATATTCAGCCGCTCGGCGAAGTGGAACCCGACGTAGTAGAGGTGCTCGGTCGCGAGGTCGCGCTCGCCCCGCAGGTGCTTGAGCACGGAGAAGCCGGCGCGCACGAGCTCGCCGACCAGGCGCAGCGCCTCGTCGTTCGCGCGCGCGCTGCGCGCGAGCTGGTGCCTCCCGTGCCGCAGCAGCACGAGCGCGAGCTCGTACTTCGCCTCGTCGCTGAGGAGCTCTCCGCCCACGAGCGGCCGTAGGTACCGCTCGGCCTTCGCGTCTTCCTTGCCCCGCCGGTACCGGCGGCCGCGCTCGAGCAGGGTGCGCGCGGCGAGGTTCGGGTTCGTCGCGCGGACGAGCCACAGGTACGGCCGCGCACGAGCGTCGTCCTTGTCCAGGAGTTTCGTCATCTTGGCCGCGAGCGTGCGCGCGGTCGTCTTCGAGAGCTTCTCCTTGTGCGCGAGGAGGATGTTCGCGATCTGACGCGCGCCCTCGAAGTCCTTGGCCTTGTCGAGCCGGCCGAGGAGCATGCGCGCGGCCTCCGGCATTCGCCGCAGCGCCGAGGCCGCGCTCTCCGCGAGCCGCCCGTCCCCGCGCTCGAGGCACGCGACGAGCTCCTTCGCCGCCTCCACGCCGCCGGCGTCGCTGAGGGCCTGCACCGCGTAGCGCTTGACCTCGTCGAAGGGGCTCGCCAGGAGCTTGCGCACCTCCTTGCGCATCGGCGCGGGCACCTTGATCTTCCAGAGGAGCTCGAGCGCCGCGCGGACCAGGTTCGGCTCGTCCGTCTCGTTCAGAACCGGGAGCACGCGCTTCGCGATCGCCGCCCCCCGCCGCTTGGGCAGCGACAGCCGCGAGAGGGCCATGAGCGCGGCGCATCGCACGAGACCCGCGTTCGAGCGCGAGGCGTGGCGCAGGAAGATATCGACCGCGTTCTCGTCGCCCGCGTCGCCCAACACTCGCAGCGCGCTCGCGGTCGAGAGCGGCGCCTTGCGCTTCTTCGCCAGCAGCTTCTTCGCCTGCGAGGCGACCGCGCGCCGCTGCTTCGAGCCGAAAGAGTGCCCGGCCCCGCGCAGCGCGGCCGCGGCCTCGCGCGCGGCCTCGCCCTCCGGCTCGCAGGCCACGGTCACGAGAAAGGCGAGCCCCACCGGCGCGCCGCCGCGCGCGAGCGCGTCGATGGCCGCCCGCCGCTGCTCCGAGCGCCCCCGCTCGATGACCCGCTTGAGATGATTCACGACCTGCGGCCCGGCCCGCGCGAGCCCCAGCGCCGCCGCCTGGCCCGCCGGGCCCCCGCTCCCGAGGAAGGGGAGCAGGTGCTTGATCGCCTCGGCCCCGCCGATCGAGGCCAGGGCCTCGAGGATCGGCGCCCGCACGGCGGGGTTCGTATGCCGCGCGAGGGCCGCCCCCAGGGCGCGCGAGACCCCCTGGTCCTTGGGCGCAAGCCGCCCCAGAACCTTGGCCGAGGCCGCGATCAGCGCCGGGTCCGGGTCGGAGAGCATCTCCACAATCGACTTCAGGACCATGTTCATGGTGGGGGATTTTACCGTGCAAGTGCTTCTCTGCAAGTCGCTTTCCGGAGCAATGTTCCGGCGTTCAAGAGAGAAATCTTGCGTAACTCTTTGTCAACACGTGAGTTACAGACATATTCGCCGCTTCGCGGATCAGGCCGCGGCCCGCAAAAATCCATATAACCCGTTCTGCAAAATAGAGTTGCGGACTCGTCCCTCAGCCGTTCTCCCCCGCCGGCCGGCCGCGGAAGAAGGCGACGACCGACTCGACGGTCATCCACGCGGCCAGGAGCAGGACCGCCGAGTTGAACCCGATCAGGAAGCCGCGCTGGACCCTCGCCGCGCGGTCGGGCGCGCCCATGGCGAGGAAGGAGCCCTCGTTCACGATCATCGCCCAGACCGTCAGGACCAGCATGAAGAGGCACG
>Ga0272441_10012233_pt1 | contig 12575 bp, 4 predicted proteins | sample SSMProp6N_FD_193582 | JGI IMG/M metagenome (GOLD analysis project Ga0272441, IMG submission 193582) | Marine sediment archaeal communities from Little Sippewissett salt marsh, Falmouth, MA, United States - SSM-Prop-6N | ecosystem: Environmental > Aquatic > Marine > Wetlands > Sediment ...
CGGGGGCTTTGCGGGGCGGGGTGTCGGTTCCCAGGGTTCCCTTCGGTCGCCCTGGGCTACGTCTTGCCTCGCCCCCGTTCGGGGGCTCCGGATGGGGGGCGGCCGCGCCCGTAGTGCACAAACCTCGCCTCCACCGACGCAAGGTCGGTGGGGGGCGGTGTCTTCCTTCGGCGTTCGGGGTTGGGCTCTCCTCGTCCCCACGCTCCGCCCCTTCCCTTCTCGTCGAGTAACACTTCAGCAAAGTGGAGAAGACCTGGGGGGACCTTTCCAGGGAGAAACCACTTCTTCCAAGAAGGGGTGTCTCACCCAGATCTCCATTCCGCTGAAATACTACCTCGTCGATAGGGACGAGGAAGCAGGGGGCGCATGGGCACTGGCCCTGGGCCTCCCGGGGCATCCTTGGCGCATGGATATGGCGATGTAGGGGCGCGGCCTTCAGCCCGTACCCGATGGGGCCTCGCCGCACCGCTCCCTGCATCGCGCCTTCGCATACTCCCAGGCCGAGAACCCGCCGGTGCCCTCCGAGGGCACAATGAACGGGTCCCTGCCGAACGTCGTGAAGTTGCGGAAGAGCGCCTCCGCCGTCATCCCAGGCTCGAAGGCTCGGCCCAAGTACTCATCCACGACCTTCCGTGCCGCGGCGACCGCCTCCGCCGCGCTCTGGAACTCCCCCAGCTTCTCGCGTTCGGCCTCGTCCTCATAGTGGGAGTTGTCGTCCACATACACCGTGAACACCGTATGTACCCTCCTTCCTGCCTCCGGCAGGCCGTCTGGCCCCTCGCGGCGGCGCCATCCGCCCACGACCGCTCCTCAGCCCCCGAGCCCGCCCATTTCGCCTACACCAGAAAGCCTCTAGGCCGCTGTAAGTCACTGCTAGCAAACGGGTTATGGAGTTATCCACAATCCGCCCACACTCGGGCCACCCAGATCTCAAGGCTGTTTGGACCCTACACCATGCTACACCCTACACCGGAACGCGGCTCTGGCGAGGCGAGGAGGCCCAGGGAATTTGGCTTTGTTTCGCAGTTTTACTATTTTGGCTTTCCTCGCCCCGATGTCCGCGATCCCGACACCTGCCTCGCGCGCCGAAGGCGCACCTTCCCTGTCTCCTCAACCCCTTAGACGCACGAAGTGTCGGCTGTGTTCCATGGATTCGCGAATTCTTTTCGCGGCTCCTGCCTCTCGGCTGCCATGCGGGCCGCCGCCAGGATGCCTCTGGAGGAGCAGCATGCGCCCGCGGGCAGCGACGACACCCTTGACACGTCGGCGCGGCCTGCTGTATCCTCCTGGTCGCAAAGTGCTTAGGCCTTCCCTTCGTGGTTCGGGCGGGCCGGGAGGATGCAGATGGCTATGGCTCCAGGCTCACGCCAGTCGGCTCCGCGACGGACGCGCCGCGCTTTCCTGCGGCGCATGGCCTCTCTCGGCGCAGCCTGCCCCTTCGCTGTCCGCTGCGCTCTCGGCGGCGCTCGGGGAGCCGAGAGCTACATCGCGCGTATCGAGAAGCTCCCCCGCAGCCAGCGACTCGTCGAATACCCCCGCCTCCTCGCCAGACGCTCCCTCCCGGCCGGCGACCGCCTCGAGCTTGTCTGCGCATTCGCGAAGCATGCCCGCTTCGTCTCGCCCCTCTACGGCAGGAGCGCCGTGCCCATCGACCTGCGCACGTGGGTGGAATCCCTCACCGAGGGCTGGCGCGCCGACCCGCAGGACCCGAATATCCGGTGGACGCTGGCCCGAATCCTCATCAACCACGCCCGGCATGACCAGGCACTCGAAGTGCTCGCCGCATTCCTCAAGGACAAGCCTGACCTTCGCGACCGCAGCCTGTGGGATTACCGCGGCTGGCACGCATTCGCCCTCGGCCGCACGGGCCAGGGGCCGGACCCAAGCAAGGAGGTCCGCGAGTTCGACGTCCACCTGTGCGTCATCACCAGGAGTCCGAGAGCCCGCAGGAAGGCCACCCTGGCGCAACTCCGCAGAGAAGTCGACATCCTGAACCGCCACTTCGTGACCCTCAAGGGCGAGCGGATCGTCCACTTCCGCTTCAGCGGCGCGTCCACCCACGGCCAGGTCAAAGACCTCGCCCCCGAGTTCGTGGCGCTGGGCGACTCCGAAGCCCCCTTCGCCCACTACCGCCCGCAGTTCGCCCGCCTGTTCAACGAGAGCGCCCACGAGTCGATTCGCGACCCCCACGCCATCAACATCTTCATCTACGACAACTGGAGCCCCGAGCAGCGCTTCGCGTCCTCGACCTCGCACGGCGTGTGGAACGGGAACCGGCCCTACCTGCTCCTCGACTGGGCGCGCCTCGGCCACGCCCGGCTCGCCGCCGAGGAGCACGAGATGGGCCACGCCTTCGGCATCCACGACCACGTTGCCGTGCCCGGCGCCCTCAGCCGCACGTCCACGAACATCATGAGCGGCATCGACGACTTCGGCCACGTCGGCCGCCGCGACCTCGGCTTCACCGACGCCCAGCGCGCCACCATCCTCCACTGGGCCAAGCACACCGCCGAGAGGCTGGGGAGGAGGCAGAATGCCCAGGAGCGGTAGCACGGCCACGTTCGCGTCCTCTGTCCGCGCGAGCCAGAAGTGCGCCTGGGAGAGCGGCCCCGCTATGCTGGCCCTCCCCCTGCTGCTCTGTCTGCTGGCAGTGCCTCCAGCGCCGGCGGCGGGGGAGGAGAAGACGCCACGCCGATGGCGAGCGCTGCGCGTGGGCGCGACCAACGAGATGGAGTGTGAGGGCACGAAGTGGTTCTTCTATCTGCCCTCTCAACTCAAGCGCGACAAGCGGCGGCCGTTGCCCGTCGTCGTGTCGGTCCATGGGGCGGGTTCGGAGCTCGAGGGCGCACGGGGCTGCGCGCAGGCATTCGTGGACTTCGCGGAGCGGCGGCGGGTGGCTGTGATCGCACCGTTCTTCATCGACAACCATCCCCACTTTCAATACCTCAGCATTGGCGGGAACCGTGCGGACTTGCGGTTGCTGGAAATCCTCGAGGATGCGAAGGCCAGGGTGCCCATCCTCTACATCAAACGCGTCTACCTCTTTGGCCATTCAGGCGGCGGCCAGTTCGCGCACCGCTTTGCCCTGGTGCACCCGCACAGGATCCTGAAGGGAGGGGCGAGCGCGGCGGGCGGCTACACCTTCCCCAAGCCGGACCTGACCTACCCTGGGGGCACCCAGAAGCGACGGCACCCACTCCCTGAGTTCCAGTTCGCCAAGTTCGTGCAGTTGCCATTCGCTATCCTGGTGGGAGACCAGGACACGGGGCAGTTGCAGGACAACGAACTCCCCAACGGCCAGAACCGCTTCGAGCGGGCCAGGAACTTCTACGCCACCCTGAAAGACTACGCCCGCGAGCGGAAGCTCCCGTTCAGGCTCCTCTACCAGGTCCATGCGGGGCGCGACCACAGTTGCTTCGGCACGTCGGCCCGCTGGGTGATCAGGAACGTCTTCGAGAAGCGATAGGGCAGGGGGCGGAGGCTGCGAGCCACGTGCGCCGGCCTCTCTGCCCCCGCAGTCTCCCATCCACCCACCGATCCGGCCCCGCACCCGTTCCTGCCGCCCCTCGCAAAAAAAGCCCGAAAAGCGCTTGACACTCCTGTGAAGTAGGGTAGAATCTAGTGCGGAGGAGCCGGCGGACTGTACCAGTCCAACAGCGACATTGGGCTTGAGTCCGCGCGGGTGTAACTTGCTGGCACGGGTTGCTCCCCAAACGTACTATCCTGGCCGGGATGGTCGGACGCGCAGCGATGCGTGGTCCGGTCCCGGCCATTTGTGTTCTTCCGAGGGAGGGGCCAACACGGAGGAGGCGCGGCGTCGGAGCCTCGGTTTGCGGCCCGGCCGCGATGGCCTGAAGGGCGTTCTCGACAGGGAAGCCGAGGCACCCGGCACACACGCTGGCGAGGAGTTCTTACATGCGGACTCTCCAAGTCCTCGGTATCGTGGGGATTCTGTTCGGTCTGGCCGCTGGTGCGGGGGCGGCGCCGCTTCAGAACGGGGATTTCTCGATCCCCGACCTAGCGGGCTGGACGGCGTACGCGGACGGTTTCACACTGGATCCTGCGACCGATCCGTTCTCGCCCGTCTACGACGGCGGCGGCTACGCCGTGATGACGGAGGACTACACGGCCTGGCAGTTGACCCTCGAGCAGGGGTTCGTCCTGTGCCCCGAGGTCGGCCCGCTGTCGCTCTCGTTCGACTACCGGCTCATCTATCCCCAGGACGGGACCGGCCCGGGTGCGTTCCCCGATGCGTTCACGGCGAGCCTGCTGGATCCCGATACGTTCGAGCCGCTCCTCTACACCCCCTGGTCGCCCACGCAGACGGAGTTTTTCTACCACGACAACGCGGAGTCCACGGATCCCTTCCTGCCGTCCATCGACTACGATCCGACGATCGTGACGTGGGTGGGCTCCTTCATTCAGGGGCACGTGACTCTGGACCTCACCTCCCTGCCTGCCGGCACGCCAGTGCTTCTCGTCTTCGACCTGTTCCTTGGGGACGATGGCAAGCAGACGACGGTCGAGATCGACAACGTGGAGGTGCAGTGCCTTCCCGAGCCGCTCACGATGGTGCTGGTGGGAGTGGGGCTCGCCGGTGCCGTTCGCTACCGCGCTCGCGAGCGGCGGCGGGGCCAGGGATAGCAGGCATCAGGATTCTGTAGATAGCAGTTACGCAGTTCAGGCGAGGCCGCCAACCGGGCCCCGAGGCTGTGCCGAGGGGGGCGACCAGCAGGTCGGGGCCTGTGCACGTCGCGCGTGCGCTCCGGGCTGCGCTCGAGGCGGCTCTCCCCGTGTGGACGGGGTAGCCGCGGGCGCGGCGGGGCAGTCGGGGCAAGGCGGCCCGATGAGTCAGGGTGTATGCCGAGCAGTGGGGATAGCCGCCGCCCGTGCGGCTGCTGTGGCCTGGACCGGCGGGGGCACGCTGCCCCGGCCGCTTGAGGCCGCTCGCTCTCACCCCCTCGCTCAGCGCGTTCCCCCCGCACGAACTCCCGACCCACTGCATCCTGTCCCTCCGTGCGGCCCGGCGCGCGGGCCCGTGCCACGCGCCGGCGCCACGCGCGGGTCGGACGGCGTTTCTGAGCCAACTCGTCTCGAACACCGGGGCGCTCCCGCTCGGGCGGCGAGAGCGGACCCCCACACCCCCTGCACGGAGGCTGAGCAATGAGGGCACATGGTGGGGATACGTATCGCACGCGATCGGCCACGGCACTGTCCATTGGGCTTGTCGTCGGGCTTCTCGCCGCGGCGGCCTGGGCGGCGCCCGCCGTCGGTGTCGACCCGGCCAGCCGGGATTTCGGAGGCATCGAGGTCGGCCAGTCGGCCGCGCAGACGTTCACCGTGACGAACACGGGCGACGCGGATCTCGTCGTGGGCACCCTCGTGCTCGCAGGGGGCGACGCGGCGGAGTTCGCCATCCAGAACGACACGTGCTCGGGGCAGACGCTTGGGGCAGGGGAGAGTGCGACGGTCGACGTGCGCTTCTCGCCCACGGGCTACGGCGCCCGCTCGACCACGCTGGTCATCCCGTCCAATGTGCCCGATGCCAACGTGGCCCTCGCCGGCACGGGCGCCACGGTGGCCGTGGTCGTCGTCGACGACGCCGGCCGGCTCTACACCGCCTGGACCCGCCTCGACGGCACGTTCGGCGGCTATCGGGACCTCGGCGTAGACATCGGCGACTACTCGCGCTGCGTGGCCATGGGGGATTACGACAAGGACGGCGACAACGACTTCGTGGCTGGCGCGTGCAGCGGCAGCGCGCTCCGCTACTACTACTTTGAGAATAACGGTAACAACACGTTCACGAACCACGGCCTGTTCGACATCACCTACGGCGGGAACACCTGGGCGATGGACAGCACGGCCGGGGACTTCGACGGCGACGGGAACCTGGACTTCATCGCGAACTCGGACTACGACAGGCTGGCCCTCTACGTGGGGCACGGCGATGGCACCTTCACGTTCGCCCACTCGATTCCGTCGAGCGGCGGCAACGGGCGCGGGATCGACGCGGCGGACTTCGACAACGATGGCGACCTGGACTTCGCGCGCGCCCGCCACACCTCGGGCTATCTGCATCTGTACCTGAACGACGGGTCGGGGAACTTCTCCTACACCAACTACGGCGTCGTGGGCAATGACCCCTACGGCGTGATCTGTGGCGATTTCGACGGCGACGGCAATGTCGACCTGATCACGAACAACGGCGGCGGCGGCGACACCCACTTCCGTAAGGGCAACGGCGACGGCACGTTCCAGGCAGGGGTGTACATCTCCAGCCTCGATGTGAACAACCACGGCTCGTTCGATGCCTACGACTACGACCGTGACGGCGACCTCGACGTGGTGATCGCGAACTACAGCGGTCGCCAGGTGCTCTACTTCCCCGGGAACGGGGACGGGACCTTCGGCGCATCGACGCTCCTCGGTACCACGTCGTATAACGCTCTGTCCATTGCGGCGCCGCCGGCCACGAAGGGCTATGGCGCCCCGACGGCGGTGGCCAGCTACGCCCCGGCGCCCCCCGAGCCGGGCGAGACCGTGAACTTCGACGGCACGGGCTCGAGCGACGTGGCCCCCGGCACGATCGCGGGCTACGCATGGGACTTCGGCGACGCCACCGCCGCCACCGGCGCCACCCCCACCCACGCCTACGCGGGCAATGAGGGCGACACGTTCCACGGTTCCCTCACCGTGACCGACAACGACGGCAATACGGACGCCGATGGTTTCAGCGTGCAGCTCACGGGGGACCCGCCGGTGGCCGACGCGGGCGGCCCCTACACCGCGGGCGAGGACGTGGCCGTCGGAGGCCGTTGGGTGCTCCCCCTCGACGGCACCGGCTCGAGCGACGACCACGGCATCACCGAGTACTGCTGGACCGTCCGCCAGGACACGTTCGACGGCACCACCTTCGACGGCCAGTGGATCTACTCCGCCGGCGCGTCCCAGAACGACGCCGTGTCCGTCACCGGCTCTGCCAACACGTGGGGCATCCGCTACCTGTGCACCCGCGAGACCGTCTACCGCGGGCAGGGCACGCCGGCCTTCGAGTGCAGGGTGAGGCCGCCCTCGGGCTACCACCACTTCATGATCGGCTTCAAGAACACCAGCACCAGCTACCACTACGGCCAGTACGTTTACGCCCTCTACTTCGCCAACGGCGATCTGCACATCTACGAGGACGGCGCCAGCCGCGGCCTCCATGATAAGTACGCAACGGACGTCTGGTACGACGTGCGCATCGAGCTCAAGGACACGGCGGGGGCGCGCTACTACCTCCGGCGCTCCGGCTCCCCCTACTGGAAGCTCGTGCGCGACAGCAGCCATAGCAGCGCCACGGACTTCCGCTTCGGGATCGACGTCCACTCGAACACCATCCAGCTCGACGACTACGACCTCATGGTCTACGGCGCCACGTCGACGGCCAACTTCTACCGCCTCGGCACCTTCCCCATCGATCTCACCGTGACCGACGCCGCAGGCCAGACGGATACCGACAGCACGACCGTGGACGTGACCCAGGACGATCCCCCAGTCGCCGACGCCGGCGAGGATGTGGACCTCGACGAGCACGACGCCGTGAACGCCACCTGGACGGTGAACTTCGACGGCGTGGCCTCCTCCGACGACCACGGCATCTACAGCTACCAGTGGGAGTTCCACGACGCTTCCACCGCCACCGGCCAGACGGCCAGCTACACCTACACCGCTACTGGCGCCTACGACGTGACCCTCACCGTGTGGGACAACGCCCTCCAGTCCCACAGCGAGACGATCACCGTCACCATCTCGCCCAACGCCCCGCCGGTGGCCGAGGCAGGCCCCGACCAGACCTGGGACGAGCACGACGCCGTGAACGCCACGTGGACTGTGAGCCTCGATGGCTCGGGCTCGACCGACGACGTCGGTATCTACGACTACTCGTGGGACTTCGGCGACGGCCAGACGGGCACGGGCGTCACAGTGTCGCACACGTACGCGGGGGCTGGGGTGCGGACCGTCACCCTGACCGTGCGCGATCACGCCCTCCAGGCGCACAGTGATACCATGACCGTGACGACGCTGGCGAACGATCCGCCCGTGGCCGAGGCTGGCTCCGACCAGACACTCGACGAGTACGATGCGGCAGACGCCACCTGGGCCGTGAGCTTCGACGGCTCGGCCTCGACCGACGACGTGGGCATCCACAGCTACGCATGGGACTTCGGCGACGGCGGCTCGTCGACCGACATCGCTCCCACACACACCTACACCAGCGTGGGAACGTACACCGTGTCCCTCACGGTGACCGACCACGCTCTCCAGACCCACACCGACACGCTCACCGTCACCATCTCGCCGAATGACCCGCCCGTGGCGGACGCCGGCGGCCCCTACAGCGTGGCGGCTGCCGACGTGGCGGCAGGCACCGCATCCGTCCTTTTCGACGGCACCGGCTCGACCGACGACGTGGGCATCCACCGCTACATCTGGGACTTCGGCACCGAGACGTTCGACGGCTACCTGAACCCCCACGCCTGGCACTACCCCATGCAGACCTATCCTGGTGCCTACATCACTATCTATGGGGCGAGTTGGGGCAGCCGCTACCTGTTCAGCAAGCACGCTGTCGAGAAGGGCAGCGGCCTCGTCTTCCAGGCCAAGGTGCGCTGCAACGGCGGCACGGCCATGATCGGCTTCAAGAACGACAACACCAACTTCTCCTACACCCAGATGCCCTACGCCATATACCTCTACTACGGCAACATCCACATCTATGAGGACGGCAGCAGCCGCGGCGACACCGGCTACAACATCAACTACAACGCGTGGTACGACTACCGCATCGAGATGGACGACACAGGGGTGAGCTACTCCTACCGGCCGAGCGGCTCGGGCAATCCCTGGACCCGCGTCTTCCGCTCCACCTACGTCACGTCGGCCACCCGCCTCAAGCAGGGCATCGTGGCCAACTCCAGCACGTGGAACATCGACGACATCCACCGCGGCGCCGTCGGCGACCAGGTCGACTACCCCGTGTACGGCGCGTGCGAGGCGACTCTGACGGTCGAGGACCAGGCCCGCCAGACCGATTCCGACACGACCACCGTGAGTGTGACGGGCGCGACCCCGCCGACCGCGAGTGCCGGCGGCCCCTACTTCGCCACCTTCGAGACCCCCATGGTCTTCGACGGCACCGGCTCGACCCCCGGCGCGGACATCGTGCACTACGAGTGGGACTTCGGCGACGGGTCCGTGGGCTATGGCCCCCTCGCCCAGCATACCTACGCGCTCGGCAGCCACACCGCCGACGAGGTCTTCACTGTCACCCTCACGGTGACCGACCGCTACGGCCAGACCGACACGGCGGCGACGACGGCGACCATGGGCATCGGCCCGAAGGCCATCTGCGTGCCGTGGCAGTTCTCCGGCGGCACCGAGGTGCCCCACACCACCTGGGCCGGCAAGTCCATCCGCCTCAAGGCCATCGCCCGCGGCGGCACCGGCACGCTCCAGTACACCTGGAACTTCGGGGATGGCTCGGCGCCCGTGACGGGCACGGTGAGCAACAAGCGCGCCATCGAGATCAGCCACGCCTACACGGGGACGCTCGGCGCGAAGTTCAACGCCACCCTCACCGTCGAGGATTCCGGAGGCCGCACGGACAGCGATACCTACCGGGTGGAGATCCACCCGACCGGCCTTGATGCGAAGATCAACGTGGCCATCGACGAGGGCCTCTGGTGGCTCCACAAGAACCAGGCCAGCGATGGCCACTGGTCGTCCTACAGCAGCTACTACGCATCGCCGACCGGCTCGGCCGTGCAGGCCTTCTTCATCAACGGCCACCTCGAGGTCGGCGACGCCGACGAAGACCCCTACGTGGAAACCGTCCGCAAGGGCATGAGGTACATGTTCGGCCAACTGCGCGCCGTCGGCATCGGCACGCAGACCTACGGCGACCCCGACACGAACGCCAACGGCATCGGCGTCGAGGTGGCCAGCAACCGTCCCATCTACGAGGGCGGCATGGTGATGGACGCCATCGTGGCCAGCGCCACGCCCGGCGCCGTCGCCTGGGGAGGCGACACGGGCGTCTACGGCCGTTCCTATAAGGATATCCTCCAGGACATGTGCGACATGTATGCCTGGGGCCAGTTCGACGACGCGACCTACGGCGGCGGCTGGCGCTACTCCTGGAACCAGTGGCCCGACAACTCGGCCTGCCAGTGGGCCGCGATCGGCCTCCTCGCTGCCAAGGAAACCCCCTGGAGCTGTGTCGTCCCCGAGTTTGTCAGGCAACGCAACGACGTGTGGCTCAGCTACTCCGACTACTGGTCCGGCGGCCAGTGCATCGGCTTCGGCTACACAGGCCCCAGTTGGGGCTGGGCACTCACGCCCTCCGGCATGGTGCAGGTCGCCATGTCCGTCCCCGACTACAAGAACGACCCGCGCTGGTACGGCCCGGAAGCCTGGTTCCTGTCCAACTGGAATAACTTCATGGCCCAGAACAACTACTACGGCTACTATGCCTTCGTGAAGGCGATGCGCGTGTCGGAGACCGAGCTGCTCGCGGGCAGCTTCGACTGGTACCGAGCCCCCAACGGAATGGCCACCGAGATCGTCAACGCACAGAACTCCGCCGGCTGGTGGAGCTACTACGGCTACGGCTTTGGCACATCCTGGTCTGTCATCATGCTCACCCCCAGCCTCTTTGAGCTCCCGCCCGTCGCCGATGCCGGCGGCGACGTCGTCTGGGCCTACGACCTCGAACTCGAATTCGACGCCTCCAACTCCTACCACCTCGACCCCGCCCGCACCATCGTGCTCTACGAGTGGGACTTCGATGGCGACGGCACCTACGACTCTGCGAGCACCCTGCCCACCGCCGCCCACACCTACCCCGACCCCGACCCGCCCGGCGACAACGGCACGCCGCCCACTACCTACACCGTGGTCCTCCGCGTGACCGACGACGAGGGCCGCACCGACACCGATACCCGCCAAGTGGTCGTCGCCGAGCCGCCTCACGCCCCCTACGCACGAATCACTGGCCCCATCAAAGCCACCGTCGGCCTCCCCATCACACTCAGCGGCGCCGACTCGTTCGACATCGATCCCAGCGACTTCATCACCCTCTACCAGTGGGACCTCGATGGCTCGGACGGCTACGACTTCGATAGCCCCGACTACCAGAGCACCGACCCCAGCGACAACACGGTCACCACCACCTACACCACGCCGGGAACCTACTTCATCGGCCTCCGTGTGTGGGACAACGGCGTGCTCAACCCGCCCGACTACGACCACTTGTCCTCCGAGCCCGAGTACTTCGAGCTCGAGGTCGAGGAAAACCTGCCCCCCGATGCCGACCCCGGCCCCGACCGCACCGTGGATGAAGGCCAGCTCGTCACCCTCGACGGCACCGGCTCCTCCGACCCCAACGGCGACCCGATCACCTACGCCTGGGACTTCGGCGACGGCCACACCGACACCACCAACAATCCCACACCCTCCCACACCTGGATGGACGACGGGACCTACACCGTCAGCCTCACCGTCTCCGACAGCCTCCTGAGCGACACCGATACTGCCACCATCACCGTCCGAGATCTCGGCCCGACCGCCAACTTCGCCTGGACGCCCGGGTCGCCAGACGAATGTCAGCCGATCGCCTTCTCCGACGCTTCCACTTCCTACCCCGACCCCATTGTGCAGTGGGAGTGGGACTTCGGCGACGGCGGCACGTCCAGCGACCCGAACCCCAGCCACACCTTTGGTGATGCAGGCACCTATGACGTCTCGCTCACCGTCACCGACGACGATGGCTCCGTCGATACGGTCATCCTACAGGTCACCGTCGCCGGCGTGCCGCCGACGGCCGACTTCAGCGTCCCCGGCGGGCCACTCCCCGAGGGCAGCGACGTGGCCTTCACCGACCTGTCCTCCTGCGCCCCCTGCGACGACATCGTTGAGTGGGTTTGGGACTTCGATGACGGAGGCTCGTCGACCGACCCTAGTCCGCACCACACCTACGACGACGAGGGCACCTACAACGTCTCCCTCACCGTCACCGACGACGATGGCACCACGGACACCGTGGTCAGGCAGGTCATCATCGCCGACGTGCCGCCGACGGCCGACTTCGTCGTCCCCGCCGGGCCGCACCACGAGGGCGACGACATCGCCTTCACCGACACGTCGACCTGCGCCCCCTGCGACGACATCGTCGCCTGGGAGTGGGACTTCGGCGACGGCGCCACCTCGACCGACCAGGATCCCCACCACGTCTACGGCGACCCCGGCACCTACACCGTCACCCTCACCGTCACCGACGACGACGGCACGCCCCACACCACCGCCCAGATCCTCACCATCCTCGACGTCCAGCCCACCCCTGCTTTCAGTTGGCACCCCGACCCGACGCCGGAGGGCACGCCCACCAGCTTCGTCGACGAATCGAGCTGCGCACCGTGCGACGACATCGTCGCCTGGGAGTGGGACGTCTACGGCGACGGCTCGGTCGTCTACACCACCCAGAACTGCCAGCACACCTACTCCGCCCCCGGCACCTACACCGTCACGCTCAC
>Ga0272441_10012235_pt1 | contig 12575 bp, 12 predicted proteins | sample SSMProp6N_FD_193582 | JGI IMG/M metagenome (GOLD analysis project Ga0272441, IMG submission 193582) | Marine sediment archaeal communities from Little Sippewissett salt marsh, Falmouth, MA, United States - SSM-Prop-6N | ecosystem: Environmental > Aquatic > Marine > Wetlands > Sediment ...
CACGGGGCCCAGGGCCGACAGGACGTTCTGGAGGGCGTCGTCGGTGTGGGCGTAATCGACCAGGACGTCGAAGGGCGCCTCGGCCGCGACGCGCTGGAGGCGCCCCGGGACGTACGGCACGTCGGCCAGGGCGTCGGCGACGACGGAGAGGTCCATCCCAAGCCCGACCGCCGCCGAAGCCGCCGCGAGGCAGTTGTACACATTGTGCCGCCCGATCAGGGGCGTCCGCACCGGCGCGGTTTGGTCGGCATGGACCAGCGTGAACGTGCTGCTGTTGCCCTCCAGGCGCTCGATCCGCCCGAACACGTCGGCCGCGGAACTCAGCCCATACCACAGCACCCCCGCCGGCGCGGGAACGGCCTCGGAGACGTCCTGCCCGTAGGCGTCATCGCGGTTGATCACCGCCGTCGCCCCGCCGCCCAGCGACGCGAACAGGCGGCGCTTCGCCGCAAAATAGCTCGCCATATCCACGTGATAGTCCAGGTGGTCGCCCGTGAGGTTGGTGAACACCGCCACCTTGAAGTCGATCCCGTCGGTCCGGTGCTGGTCGAGCGCGTGGGAGGAAACTTCCATGATCATGTGCGTGGCGCCGGCGGCGACGGCGTCGGCCATCATGTCCGCCAGTTGGACCGCGTCGGGAGTGGTGTTGCGTGCGGGGGTGGATCGGTCGAGGGTATCGTAGCAGATGGTTCCGGCCAGGGCGGCGCGGTGCCCGGCCCGGTGGAGAATGTGGCGGAGGATGTAGGTAAAGGTGGTCTTCCCGTTGGTGCCGGTGACGCCGATGGGGGTCAGTGTCCTGGCGGGCCAGTGATGGATGGCCTGAGCGAGGGGCCCGGCGGCGGCGCGGGTGTCTTCGACGACGGCGCAGGGGACGTTCGGGGGCACGGCCGTGGCGTTTTCGCACACCACGGCCGCGCACCCCGCTGCCACGGCCGGCGCTATGAATCGGTGGCCGTCGGTCGCCGTTCCCCGGACCGCCACAAAGCAATCGCCTTCCCGGACGCCGCGCGAGTCGATCCTAACGCGCCGCACCTCGGCGTCGTCGGATGGCCGAGCCGAAGCGGGCAAGGCCTCAGCCAGGAGTCTCGAAAACCGCATCGCCACGTCCTCGCCGACATGCCGGGAAAGATCTCTATCGCCGCCCGGGATGGCGCCACTCCAAGTGGCGCCAGAGCCCGGGCCAACGCTGGGACTCAATGTCTAAGCCGCCGCGGGTCGCCGCCCGGCGCGTCGTGGGTCGCCGCGAACGCTTCCGGTTCGTCGGACGGCACGTCGAGGTACGCCAGGGCTTTGGCCAATACCTGCCCGACGTACGGGGCGGCGACCTTGCCCCCGGTGTAGCCCTTGGCGTAGTCGGGCCGATACACACTGATCACGCAGACCGCCCGGGGCCTCCTGGCCGGGGCGCCCGCCGCGAACGTCGCGGTGTACGCTCGATCCTCGTACCCATGCCGGGTGCCGATCTGGGCGGTGCCGGTCTTCCCGAACGCCTGCCAGCGGTCCACGCGGCATCGCTTGCCCGTGCCGCGCTGCACGACCTGAACCAGGGCCTCGTCGATCATCTGCCGCGACACGCCCGGGTCCAGCACCCGCCGGATCGGGCGCGGCGGGTTGGTCGCCAGGACTGTCCCGTCGGCGGCGACGGCGCGGTCGATGATCCGCGGCGCCATCAACACCCCGCCGTTGGCGATGGCGCTGAACCCGCCCGCCAGTTGCAGGGCGGTGACCATGATGGGCCCCTGTCCGAACGGGAGTCGCCGGGTGGCGTAGGAGGTCCAGCGGTCGACGGGGACCAACCGGCCGGCGCACTCGCCCGGCAGGTGCAGCCCCGTCGGGTGCCCGAACCCGAACGCCCACGCGATCCGGTGCAGCAGGCGGTTGCCGAGCAACTCGCCGACCTTGGCCATCCCGATGTTCGACGAGTGGACCACGATCTCCGACAGGGGCAGATCGCCGAACCGCTCGCCGGGGAAGTCGCGGATGGTCCCGCCCCGACGTGCGTGGTAGGTCCCGTGGTGGCAGAAGAAGACGGTCTCGAGGGTGGCCTTGCCGGTCTGGACGGCGCCGGCGGCGATGAAGGGCTTGAACACGCTGCCGGGCTCGTAAGGGTCGGTGATGGCGCGGTTGCGTCGCTGTTCGCCGTGGGCCCGGCCGTAGTCGTTCGGATCGTAGGTCGGCAGGGACGCCATGGCCAGGACCGCGCCCGTGTGGGGGTCCATCACGACGCCCATGGCGGCGGTGCCCTTGAATTTCGGCCGGCCGGTCTGCGGGTCGGTGACGAAACTGCGCTCCGGCGGCAGGCGGAATTGCTCGACCGCCTCGGCCAGCGCCGCTTCGAGATAGCCCTGGATGGTCACGTCCATCGTCAGGACGACGTGCCCGCCGTCGCGTGGGGCGCGAACGTCCAGCACGCGGGCGACGGCCCCCCGCCGCCCGGCGTCGCAGCGCATCACCTTCCGCCCGCTCGTGGCGCCCAGCCAGCGGTCGCCATCCAGTTCCACCCCGGCCATCGGCTGCCCGTCGATCTGGCGGTAGCCCAGCACGTGCGCGCCCAGGGGCCCGTAGGGGTAGTGCCGCCGCCACTCGCGGGTGATCCCCACGCCGTGGATCCTGAGTCTGCGGACGGCCTGAGCCTGGGCATCGTTGATCCCTCGGGCGAGGTAGGTAAAGCGCTTGAACCGTGCGCCGTACAGCCGGGCGTAGATTTCGGCCGCGCGGCGTCCGACGGCCACGGCGACGCGCTCGGCCACGGGCGCCAAGGCCGCCTCGCCGATCAAGGCCGGGTCAGCGAAACAACTGGGCGCCTGCCGGGACGACGCTACCACGACCAGCCCGCCCCGGGTTCGCGCCAGAATGTTGCCCGGGCGACCCGGCAGGTCGATCACCCGCCGCTCCTGGCGCTCGGCGCGGGCGGTCAGGGCCGGTCCAAGGTCATACTGGATCTGCCAGACGCGCCAACCCAAGGCCCCCAGCACGGCCACCAAGGCGCCAAACAGCAGGTCGCATCGCCACCTTGCAGGCCGAAGATCGTTCATCGGGTCGCTGCGCCTTCTCCGAAGGGTGCACGTGATGATCCACACGCTGTATGTCGTATCGCGGCGCTACCGCTGCCGTCCGGCGACGCGCTCGCCCGTCGGGTCCGCGCCGGGCGGCGCCAGACGCAGGCTGCCCGTCGGCCAGTCCCGCTCGATCCGCTGGGCGGACATCCCCTCGCTCAGCCGGGGCTCCTGATCCCACAATGTCCGGCGAACCCTGTACAGACGTCCCTCCAGCCGATGGATGTCGGCGCGGGTGGCGTCCTGCCGCCGCCGAAGACCGGTCAGGGCGGCGCCCATCGCCGTCAACATCAGGATGACCCACACCCACCGCATCATGTCGCCTTGCTCCGCGTGCGGCCGCTTACATCGGAATGCGAATCGTCAGGCCGACCGGGAGGTGATCGGGGTCGCGAATTCGGCCCCGGTTGGCCTCGAGGAGTCTGCGGACGGCGGTCTGACTGTCGCTGCCCATGTTCCTCCGGGCGATGCTGGTCAGGCAGTCGCCGGCCCTGACCTTGTAGGTCCGACCGCGTTGGAGATGCCGCCCGAGGGCTTCGAGCGTCATTTCGCGCACCGCCGGACGCTGCGCCCCCCGGCCGGCGACCGCCGACGGCGCCGGGGTCGATGAACCGGCCGGCGTCAACGGCGGGATCGTCAGCACCTGCCCCACGCTCAACCGCGACTCGCTGGCCAATTTGTCACGGTTGGCCAGGAAGATCCGTTTGTACTTGTGGGCGTTGGAACGCCCGTAGTGCTTCGCGGCGATTCGGGTGAGCGTGTCGCCGGGCTTGACGGTGTAGGTCCGGGCCGGCGGCGCCGGCGCCGCCGGGCGGGCGGGATTGGCCGGGGCGGGCCGATCGGGCGTTGGCGCCGGGGTGACCGCCGACGGGCGAGGGGGCACGGCCTGCGGCGGCAGGGCCCGTCGGGCGTGGCGCCCGAGGACGGGACGGTCGTCGTAGGACCTCTGAGGGGCGCTGACCAGCTCCGGCGCCGGCCGCGGACGGTACGCTTCGGGCGCCTTCGCCTGGGACTCGGACTTATCGGCGTTCAGACACCGTTGCCCAAGAACGAAACCGAACAGGATAATGAACGTCAGCCCCACCAGAAGCCCGATACGCAGATCGCCTGTCATGACACCGGCTCCGTCCGGCTGGCGCGAGGCGTCAGGCGCCCTCCGTGGCGTCTGACGCGGCTCGCTATGTTGACCTTTATCGAATCCGTTCGATAATGCGAAGCCTCGCCGATCGGCTTCGCGGGTTCCGCTCGTTTTCCGCGCGTCCGGCCCTGACAGGCTTGGGCGTGACAAGCCGGTGCGTGCCGGCCGACGCCAGCGACGCGAAGGACCGCTTGACCAGGCGATCCTCGATCGACTGGAAACTGATGATGCCGGCCCGTCCGCCCACGCTCAGGGCTCCGTCGATCGCCTCCAGCAGTTTCTGGAGGCTTTCGGCCTCGGCATTCAAGGCCGCGCGGAGCGCCATAAAGCACCGCGTGGCGGGGTGGATGCGTCGGCGCCGCCTCGGTCCGGGCATCGCCGAGGCGATGATCCGTGCCAGTTGCCCGGTCCGCTCGATCCGCTCGCGCCCGCGGGCACGGACGATCGCCCGCGCGATCCGCCGGCTGTGACGCTCCTGCCCGTGGCGGTAGAACACGTCGGCGAGTTCCGCCTCACCGAGGGTGTTCACCCAGTCCGCCGCCGTCGGCCCGTCGCGCCGGTACCGCATGTCCAGCGGCCCGTCGGCCTGGAAACTGAAGCCCCGCGCCGGGTCGTCCAACTGACTCGACGCCACGCCCAGGTCCGCCAGGATCGCGTCGGCGGCGTCCACGCCCGCCTCGGCCAGCACCGCCGGCAGGTCCGCGAAGTTCGCCTCGAACAGCCGGACCCGCCCGCCGAAACGCGCCAAGGCCTTCTTCGTTTGTAAAAGGTTCGGCTCGTCCAGGTCGATGCCGATCAGCACCGCCTCGTCGCCCGCCGCCTCCAGCAGGGCCGCGGCGTGACCTCCGAGCCCAACCGTGCAATCCACCAGAACCCGCTCGCCACCTCGGGCAAGCCCACCGACCACCTCGTCCAGCAAGACAGGAAAGTGGCCGACACCATCCATGGCGTCGGCCTCAGACCGTCCCGGCCCGCCCGCGCAGAATCACTCGGACGTGCTCGGAAAGGCTGATCCCGGCATACTCGTCTCCCAACGCCTGAACCCGCCCCAGGCGCCGAGCAAGAACCAGCAGGCGCTGCCGGAGGCCATCCTCACTACTCGATGGTGCCCGGCTCTGGTGCTCGAGTTCGGCCAGTATCGCGCGGAGGCTTCCCTGCCCGCCGCTCGATCCGCTCACCGGTCGCTGGGTTGCGAGCATGCTGGAGTCCTTTCACTCGGGACCAACCTGACGATCTTGGGCAGCCCGTGCGGGAGGGCCCCCGCCGCGCTGCCGGCTCGCCGACGCCACCGACCTTCCGTGTCGCGCCGACGCTTTCCTGTCATCTCATCCGTCACGATGCTTCTCCATCGCCTCGGCGAACTGGTCGCCGGCGTCCAGGAGAACCTCGTCGTAGTTCGGCAGGGCCTGATTGACGTGCTCGGCCCACTCGCCGGCGGGCCAGATTTCGATGTGATCGTCCTGCCCGTTCAATGTCACACTGTCACTGACGTTCGCCCTGGCCATCGATTTCTCAGGCAGCACGACGCGCCCCTGAGAGTCCGGCTTGATCAGACGCGCCATCGGGAACAGAAGATTCAGCCGTTGGCCCTGCCGCGTCGGAAACGGACTGCGACGCAACGTGCTCAGCAACTGCTGGTAGTACGCGTCCGGATACAGCCAGAGATGACGCTTCGTGCCAAGGACCAGGTAGAAGTTTTTCCCGTCGGCCTCCGGGTCCGCCTGCTCGCGCAACGCCGCCGGAATACCCAAGCGATGCTTTGCGTCGATGACTAAGTCGAACTCTCCCACAAACAGCGCCATCGAAAGGACCCTTCACCGCTGACTGGGATTTGCAGGAGAATCATGCCACTGGCAGGAACCGGCCGCAAGGAAAAAATCCACAAAATCCTTTGCGGAAAGACCTAACGAATACCGATCATCCTCTGCGGCCCCCACTGCTTTGGCTACCTCGGCCGGTGGACCCAAGATATTGGGCTCGTCACAGTCTCTTGGGCTCTCGCCCAGGCAAAAAAAAGTGCACTTCGCCCGTCGGGTCCGGTGCCGCCGACAGGGAGGCCCGGCCTGTCAGGGACTCGGGCGGCGCCTCTGGCCGAGGACCTCTCCGTACAGATTCTCATGGGCGGCGACGTTGACGTCAATCGAGAACGACTCGCGGACGCGCCGCCGGCCCGCGTCGCCGAGCCGGGCACGTTCGTCGGGCGCGTCAGCGAGGCGCCCGAGCGCCGCCGTCAGCGCCGGGGCGTCTTCGGAGTCCACCAGCAACCCGGTGACGCCGTCGTCAACGACCTCGGCCAGGCCCGGCACGCGCGTCGCGACGACGGGCAGTCCCGCCGCCATCGCCTCCGCCGCCGCCAGCCCGAAGCCCTCCCATCGGCTCGGCTGGACGTACACGTCCGCGGCGCTCAGCAGGCCCGCCACGTCTTCGGTGAATCCCAGCCACCGCGCCCACGCGCCCGCGGGCCCGTCCACGAATCGGCGCACCGTCTCGCGCTCGGCCCCATCGCCTGCGACGACGACGCGAATATCGCTTCGCCTCTGCCGGAGGCGCGACGCGGCGGCCAGCAGCAGGGCCACGTTCTTCTGGCGGTCCAGGCGACCCACGAAGGCGAGCAACACTTCGTCTGGCCCGATGCCCCACTGCCGACGGAGTTCGTCGCGGCGGCGGTCGTCGCGGGCGAAGGCGTCCGCGTCGATGCCATTGTGGATCACCGCGTACTTCCGTCGCGGCAAGCCGGCCCTGCGGGCGTGGTGGTCGCGAACCGCCGATGAGACGGCGACGATGCGGTCGCACCCGCCGCCCGACAGGCGCGCCCAGGCGAACTGCCAGGGGCGGAAGCGTCCCTCGGCCACGTGGACCGTGTGGACGCACCGCGGCGACCCGACCAGCCCCGCGGCCAGGCGACCGGCCAGGTCCGCGTGGAACAGGTGCGTGTGAACCAAGTCCGGCTTGATGTCGCGCAGGACATCGACCAGGCGCGCCACGCGCAGCGCGTCCAGCCGCCCGCGCACGCCCAGGACCGTCACGGGCACCCCCGCCGTCGCCAGCCAGTCCGCCACCTGCCCCCCGCGCAGCGCCACCACGCGAACGTCGAACCGCCCCCGGTCCAGTCGCCGGGCCAGTTCGTACACGCACCGCTCGGCCCCGGCGGGGTGCAGTTCCGTGATGATCTGACAGATCCTCGCCCGCGACATGGACGACACTGTAACCGCCCCGTCCGGCGGGGCAAGACGCCAAATCCGCCCTGGAAAATCCGCGCCCGCGCCGATAGAGTCTGGCGACCATGAGCGAGACACTGACGACCGATCGTGCGATGATCCTGGCCCGCGGGCTGGGCACGCGGATGCAGAAGGACGTCGAGGGGATCGAACTGGACGAGCGGACGGACGCCCTGGCCGATGAAGGCGCCAAGGGGCTGATTCCGATCGGCAGGCCGTTCCTCGACCACACGCTCCAGGCCTTGCTCGACGCCGGGCTGCGCCGGTTCTGCCTGATCGTCCCGCCCGGGGCGTCGGGGATTCGCGACTACTACCAAGCCGTCGCCAAGCGGCTCGACGGCGCGCGGATCGACTTCGCGGTCCAGGCCGAGCCGCTCGGCACGGCCGACGCCGTCGCCGCGGGCAAGGACTGGGCCGGCGACCGCCCCTTCGGCGTGTTCAACTCCGACAATTTCTACACCCCCGCGACCGTCCGCGCCCTGGCGACGTCGCCGGCGCCGGCGACGATCGCGTTCGAGCGCGACGCGCTGATCGCCGGCAGCAACATCCCCGCCGACCGGATCAACCGCTTCGCCGTCCTCGACATCGACGACGCCGGGCATCTTCGGCGGATCGTCGAAAAGCCCGACGACCCCGACGCCTTCGCCCGCGACGGGCAACTGTTCGTATCGATGAACTGCTTCCTGTTCACGCCGGAGATCTTTACGGCGTGCGCGGAAATCGAGATGAACCCGGTGCGGAAGGAGTACGAACTGCCCACGGCCGTGCAGTACAGCATCGACCGCCTGGGGCAGACCTACGCGGCCGTGGCGTGCCGAGAGGGCGTCCTGGACCTGACCGGGCGGGCCGACATCGCGCCGGTGCGGCGCCTGCTGGCCGATCATGAGATTTCCTTCCCCGCCCCGAACTGCCCGGAGCCCTAAGCGATGCGCGCCCTGCGTGATTTCCTGAACGATTCGGACGGGCTGCTGGCGCAAGCGGCCGGGATGGTGGTTGAGCATCTGGGCGCCGATCGCGGCACCCCGGCCGTGGGGGTGTACGTCCCGGGCCGGGTGGAATTCCTCGGCAAGCACACCGACTACGCCGGGGGACGGTCGCTGCTGCTGGCGGTGGACCGGGGCTTCCGCCTGGCCGCCGCCGTCCGCGACGACCGAACACTCCGCGTGGTTACCGGCGCCGACGCGCCGGACGTCCGGCAGTTCGACTACGGGCAGACACCCGAACATGCCGGCGGGCATTGGGTCAACTATGTCGCCACGGTCGCGCGGCGCGTGGCGCAGAACTTCTCCGGGGCCGCCGACCTGCGCGGGCTGGACGTGGCGTTCCTGTCGGACCTGCCGGTCGCCGCGGGGATGAGTTCGTCCAGCGCGCTGATGGTCGCCACGTTTCTTGGCCTGTGCACCGCCAACGACCTCCAGCGCACCGCGCCGTACATCGGGCAGATCGAGTCGCGTATCCAACTGGCCGAGTACCTCGGCTGCGTGGAGAACGGGCAGTCCTACGGGCCGCTGACGGGCGAGGCCGGCGTCGGCACCTTCGGCGGCAGCGAGGACCACACCGCCATGCTCTGCTGCAAGCCGGAACTGTTGTCGCAGTTTTCGTTCGCCCCGTCGGCTTTCGAGCGCGACATCGCGTTCCCGGCGGCGATGGACCTCGTGATCGCCTCCTCGGGCGTGCAGGCGATCAAGACCGGCGAGGCGATGGCACAGTACAACCGCGCGTCGCTGCGGGCGCGCAAGGCGGCCGAGGCATACAACCGCGCGGCGGGGACCCAATGCCGGCACCTGCGCGAGGTCGCGCTGCGGGTCGGCCAAGCCGGGCTGATGGACGCGATGGCGGCGATCGGTCGCGGGACAGACCCCGCCGACGCGGACCTGGACCTGCCCGGGCGGTTCGAGCAGTTCTTTCGCGAGGACCAGGAAATCATCCCGGCGGTCGGCGACGCCTTGGCGGGCGGGGACGTCGAGGCGATCGGCGGGCTCGTGGACGCCTCGCACCGCGGCGCCGCCCGAGGGCTCCAGAACCAGATCGCCCAGACGAACTTCCTCCAGGCCGCCGCCCGCGACCTCGGCGCCGTGGCGGCTTCGTGCTTCGGCGCCGGCTTCGGCGGATCGGTCTGGGCCATGATCGACAAGCCGCGGGCCGCCGATCTGGCCGCGGCCTGGGGCAGAGCCTATGCCGAGGAGTTTCCCGACGACGCTGCCGCGGCGGAATTCTTCATCACGCGCCCGGGGCAACCCGCCAGCGTGAGCGCCGAATAGGCCCTTCGGGTCCCCCGAGACGGACCGACCATGGAATTGACGACCAAACCCGATGTGGAAACCTGTCTGGACCGCGTGGAGGCCTGGTGGGACGGCGGAATCATCGACCGCCCACCGGTGACGATCCACGTCCGTTCCGGGCGCATGCCCCGGAAGATCCCCGCCGCCCACGCGTGTCTGCGCGACCGCTGGCTGGACGTCGAGTACGCCGTCGAGTCCGCCGAAGCGAACATCGAGGCCGGCGTGTTCGTCGCGGAGAACTTCCCCAAGTACGTTCCGAACATCGGCCCGGAGGTCTGCGCCGCCGCGTACGGCGCCCAGATCCAGTTCGGGGAAAACACCAGTTGGTCGGTCCCCTGCGTGGATCACATCCGAGACGTCCTGGCCATGCAGCCGAACCTGGAGGCGCCCTACTGGCAGACGATCCGCCGGATGACGGCGCTGTCGCTCGAGCGCGGCGCCGGGCGGTGGATCACCACCGTCGCGGACCTGCACACCAACGGGGACCTTCTGGCGGCCCTGCGCGACCCGCAGAACCTGGCGCTGGATTACGCCGACGACTTCGAGGGCGTCCGGCTGGCGTGCCGGCACGTGGCCGAGCACTTCGGCGTCCTGTTCGGCGACCTGTACGGCCCGATCGCCGCGGCCGGGCTGCCGTGCAGCACCTGGGGCAGCATGATCGCCCGCGGCAGCGCCTACTACGTCAGTTGCGACTTCATCTGCATGATCTCTCCGGCCATGTTCGCCGACACCATCCTCCCGGCGATCGCCTGGGAGACCGCTTATCTGGACCGGAGCATCTTCCACCTCGATGGGCCCGGGGCGTTGAAGCACCTCGACGCGCTGCTGGGTTTGAAGGACCTGAACGCGATTCAGTGGACCTACGGCGCGGGCAGCGGGCGGGCGGGCGACTGGATCGACGTGTACCGCCGGGTCCAGGACGCCGGCAAGGGCGTCGAGGTCCAGGCGATCGATCTCGACGACGCCCGGGCGATCATGGACCACCTGAAGCCCGAGGGCGTCTGGTTGTGCGTCGGCGGCTCGTACACGATGGACGAGGCCCAGGCGATCCTGGCCGAGGTCGAGCGATGGGCGGCCGGGAAAAGGTGACCGGCATGGACGTGATCGACATCCACACGCACGCCTTCCCGGACGCCCTGGCCGCCCGGGCCATACCGGCGCTGGAGGAAGAAGCCCACTGGAAAGCCGCCCTGGACGGCACGATCGGCGCCCTGCTGGGGAGCATGGACGCCGCCGGCGTGGCGGTATCCGTGGTTTGCGCGATCGCGACCAAGCCCGACCAGGTCGCCGGCATCTTCGACTGGTGCGGCCGGATCCGCTCCGACCGGATCGTCCCGTTCCCGTCGATTCACCCGGACACGCCCAACGCCGCCGGCTGGCTGAAGCGCTTCGCCGACGAGGGTTTCGGCGGCATCAAACTTCACCCGATGTACCAGGACTTCGCCATCGACGACGCTCGGGCCATGCCAATCTACGCCGCCGCCGCCGACTGCGGCCTCGTCGTGCAGGTCCACTGCGGGCGGGACATTGCCTTTCCGCCCGACGACGACCGCGCCACGCCGCAGCGCACCCGACGCGTCCTGGACGCCGTCGGCGGTCTGAAGTTCATCGCCACGCACATGGGCGGGTGGCGGATGTGGGACGAGTCCGAGGCCCTGCTGGTCGGCACGGGGGCGTACCTGGAAACGTCGTTCTCACTGCACGAGTTGCCGCCGCAGCGTGCTGTCGCCATGATCCGCCGGCACGGGGTCGATCGGATCCTGTTCGGGACCGACTCGCCCTGGGCCGGACAGACCGCCGAACTCGACGCCATCGGCGCCTTAGGCCTGACCAACGACGAACGCGAACGGATCCTCTTCGCCAACGCCGCCGCCTTGCTGGGCCGGTGAGCACGCCGTCGCCGGCGCAAAAAAAGGCACGGGCGCCGACACCCGTGCCACGGTGGGAAGCAGAGGTATTCAAGAGAAGGGTTCTCTAGGACTCCACGTTCACCTCATCGTGTCTATGCCGCTGCAGCCGCCGCCGAGTCCGCCTCGGCGCCCTGGGCGATGTGCAGCCGAATCGGCGTCTCGGGCACCCGACAAACGCTGTCCATGCCGAACCGCCCCGGCTCGACGCCGAATGCCGCATAATCCGTGTACCACAGCCCGTCGGCCAAATACCGGAACCGGTAGTCCCCGGCAGGCAAGGGCAGACGCAGCACCCAGCACCCGTCGTCCTTGCGGGCCATCTTGAGTTGATCCGTCCGCCAATCGTTGAAGTCACCCGCCACAAATACGTTCGCCGCTTCCGGCCTGAAGAACCGAAACTCCGTGTACCCATCCGTCAAGACCGTCACCACGCTCGGACCCTTTCTCAATGCTGGCTCCAGGCTGCGTCAGCGAACGTCCCTGATCGTTCAGCGCGCCTGACGGAAGTTCGGATCGGGTCTTGACGGATGTGAGTTTAGTTATGATTTGGCAATTTAGGCAATATTGCTGGTTCGTCAGGATCTTGACGCCTCTGGCGCGGGGGCAAGCAGACAGCGGCAAGCTCGAGGGTTGATCTAATTTGCTTTGGAGTAATACCCTACGACAGAATGCCCCCCGGGTCTCAGGTGTCGGGCTATGGCGACGCCAGGAAGCGGGCCATGGCGATCCCCGCCTCCCGCCCCTCGGCCAAAGCCCGGGCGACCGTCGTGCCGCCGTTGACCAGATCACCGGCGGCAAAAACCCCATCCCTCGTTGTGATAAGGGTTTGGGCGTCAACTTCCACGGTGCCGCCCTCGAATTCGACGCCAGGCAGGATCTCGGCGATCCCCGCCTCGACGGCCTCGCCCATGGCCTCGATCGCCAGTTGCACGGGCATGACGGCGTCGGAATGGGGGACCTGCTCGGGCCTT
>Ga0272441_10012237_pt1 | contig 12574 bp, 6 predicted proteins | sample SSMProp6N_FD_193582 | JGI IMG/M metagenome (GOLD analysis project Ga0272441, IMG submission 193582) | Marine sediment archaeal communities from Little Sippewissett salt marsh, Falmouth, MA, United States - SSM-Prop-6N | ecosystem: Environmental > Aquatic > Marine > Wetlands > Sediment ...
GACTATCCGGATTCAGTTGGGAAACTTGCAGATACTTATGAAAGTGAATTTTGCAGAATTTGGCGACTTTCCTATCAGATACGAAGTGGGTAGGGAAAAGGATAAGGCGTTTGTTGATGTGGTGATTTATCATGGTCAGGAGCGTTCTATCAACTTCAAAGAGCTTGATTGTGCGGCGTTTGGCATCGCTCTGGAAGCTAAGGAGACAAAAAACTCAGGGAACAACTTTGATGGACTAAATGTTGAACTTAAAGACGGTCGATTGCTGCAAAAATGGAATAGCGATGATAAAGAGCTTGTGTTGAGCGTTCCTGTGAAGCCTGATAGAGTGGGATGGCTACAGAAAGAGCCTGTTGCTCTGATTGGCGATAAGCCACAGTGGGATTACTCACAGCCGTCTCTGAAGGAATAGAACGCGGATGACGCGGATTTGGCAGGTTCCCGCGGATAAAGGACTGAAGAATCTGCATACAGTTCCAGGAAGCCGAATGTTTTTGATATGAGATATAGAAAGGGGTGCATACTCTCATGAAGCGACTCCTTGTACTTTGCATTGTTTTTATATTGGCGTTTACTACAGCTTATGCACAGGACGATTCGCGTGAGAAGATGATGCGCGACTATGATCGGCTGATGAAAAAGTCAGCGAATGAAGTTGAGTCTCATAGAAGCTTTATCAACAAATGGAAAGATAAAAGCTATGATCTGATCTCTGTCTATGAGAATACTACTGCTAATTCTCCAGATAACCCGGTGCTGCAATATGCTCTGGGCTATGCGTATGCTGCCACCGAGAAGGATGAGCTTGCTGACAAAGCGATCCAGCGGTTTCAGAAGGCTCTGGAACTCAAACCAGATTTTCTGATTGCCCATTTCAGCCTGGGTTCCGCGTATTTAAGAAAAGGCGAGTATGATCTGGCGGAAGTGGAGCTTCAGAAGGCTATTGAACTGGATGCTGAGTTTTTTACCGCGTATTTCAATCTGGGAGAAGTGTATCGTAAACAGAAGAAATACGATCTGGCGATCCTGGCATACAAGAAAGCTTCGGAGATCAAGGGAAGATGGGGATGGCCTTACTACGGTCTTGGGATGATCTACTTCGATCAGGATAGGCTGGAAGAGGCTGAAGTGGAACTCAAGAAAGCTATCAGCTATAACAAAGAGATAGCTATGGCGCATTTCAAGCTGGGGCAGATTTATGCGAAACAGGATAAAGAAATAGAACTGGTGAGTAAGGAATACGGAGAAGGCCAGAAATACGATAAGAAAAACGCTTACGTGTTCTACGAACTGGGCCGGATCTTCGCTGACAAGGGCAAATCCGGGCTTGCGATCCAGACGTATAAAAACACTATCAGCATCGATCCCAACATGCCTGAAGCTTCCTTCCAACTGGGCGAGGAGTATTACAACACGGGGCTGAAGGAAAGGGCTGTTGAACATTACAGAGCGGCCATCGCTGCGGATCCAAAGCTGAGAAGGTATTTCCTCGACGAGGCCAGGCAGTATTATGAATCGAGCAACCTCGGCCTGGCGATGTCATCTCTGGATAAACTGCTTGCTATCGATCCTGAAAATTCGTCGGGACACTTTTACTACGCTGAAATCCAGCGGCAGTCGGATAACGTCCCGGAGGCAGTGAAACACTATGAAGATGCTGTCAGGATCGACCCGAACCTGTTGGAGGCATATATTCCACTGGGAGACCTGTACTACTCTCAAGGCAAAATGGGCGAAGCCGCGCGAATGTATCGCAAGGCAATAGATCTGGATGAGGAACTGGAGAAGCACTTCTTTGAACTTGGTAAGACTGCGCTGGAAGCTGATGATCTGAATGCTGCCAGGGTGAACTTTGATAAATTCGTTATGCTGTATCCGGAGGACGCGGAGGCGCGCTTTATGCTGGGCCGTACATACGAGGGATTGGAAAATAAGGACAACGCTATGAAGAGCTATCAGAAGGCGGTAGAGCTTGATCCCTCGCGGCAGGACGTTCTGCTCCGCATAGCGGGTATCTATCAAAGTGATGAGAAATGGGATGAATCTCTTAGCACGCTAGTCCTGATCACTTCGATGAACCCGGACAGCGTGAATGCTCACAAGATGGCGGCTCTGGCCTACGAAAAACTGGATAGATTTGATGAAGCAGCGGCTTCACTGGAGGCGGTTATACGGCTGGATTCCTCTGATCCGGATGCGTATTACAGGCTTGGTCTTTTCTACGAGGAGAAAAGAGGCGATATTGATGGGGCGATGGAAAAATACGAGATGGCCATAAGCCTGGATCAGACGAAAGCGGAACCTTTTCTGAGATTAGGAGCTATCTATGTTAAGAAGGGGATGGACGACGAAAAGGTCATGGATGCTTATGAAAAGGGATTAATAATCGATCCAGACCATCTCCAGATCCAGTATGATCTGGCATTGCTTTATAAAAAGCACAAGAAATACGATAAGGCCATAGAGCATTATGGAGAGGCGACCAGACTTTCGCCGGATAACTTCCAGTGGCACTATGAATACGGCAGGCTGCTGGACGGCCGGGACAATGGAAAGGCGCTGAAGGAATACACTCGGGTTGTTGAACTCAACCGCGATTTCGCGCCGGCTTATTACCATAGGGCTATGCTGCTCCGTAAGGCTAAGGTGATAGATGGGAAAGTTTATAGAAACGAGCAGATACTGGAAGATTTTAAACAGGCCGCGGAACTGGATCCAAGCATAGCTGATGCCTATTTCAACATTGGTCTTCTATACATAGATATGGACCTGGATGAACTGGCGAGAGATAACTTTGAGAAGACACTTAAAGTAGATTCTTCATATATCGGGGCGCATCTGAAATTGGGGCTTATCGCTGAGCGAAAAGAGGAATATACAAAAGCGATGGAGGAGTTTGGGAAAGAGATAGAACTGGACGACGAATCCGCTCTGGCGCACCAGAGATTGGGCTTTCTGTATAGCAATTACTCTTTGGAACTTGCCAAAGCTGTGGAGGAACTTGCCAGAGCATTGGAACTGGATCCTGGAAATACGGATACCATAACGTACTATGCTAATGCTTTGTATAACATGGGCAAGTTCGGTCAAGCCGCGGATCAGTTTGAGAAGGTCCTCCAGCTAGACCCGAAAAATCCGACGGCCAATTATAACCTCGCTCTGGTGTACCAAAATTGGGGTAAAACGAAACTGGCAATACAGCAATGGCAAAGATTTCTGGAAATGGATCCACCAGGAAACTGGGCAGAAGAGGCCAGGCAAAATCTCAAAAGACTGGGAGTTAGATAATTTGAAGCATAGATTACTTAGATTGGGAAAAGACTTCGCGCTCATGTGCGGAAGAGGTAATATTGATGGGTAATAGAGCTAATAATTCTGTAGGAGAGATTGAGGCCATCATTCGAGAGCATGGGATCTGGCGGAGCTATGATGCCGTCGATGGATTGTCCGGGGGAGTACAATGCCTTTTGCAGGATCGACAGGGCTATCTGTGGCTGGGCACTCAGGCAGGCCTCTACCGCTACAGTGGGACAGAGTTTATCTCCTACACTAGTGATGATGGTTTGATCGACAATGATATATATGCTATCTGCGAGGATCGTCAGGGAAGGCTGTGGCTTGGCACCCGGAGAGGCGTTTCGTGTTTTGATGGGGAACGTTTTACCAATTATACCAACGAAGATGGGTTAGCTGGCAATTCTGTTACGACTATCTGTGAGGATCGTGCGGGCCGGATATGGTTGGGTACTGAGGACGGCGGTATCTCGTATTTTGACGGTGAACGGTTTACCGATTGCACTACTGGAAATGGATTGACTGATCGTTGTATCAGGACTATCTATGAAGATAGCATGGGGCGGCTGTGGTTTGGTACCGATGTCGGCCCCTTCCTCTTTGACGAGAGATTTCCTGCTGATCATATAAGCGGCGAGTTAGCTGGTAAAAGCATCCAGGCGATCTACGAAGATTCACGGGGAAGGATATGGTTCGGCACCCGAATTGGAGTTTTCTGTCTCGATGGAGAGCGAACTATCAATTATACCGTAGACGATGGGTTGGCTGGTAATGACACTCGCGGGATCTGTGAGGACTACCGGGGACATATATGGTTTGGTACCAGAGGCGGTATTTCCTGCTTCGATGGTCGGCGATTTATCAACTATACCACTCAGCATGGATTGCCGGATAATCGCGTGGGAGCTGTTACTCGGGATCAGGAGGGGCTTCTCTGGTTTTCCCATCCCTTCAGCGGTTTGACCTGCTTCGACCCGCGAACAGTGCAGCTTATCACAACTGAGTCTGTTACTGAGATCCTGATCCAGGATGCGCAGGCGCGGCTTTGGTTCAGCAATGAGAAAAAGCTCTGCTGTATATCCCAGGGTGAGCAGCGCTGCCGGACGTTCAACTCCACCATCTTTAGCCTTCTGGAAGATTCCAGAGGTGCTTTCTGGATTGGAACGTTGGGGAAAGGTTTATATCATTGTGATTCTGCTGACGACGTATGGGGCGACTTAGAAAGAAAGTTCAAAATAGAAGATGGGCTGTGCAACAGTGTTTTTATCTCGCTGCTGGAAGCCCGGGATGGGACTATCTGGGCTGGGACGGCGGTTTCGGGTTGTCTATGCCGTTTTGATGGGAAGGTGCTTGAGAGAATCCCTACGTCGTATCCTTCTATCCTTCGATTGCTGGAAGACAGCCGGGGACGAATCTGGATGGGAGGGCCCGACGGCGGCGGGCTATCCTGTTATGATGGTCAGAAACTCGTGAGTTATACATTGGAAGATGGACTTCCTGATAATGCTGTACAGTCTATACTGGAGGACGACACAGGCCTCATATGGATCGGGACACAGCATGGGCTGTGCAATTTCGACGGCCATCAATTTAACATTTACGGGAAAGAACAGGGAATACTTGACCTTAACCATCAATGGTCAGCGAAGGACGCGTCGGGCCAACTGTGGTTTGGTACCCTGAGGGGTGGAGTCTATCGCTTTGATGGCAAGCATTTTCAGATGCTCACTACCGCTGATGGTCTTCCCAGCAACAGTGTTACAGGGCTTTTGCCGCAAGCGGATGGCTCTATGATCATCGGCACCTACCGTGGAATTGCACATTACAGACCTACAGCATTTACACCACCAAGTATTGAGATCAGGGAAGTAGTCGCTGATCAGATATATACCCAGCCTGATGAGTTGAGTCTTACCACCAGGGAGACCGGCTTTTTGACTATTTCATATTGCGGTCTGGGCTTGGCAACCCGGCGAATGCGATACAGCTATATACTGGAAGGCTACGACGAGGAATGGCATGATACATGGGATAGTCACGTTCGTTATGAAAACCTACCAGTGGGTGAGTATACCTTCAAAGTGATAGCTATTAATCGGGATTTGATACGTTCAAAAGCTCCAGCCGTATTGAGCATTATAGTTGCTCCTGATCAGTGGAACCAGTTGCGGGCCGAATATGAAGCTGAGATTGAGCATATGCAGAAGCTGCTTCAGCTTAGCCGTCGCGTGAGCGATCAGAGCACGCTTTCCGATACCGCATTTGCAGTCGTTGAAGAACTGTGCAAGTTGGGATTCGATCGGGCTGGAGTTTGGATTCGGGATGTTGAGGATGAGCAGTTGCATGGCTTATGGGGTGTTGATATGGACGGCAATATGTCCAATAACGAGGACGAATTCTGGTTGCTGGATGATGCTCCATGCAATGATGGGTATTACATTATAATGGATAGACCCATAATGGAGACTGGTGAATCGGCGTTCTTCTTTTTGAAAGATCAGGATGAAGGGATCTTTGAGGCTATCTGGGGATACCCTCCGCCGTTTCCGGGACATTATCAACGCGATGAATGGGGAGATAACATATGTCTGTGTGTAACTGCTGAAGGTGAGAGAATCGTAGTTATAGCGGTTGATAACTATATTACCAGAAGCCATATTGATGAGACGTCTGCCAATCTTCTCGGTCTCGTAGGGACGGAAATGGCGAAGGTTCTGGCAAACGTTGCCCTGCGTGAATCTCTGGCGCAAACCGAGGCTAAAAACAGAGCGATGCTGGACGCTATCCCGGATCTGATATTCCGCATATCGCGCGATGGTGTTTATCTGGATTATAAGGCCGCCATTGTCGGTGAATTTTATATTCAGGAAGAAGGGGTTATAGGCCGGAATATCAGGGATCTTATGCCGCCTGAGTTTGCTAAACTGGCGCTTCATTATATACACAAGGCACTTGATTCAGGTGATATTCAGATCTTTGAATACCAGTTGCCTGCATCGCAGGACATCCGGGATTACGAGGCGCGTTTGGTTGTGAGTGGTAAGGACGAAGTTCTGGTTGTAATCCGGGATGTTACCAGGCGTAAGAGGATGGAGGAGGAACTCCTGAAGGTTCAGAAACTGGAATCCATAGGTATTCTTGCCGGTGGTATTGCCCATGATTTTAACAATATCCTGACCGCAACTTTAGGCAATATATCCCTTGCGAGGATGTATGAAGATCCAGCGGATAAGGATAGAAGGTTAATTGAAGCAGAAAGGGCTTCCATGCAGGCCCGGGATTTGACCCAACAACTGCTCACCTTTTCCAGAGGTGGAGCGCCTGTTCTGCAAAATACCTCCATTACGGAACTGATAAAAGACTGCGCCAGCTTTGTGCTAAGAGGTTCCAATGTCAGATGCGATTTATCAATACCAGATGATCTCTGGCCGGTAAGAGTTGATGAGGGGCAGATAAGCCAGGTTATTAATAACATAGTTATCAACGCGGATCAGGCCATGCCAGAAGGCGGGATAATCAAGGTGTGCGCTGAGAATATGGCCATTGGAATGGAACATGCTCTTCCCCTTAAAAACGGGGAATATATAAGAATATCCATTGCTGATCAGGGAATTGGAATAAAGGAGGAATATCTCAGGAAAATATTTGACCCCTTCTTTACCACTAAGCAGAAAGGCAATGGTCTGGGGCTTGCGACTTCTTATTCTATAGTTAAGAACCATAGCGGACACATTACTGTGGAATCTGAAATGGGAATCGGGACGACTTTCCGTATCTATCTACCCGCGTGCCCGGAGGAGGTTCTGACGGATAGAGAGGAAGTGAAGGTGAAGCTCGTTATGGGCGAGGGAAAAGTTCTGGTGATGGATGATGAGAAACGCATCAGGGACCTCGCTGAGGAGATGCTAAGTAGTCTTGGATATAGTATAACCACCGCTGTAGATGGTTCCGAGGCGGTCGAAATATACCAGGAGGCTATGGAATCAGGAACGCCTTTTGGCGCTGTTATAATGGATCTGACTGTACCGGGCGGTATGGGCGGTAAAGAGGCTATTCGTAAGCTTATAGAGGTTGATCCTGAAGTCAGGGCCATCGTTTCCAGCGGCTATTCAAATGACCCCATAATGTCCGATTTCAGGGAGTATGGATTCAGTGGTTTTATAGCCAAGCCATATAGAGTTGGGGAACTGAGCGCGGCTTTGCACAGAGCGACAATGACCACTGAAGCGAAGGAAAACTAAATATAAGGGGAAGATTACAAAGCCATGGCAGATTGTGGAATTGTAGGTATAATCGCGAAGGATCGCAGAAACGTGTATAAAAGACTGGTGCACTCCCTCCACGTATTGCAGCACAGAGGTGAGGATGCCTGTGGAATATTGCTCTGCGATAGTGGAGAATCCTGGTTAGAGAGGAAACCGGGTCTGGTTTCCTCTAATTTCCATTTCACCGAGGATTGTATTATACCCGGCGATCGTGGCATCGGCCACACGCGCTATCCTACGACCAACCTATGTAGCGATCTACCCTCATGTGACATTCAGCCTATTGAAATATCGTATCCCTGGATCAAATTGTATATAGCCCACAACGGTACCATAACATCTTTCTGTGGTTTGCCGCTGGATGCAGGATGCAAGATGCAGGATGCAGGATGCGGGATACAGGATGCAGAATGCAAGATACAGGATGCAGGATGGGCCGGCCAGTATGACCCGCGCCAGTTACTGGAAAATGTCAGGGAAGAGAGCGTAGGAGGTACTGATACGGAGATTGTGGGACGAATAATTGCACACCTGGCCCGAAACTCGACGCTGGAGCAGGCGGTGAAGCAGGTTATACCTAATCTGACTGGCTCTTTTGCATTCCTGATCCAGGCAGGAGACAAGATAATTGGCATAAGAGACCCGTATGGAATCCGTCCACTGTGCTATGGAGAACTGCCCGATGGTTATGTCGTTGCCTCTGAATCGTGCGTGATGAATGAACTGCGCAAATTATATTATCAGAACGTCAAGATCCCGCGTAAGGATGTTCCACCGGGCGCTGGCGTAGTCCTTTCAGATGAAGGTCTGGAGATTGTCAAGTTTGCAGATAGTCGGAGGACGGGCTTTTGCATATTTGAGGATGCTTACTTCTCCCGACCTGATAGTAATGTTCGCGGGCAAATACTGAGCAGTTTCAGACAGAGGTGTGGGGAACGGCTGGGCGAGAGATTGAAGGCAGACCTCTCGCTTAAAGATGCTGAACACAGCATAATTATTCCCATTCCTGACGGCGGTATCCCCTTTGGTGTGGGTTTGTCAAAGGCCACGAAGATACCTCTCATGTCACATGGATTGATCAGGGATAAGTATACTGGCAGAACCTTTATACGCGGAGAGGAGACCGGGGGACTGGATAGATCCGCTCTGGTGATGAGAAAGATGAGCTTTCTTCATGACGTTGTGGAGGATAGGATAGTCATCCTGGCTGATGACTCTATCGTCAGAGGCACCACAACCAGGCGCGTGTCAGCCATGGCCCAGGCGGCAGGAGCCAGAGACGTTATTTACTGCTTCAATTTCCCGCCTATACGCTATATATGCCCTCTGGGAATAGAGATGTTCAGCGGTGGCAGGGAGCAGTTTATCGCTAACAGGGTGGCTGGAGCGGATAATCTCTACCAGTTGGAGATAGGCATCGCCAATATCCTGGGAGTAAGGGCAGCTTACTATATGTCACTGGATGAATACCTCCAGGAACTGGGTCTGACCGCTGACCAGGCCTGTATCGGGTGTGTCGAGGGAATATATCCTTTCGATGATTTGACCAGGTTATACGGAAGCGCGGCAGTGAAAGACTGATCAGAATTTAGCCACAGATTTTCACGGATTTTTACGGATATGGCTGTTGCTCAGAAAATAGACGTTTTTACGGGAGCGCAGGCATCCCTGCCTGCATTGTCCTCATATGCGACCAGAAGTTTCGTCTTTCCAGACGCATTTTCGTTAACCTGGGAGGTGATTCATTTGGTTTGCTAAAGAGGTTTGGATTGTTAGTTTGGCTCGATTTATATTGGTGATACTCGGTTGATAATGTTAGATTCAAGGCGGATGAACTTTTACCCGGTCTTTTGGGTTGATCACCTTGGGAACTTGAGATAAGGACCAAGATAGGATCTTAGGTTACATGGAAATCCAGCGTCATAAGGCTGGATTAAGAATAGGAGATTTGGGATGAAACATCAGTTTTCTGTAGTTCTCGTGTGTCTGGTATTCGTGGTGTTTTCGGCTACAGCTTCAATGGCGGATCTTTCAGAAGGTTTGCTTGCATACTGGCCGTTTGATGAGGGAAGCGGCACAGTAGCTCATGATATGACAGGTAATGGGTATGATGGGACGTTGGTTAACGGCCCAACCTGGACAACTGATTCCAAAGTGGGGACAGGAGCGATTCTCTGTGATGGCATAGATGGCCGCGTTGCTATCGGTTCGTTTGATGTAGCCGGTGGTAGTGGCATAACCCTGGCCTGTTGGTTTTTTACCAGCAACCTGGATACACCAGGTAATGACCCTAGAATGATCTCCAAGGCAATTGGCGGCGCTAACGCCGATCACTGGTTTATGTTGAGTTCAAGCCGCGTCGGCGATGATAAAGTGTTGCGGTTCCGCCTGAAGACAGATGGAGAAACAGGTGAATTGAAGGCAAACACCGACGGAATTATCGATCTTGATGTTTGGATACATGCTGCGCTTACCTGGGATGGCACCACAATGAGAGTATACAAGAATGGTGTAGAAGCAGGCACTTTAGACAAAGCCGGAGAACTTGCTGTTGACCCAAGCGTCAATCTGGCAATTGGTAATCAGCCTGATGGCGCCGAGAACAGGCCGTTTGACGGCATCATCGACGATGTGGCCATCTGGAACCGAGCGTTATCTCCGGATGAGATCCTTGATATGATGGCAAATGGCGTCGCCGCTGCTGTCAAACCAGGTGGAAAGTTGGCAACTACCTGGGGGACGATCAAGTATTAGCCAGCGTAGTACGTTTGATATATCCGCAGAAGAAACAAATGGGCACATATGGCACGAAATGTAGGTTTTGCATTTGTGCCCATAATTCAGCAGACCTGGTTCCAATATAATTCTGACTAAAAGGCATTGTTACCCAAAGCCCATGTGACGCTGGTATTTTGCCTAACAGCGACTTGACAGCGGCTTGTTTATCTGATAGTATAGTCTTAAGAAAGAGGTGATTTTTATGCTGAAAATATCAGAATTGACAGTGATTTTGGCCCTTCTGGCCCTGGCTGTGTTTGTATCAGGATGTTATACCGTAGTCGGATACCCTCCTGAAGCGATGGAAAACATGATGGAGGAGGAATCAATTGAAGAGCCGGTATATAGGGACTATGGGTATTACCGGAGTTATCCTTATTCATATTACCAGGATTATTACGATCCTTATTACGGCCTTTTGTCTCCATATTCCTATTACGGTTCCTATTACGATGGTTACTGGGGTTATCCGGGATTGTACTATGGCAATCATTACTACGGGTATAGTGGTTATGACGGCTACCATGCGCCTGAAAAGAAACCTGAGGTTAAATACCGGGGTAGTTCCAGGATTCAGCGCCATACCGAACCTGGTAGTGAAAGGAAGGTCAGAATACAGAGATATGAAGAGAAAGAGCAGTCCAGCAGGGAGATTCGGAGTAAATCAAGAACAGAGAATGTCATTCGGAGAGCAGTAAGAAAGAGTAGAAGCTCCACGTCCAGCTCAAAAAGACGTTCAGTGAAACGGGAAGATCAGGATGAAAAAGAAAGATAATCCCTGAGATCAGTATTTAATCTTACCAGTTCATACGGAAGGTGAATATGCTATGGATAAACTTTGCTTTAGGATCTCGTTTATGATTGTAGTTATTTCGCTTTTGATGTTTGCTCAGAGCGCGTTGGCGCAGTTGGGGGAGTCGGAGGCTACGGTTGGGAACGACTTCGGCGTTGGCGCAAGAGCCATGGGGATGGGTGGCGCGTTTATCGGTGTGGCCGACGATTCCAGCGCACTATACTGGAATCCGGGTGGACTATCTCAGATTAGAAGGATGGAATTCTTCGCCGCGCTGTCGCATGAAAAATTTGAGACGGCAACGGATTATTTCGGCAGTTCTGCTTCCACCTTTGCCTCCAATACGGAACCAAATTCCTTCACTATAGTGCTTCCTGTGCCGGTTTATCGCGGCGGATTAGCTTTTGCTCTGGGGGTCAACCGGTTGCAGAGCTTTGATTCCAGGATCAGGTTCAAAGGTTTTAACGAATCGTCAGTTGCGGAGAATCCCGACTTTGGCCAGCTATTCGTGGATGAGACGTTTAATGAGTCCGGCGGCATTTATTCCTGGAGCTTCGGCGTGGCTGCAGAAATCGCTCCTGACCTGTCTTTAGGTGGATCTCTCGACTTCCTCAGCGGCGGTTACTTAATGGAGTTTAAGTCGGACGTGGATGATACTGAGGAACTGGATGAAGTGCTAACCGGGTTTAGCTTCAGAGACAGCATTGAGCCTGATTATTTCGGTGTTGACGGCAGGATCGGTATACTGGCGCACCCCATTCCGCAGATCCGTCTGGGAGCGACTGTTACCATCCCGCTGGACTTTTCTGTGGATGAATATTGGTCTCAGGAGACCTTCGAGGTCTATGACGATGGGACGGATTACTCATCTTCTGATGATGGTGTTTTTCACTATGACATATCCAGACCTCCCAGGTTTGGTGGGGGAATATCGGTTTCCCCTGTCCCGGGAGCGATGGTGGCTGCGGATGTTCTCTATACGGACTGGACGCAGACGAAATACAGCGAGCCGCCGTCGGAAGAGATAAGCAACGAAGATTTTCTGGAAGACTACCGCTCCACGTTCCAGTTGCGCGTAGGGGGTGAATACACCATTCCCGGGGTTGGATTGAGCATAAGAGGCGGTTATATGCTTGATCCCCGGTCATATGACCCGGAATATATAGAAATCGATACCGATCGGCAGTTTGTCACTGTTGGGATCGGCATGATAATGGCTGAGGTTCTTTCGCTGGATCTGGCCTATGTGCGCGGCTTCTGGGATGAGAGTACTACAGACGAAGTTATAAAGAAGAACATGGACATCAATCGCGTATTCCTCTCTGCACTGTATAAGTTCTAGAAGCCAGGAGCGTAGAGTAAAGGGCAGAGAGTTGTAAATCTTCATTCTCAAGCCCTTTGTTCTATGCTTTGTGCTCTTTGCTTCCTCCATCGTGATTATCCT
>Ga0272441_10012238_pt1 | contig 12574 bp, 7 predicted proteins | sample SSMProp6N_FD_193582 | JGI IMG/M metagenome (GOLD analysis project Ga0272441, IMG submission 193582) | Marine sediment archaeal communities from Little Sippewissett salt marsh, Falmouth, MA, United States - SSM-Prop-6N | ecosystem: Environmental > Aquatic > Marine > Wetlands > Sediment ...
CGCACTATGCGAGGAATTCCTCATAAATCATGGATCCATATAATATTCTGATAGTTGATGACGAAACAGGAAACCTGAACGCTCTGGAAAGAACATTCAGGCGCGAATATAATGTCTTTTCTGCAACCAATGGTGAAGATGCGCTGTCTATAATTGAGCAGAATGACATAGCCCTCATTGTAAGTGATCACTGCATGCCAGGAATGTCCGGCGTTGAGTTCCTGGAAAAAACGCGCCAGAAATATCCCAACATCATCCGAATAATCCTTACTGCATATACTGACGAGAAGATGCTTGCAGAAGCCATTAACAAGGGACACGTCTATAGTTTCATAAGCAAGCCGTGGGATCCCATGTATATAAAAGCTCTTGTCAGAAAAGCTATCGAAACCCGCGAAACGGCTTATGGACTCCGTGAGTGCTCGTGTATGCAGGGGGAGTATGTCTCTGCCGAGTGATCGAGAATTGCTCTCTGTATAAGCAGGATATACCATTTAGTGATCTACCATATTCCTTCCCAGCAGTATCAGTAGACTGACCGAACAGCGTTGACACGGCCCATATGTCTGCGTATAGTCTGCCACAAGCATTTGCTTGCCCTAAGCAATTCGTTAATATCACCTTGGTCTGTCATCTTTCATACACCTGTGCAGCGCACTTACTGCATCTTAGCACAAAGCGTGCCAACTTATAGCGGTGTTAGGCTATTCAAGGGAAATTCCTGCCCTGCCTGCTAAGAAAAGCTCAGAAGACTTATTGAGACTTACTTAATGCCATTCGGGTTAGTGGGGATTTGAATGGGGATGAACAATGGAATATTCTCTTATGTCGAACTCACGTTAGTATTAGGATGCAGTTTCTTAGGGATTTTCCCCTTAAATTGATGCGCATAGTGCGAAGCATACCTCGCCCCCACGGCAAACCGTTATGTTTTCACAATTTTGGATCGCGCTTCCAAAAATGTGACAGCCTTGTAGCGGAGAGAGATGAAAAACTCGTATAGTGAAGATCATTCAGAGGTACATAGCGGAAAAGGGAAACAGCATTTTTGCATCGGAGCGCAGAGGGGACTTAGAGGAAATTGACCTATCTGTTGAGCGATTTGTCTGTGACATTTTGGAACGAATTGGTAGTATCTGGAAACCCAGCATGGGTCATGCCATTAACGCAACCGGCATCGTCTTGAGCACCAGTGGCAGGGATACTTTTCTCCTTCGCCAATCCTCTGCATAGTCAGTCCAGCAGCAACAGCTATTCCGGCCCCTACAGGTTCTCAGACTTGGAAACCAGGCTCCTGAAGTCCACTGGCAGACGGACAGTGAAGGTTGTTCCTGAACCTGGCTGACTATCTACCATAAACTCTCCTTTGTGCCTTTGGGCAATACCGTAGCTGATACTAAGCCCCAATCCCACACCTTCTCCCACCTCCTTCGTGGTGAAAAATGGATCGAAGATCTTGCTCATATGCTCTCCGGCTATTCCCACGCCGCTATCCTTTATGGAGATAGCAACTGCATTGTCCTCCAGGCGGGTTGTAATCCATATATCGCCTTCACCATCTATGGCCTGACAGGCGTTGCTGATAAGGTTCATAAGCATTTGGCTGATCTGTCCGGCATAAGTCTTTATTTTTGGCAAGTCCGAGTAATCTCTATGTATGGTTATTCTATTTTTGTGGTAATGCGTCAATAGGCTTATGCTTTTCTCTATATCTTCGTTGATGTCTGTGTCCTTGATCTTCTCATCATCTGAACGGGAAAAGCCTGTTAGTTCCTCCACTATTTCTTTGGTTCTTCTGGCTCCTTCCCCAATATCGTCTACCAGGCGATCCAGATCCTTCACTATATAATCGAGTTCGAGCTTCTTTTTGAGTTCCTCAATATCAGATATGCGATCCTCTATCTCAGATACAGGAGATGAGCACACATCACTATATTCACTAAGTACCATCTCCATATCCTGGACATAGTTCCTTAGATGGAAAATATTACTATATATAAAGCTTATCGGGTTATTCAATTCATGGGCAGCTCCTGCTATCAGACGCCCCAGAGACGCCAGCCTCTCCGATTCCCGCAGTTTCTGCCGATAGCGATTGAGGCGTGTGATGTTCCGGACGCGCGCCCGTAGTTCCACCTGATCAAAAGGCTTGGACACGAAGTCATCAGCGCCAGCTTCAATGCCCTTGATACGGGATTCACGGCCATCCAGCGCGGTAACCATGATAATGGGTACCTCTACCAGAAGCGGATTGGCGCGCAGGCTGCGGCAAACCTGGAAACCGTTCATCCCAGGCATCATAACATCCAGCAGAATCAGATCGGGGATAGCTTCTTCTGCCTTCGTCAACGCTTCAGGGCCGTTGGAAGCGAAGAGCAGGTTGTAGCTTTGTCCAACCAGCATCGCTTCCAGAAGATCTCGTCCGATCTGTTCGTCATCCACAATGAGAATAGTACTAACATATTTCATACGAGGTTTTCCTCTTACATTTAGCTTCTGTTTAGTTGCGTTTTTATCGCTCTAATCAGAGTCCTTAGATTAACAGGTCTGCTTATATAGTCGTTCGCCCCGGCTTCCAGGCATCGTTCCTGATCGCCAGGCATAGCCAGCGCAGTCAGGACAATGATGGGAATGCTGGCCATTTCATCGTCAGCACGTATGCGACGGGTTGCTTCAAGACCATCCATCCCGGGCATCTTTATATCCATCAGTATCACGTCCGGCTTTTCCGCCTTAGCCCGTTGGATAGCTTCGTTTCCATCGCGAGCGACAATTACATTGTAGTTCATGAACAGCAGGAAATCTGACATGGTCTCAGCAACATACTCGTTGTCATCCACCAGTAATACCAACGGCTGCTCTCCTGTCTGCTGTTCGGGCATAGCGGTTGATATAGTCTGCATCTCAATCCGTGCGGCAAGCTCCGTCTCCCAGACTGGTTCCACCAGTTTATCCGATTCTTTCCATGGGAGAGAAACTGTAAAACGGCTGCCTTTATCCACTTTGCTATCCACCGATACTCTCCCGCCCAGAAGTTCGGTCATTTTTAGCACCAAATTTAAGCCCAGGCCTGTACCTGAGTATTGCCGCGAAAGCCCGCCATCTAACTGGGTAAACGGCTGGAACAGCATCTCCATATCCTCTTGAGCTATCCCTATACCAGTATCCCACACGGTGAAGTGAGCCATATTACGCTCTATATCGCCATTAACCTCCAGACCGATGGCTCCGCCTTCAGGTGTAAATTTGATAGCGTTGCTCAACAGATTCACCAGTATCTGTTTCAAACGGCGCTCATCGGCCTGAAGCGTTGTCACAGCATTGTCAAATTTTGAGGATACCTGAAGTCTCCTATTGACGGCATCTTGCTGGACAAGCCGCAAGCTGGCCTGGCAGACCGACTGAACTGGAACAGAGCGGATCTCCAATCCCATCTTATCAGCACCGATCTTGGCCGCGTCAAGTATATCGTTGATCAGGCGAAGCAGGTGATGACCGCTTTCCTCGATCCTTTGGAAGCATTTGTATTGCTTCTCGTTCAGGAAACCGTAAACACCTTCTTTCAGTATTCCAGCCATACCCACAATGGCACTCAGTGGTGTGCGCAGTTCGTGGCTCATGTTGGCCAGGAACTCATCTTTGAGACGATTTGCTCTGGCCAATTCCCTGTTGGTGGCCCTCAGTTCCGCCGTCTGATCCTCAACCTGCTGTGCCAGTGAAAGCCGCTCTTCTTTCAGGGCTTCTTCTGCCCGTCGGCGTTCGGTTACATCTTCTACAACGCCGTCAAAATGTATCACTTGCCCATCCTCGTCTTTCACTGCTACGGCTGATACAGAACCGATGATGGGCGTACCTTCCTTTTTCCTCAGATGCAGTTCGTCGTCTCTCACAACCCCAACCCTTGATAATTTCTCACTGAATTCCTGTCTTTCCTCCGGATTCTGGTATAGGTCTGCCACGTCCACCTCGAGGAGTTCCTCCCTGCTCCCATAGCCAAACATCCTGACAAGCGCAGGATTCACTTCGATGAACTTGCCTTTAGATCCAGGTGTATTTCTATAAACCCCAACGCTGACATGGTTCGTTAGAGTCTTGTATTTTTCCTCGCTCTCCCGTAGCGCCCACTCTGCCTGCCTGCGTTGCAGTGCTACCGACGCCTGATTTATAAATGTTTCTATGGTGTTCTGGTTCTCCAACTCAGTGTCTTTTCGCGTGAGGATCGACGCCGTGCCAAACAATTCACCTTCAGTAACAAACCCCATAGAGTATATATCACCTAGATTAAGCATTTTCTTGATGGTACGGCCGATGCCTTTCGGGATCTGCTGTTCGGTGAGTTCGTGCATCTCCCAGGGCAGCTTCGTCAGTTTGCTTGTGTTGGAGCTGTTAGTTATTTCAGTTGTTGTTCTGACGGACAACCCAACCAGATCTCTTCCCAGAAGCTTAAGCACGGTCTCAGTGTGTTTACCCATCCCCAGAAGTGCACGGACGCAAAAGGTGTCGCATGACTTGTCATACTCAGATATAGCGACTATGGAGTCACCAACGAGTTCCCTTAGACGCTCCCCTATGAATTGATGGATGTTATCCTCCGGTGGAAGCTCAACGAACCCTATAGCCGTTTTTGACAGAAAAGCTAAATCATGGGTGTATTCCCTCTCTCTTTCATCGGCTTGCCTGCGCTCAGTGATGTCAGTCAGAAAATTCAGAGTGGCCGGTCTTCCTTCCCAGGTTATCATAACTGCATTGATCTCCACCCACCTGGCATTTCCATCTTTGCGGACAATTCTAAAGGGATATATTTGGGGAGGTTCTTCCCCTACAAGTCGCTTCGAATAGCGCTGATAAACGGTCTTCCGGTCGTCCGGATGAATAAACTCCTGAAAGTGTTTGGAGAAAAGCTCTTCTTGGGAATACGACGTCATCTCCACTGCCTTTGGATTGGCAAACTTAAGCATTCCGTCCTGAGCCACTAAAATGGCCTCATTGGCATTGTCTACTAGAGCACGATATTTTTCTTCGCTCTTCTTCAGCGCCTCTTCAGCAGCCTTGCGCCTTGTTTCCAGCGTTTCCCATCTTTTCACAGTAGACCTGACCGCTTCAGGATCCCATGGTTTGGTAAGGAAGCCGTGGACGCGCACCCTGTTAATGGCATCCATGAGCAGCTTCTCTTCGCTGTATGCAGTGAGAAGAATGCAGACAGTGTCCGGATAACTTTGCAGCACCTGTTCCAGAAGCTCTATGCCGGTCATGCCAGGCATGCGGTGGTCGGCTATGACGAGAGCTATGTCATTCTGCTCCATTATGGCCAGAGCATCTTCGCCGTTGGTCGCCGAAAAGACGTTATATTCAGTTCTAAGCACCCGCTCCAGGGCATTCAGGTTGCTCACTTCGTCGTCCACCAGCAGAACGTTATAAGAACTCATGAGAAAAAACCGTCCTATATGGAACCGTCTCTTAAGACTCTATAATTGCCAGCTCTTGCTGATTTTGCTTCGTCACTTGGAGTTTCCCGGAACAATCCCGCATAATAAAATCGTAGCCCAACTTTCTACGTTGACTTTTTGTCAGCAAGCCAAGATAGAATCTTGGGCTACTTCGGTCAAATGACAAAGTATTGCTGACTTCGTTTTAGCACATATTGCTGAGAAAGTCAAGTAAATTTCCTCTTGACGAGTATCTAATGTTATGCTATCCTATTAGTGCTGGCAAATCGACCAGATAATGCAAACCAATTCCAGGTTGCATTGAAGTTGTTATGTCCGGCGGCTCTCCTGTAATATTCTGATATAAGTCTACCAAACGGATAAGTCTATATTAACTAACCCTATGTCTGGTGAAGGAACTTCATCACAACTGGGTTAGCGGAGTAAGGGGCAAGGGGTGGCCTTTTTTATCCTGCATACAATCAGGATCTGCTTAGTCGGGCATATCATAATGAAGCTAGGGGTAGCTTTATACGCACGGCTTGAGTTTATACCCACCAATTCCCTTTTACACCCATCTATATGTAAGCTAAAAAAGGCAAGGGGTGAGCACACCAACCCATAGAGCATACGGGATAGTATATTCATTTTCATTTCCCGTTCTCGCTTTTCATTTTTCTGTGCTCACCTGAATTACTTCGTTCGCAAGAGCCATAGGTGTGTAGCGTGTGCCCGACACACGCGACTGTCTGCTGGAAAAGGCTAGGGGTAGCCCCTTCTGGTACTTCAGTCCAACGTCACGCCATTACCGTATTGGGAGGGAAAAGGCGGCTGTGGACCCCGAAATCTACTAGAGGGGGTCTACAGTCGCATTCTATCATGAGGAGAGTACCTGCCGTCCTCACTGGCGTGTTTTTATGTCTATTAACCTCAACGTTGTGGGCCTTCGATCATCATCCAGACCGGGTGCGGCCCTGCTTCTTCCAAGGAAGATTATCGGTATCACCAGCTCCCCGCGTGGGTCAGCGAGGCACAGTGAATCTGGAACTGACGGCCATCGCTGACAACTGTATAGGCGCGACTGTCCGATTCAGGCTCCCAACCGGCATATCCCTGCTGGGGCCCGGTGTGTTTGAGGATCAGTATTTCGCCGGGGGTGTGACTCGCCGGTATTCCGCAGACATAGAGGTAATCGAGACCGGCGAATACGCTATTCAGGCAACGGTATATTTCAGGGATCAGGCAGAGCACTTCTTCGTTTATCTGAAGACAGGGACGGCGAATTCCCTGGCAGAATATGATATGTTCACCTCCAGCACAAAGGGAGAGCTTCAGATGAAGTCGCGGGCGATGCTTGCTCCCTCGAACGTTATTCATCCCACATCATCCATAAGCGGATACATCACCTACTATGACGACAACATGGCTCAGGAGATCCCAATACGAGGGGTTACAGTGGGGCTTTTTGAGAAAAGCGAAGGCGGCAATGGGCAAATTGACAGCACATACACCGACGACATTGGGTTCTACTCCTTCCGAAACGTAAGCAGTCTAAAGGACGGAGAAGCGCGGAGCATCTATGTGGGAATATCCCTTGAAAACCATGTCCTTGAGATCATGGACAGCGAGGAGGTTCTATACACGCTCCAGTCGCCGGTCATTCCCAATATACTGGATGGCCATATCAACAATGATTACTCCCTGGACGAACACAATCAGCATCGCGCCCTGGGTCATATTTTCAACTGCGTGATGGATGCGCACGACTTCCTGCTGGATGGCCTGAGTTGGGAAAGGCGCAAAATCACAGTGAAGTGGCCGTATGGGAACATATCAAAGTACGGCTTTTCATACTCCAGGTTGTTCGGGGGGATGATCATGAATGAATACATACTACTTGGGGCAGGCAGGGAGTGGAGTCGAACGACGGTGATCCACGAATACGGGCATTCTGTGATGACCGCGCTTTATGGCTACAACGCCTACGAATTGCCGGAGGTGACTTCAGAACGCGATATGCACTACATGTATACTGTTTCTGAGCCCGGTTTTGCCATGAGAGAGGGTTGGGCCGAGTTCTTCGAGGCGCTGGTGGACGACAACGCATACAACGTGATAGCCTACATTGACGCACACACGCCAAATATCGAGTCAAATGGCTGGTGGACTGGCTCCGGCGATGGCATAGGCAGCAACAGGCAGAGCGAACTGGTTGAGGGAGCGGTGGCCAGCATATTATGGGATATAGTGGATACGGCTTATAGCCTGGATGAATCGCCCGGAGTGGATGATGACGATATGAGTGGCCTCCTCGTGGAATTGTGGGATCTGATGGCCGCACACAGACCTTGCAGCATTATGGATATTTGGCATGACTGGGTATGCAACTATCATAGTCAGCCGGAATCTCTGTATTGCATATTCAGGCGTCATGGTATTGGGGTTAATCCGCCCTGGGATGTATGCGAGGACGATGCCGCCGCGAAGCTGATCCTGACCTCAGGGCCGTATGCCTCCCATGTTGACCGTACCTCCGCGACCATCGCGTGGCTGACCGACGAAACAGGCAGTTCCGTGGTCGAGTATGGCCCAGAGCTTGAGGGACGGCGGGTAGTGAATGATGCCAACAGTGTAACAGACCATTCTGTCTTGCTCAGTTCCCTCCTCTCAGACACCATCTATGAATATCGCGTTGGCTCAACTGGTACAAACGGTAACGCTATCTGGAGTGAATGGAGCACATTCAGAACTCTGGAGAGACTGGGCATCAAAGGCGACGTAGACAGCGATGGAGAGATTCGGGCAAATGACGCTGCTCTTACCTTACCCATAGTGGCAGGAACAGTGAAACCTACTGAATATCAGCTTTGGGCGGCTGACATGAACGATGACGGCAGCATCAGATCTGACGATGTGATGACCATACTTCATGAAGCCAGTATCCCAACCGCTCCGGGCGCTGCTGAAGGTCATGAGATAAGCAACGTTTTGCTGCAAAACTTCCCGAATCCGTCTAATCCCGATACGTGGATACCCTACCAGTTGGCGGAAGACGCCCGCGTTGCCATCAGCATTTTCGATGTCCGGGGCGCACTGATCCAGGAGATGGATCTGGGCTATAGGCCTGCCGGCCTCTATACAAATCGGGACACAGCGGCTTACTGGGATGGCGTCAATTCGTCAGGCGAAAAAGTTGCAGGCGGCGTCTATTTCTACAGCATCGTAGCGGGCAACTTCAGCGCAGTAAAAAAACTGACGATCCTTCCATAAAGTATGCCCACAGCAGACTATAGGAATTTCAGGAAAGAGTTGAGGTTCTGACGGTATAGCACTTGTAGTATAGGGGCTTGTCCCCGTCGCAAAAAACGCCCACAGGGGGCTAGACTACGGAAACGACTTATGATGGCAACTCTTTCCTGAAATTTTTATGACCGACCGATAAAGCCATAATCCACAGACTAATAGATGGGTGTGGTGAAGTCTTTGCCAGGATAGCAAGGCAAGGTATAGTGCTAACAGTCTATCCTACCTGCTTTGTGAAGATTCCATACAAACTGTTTCGGCGGTACTGGTCTATCGTGGTTGGGTGACGGAGGAGTGAATATGCAGGACGAGGACAAGACAAAAGAGCAACTCATAGCCGAGTTGGCAGAAATGCGTCAGCAAGTCGCTGCGTTTGAGAAATTGGAGGCCCAGCGCAAGCGTTTGGAGGAGAAACGGGCAGTGAAGATCGGGGAAATCCTCATAGAAATGGGTTTCCTGACGCAGTTGCAGTTGGCTAAATCCCTTAAAAAGCAGGAAACGGAAATATTCGGCCAGATGCTCAACTCCAACCGTCGGCGGTTGGGTGATATAATGGTGGAATCTGGCATCATCTCTGAAGAACAGCTCCAGGCAGGCCTTGAGGAACAGCAGAGAAGACTCCATCAAGCTAAGCAGCGCGACGAAAGCCGCAAAAGGAAACCCTGGCGACGTCGTAAAGAAGAAAAAGAGGAAAAAGACGAAGAATGATGCGCTATACGGACAGATGCATAAAACTCATCTTTCCTTTCTCTGTAGAATAGTCGACGGAGAGACATCCAAAATCACTTGCCAAATGTATAATCCAATGTAGCATAAGACTCTATCTTGGCTGGCATCAGGAGCCAACCTAGAAAGTTGGTCTACAGGCTGCATTAGCTTTGATAATCCCTCAAGCAAGTGCCATTCTGCTGCCAGTTTGTTCCTGAAGCTATCAACATTCTGAACGAGCAAGCTGCGCGTTCTACTGGACTAACTGCAAAACTCGTATAATAAAAACCGATCATTTATTGATCAGGATCAGAAATTTGGCCATGGGATCGCGACGAACTCACCGCTCAGATATTGATCTAACCTTTCATATTTTGAACACAAAATCTTGGAGATACTGATCAAGTCCTGCTCAGAGGAATCAACCAGGCTAAGGGTTTATAGCGCTGCGACACTGAATAGAATGGCTGGCATGATCTATGCTCATATAGTGATCAATCCCATGATCCAATGGTGAAAGCGACGTTAATTCACCATGTAATACCGCATACAGGCAGGCCAATGCATGATCAGATTTTGCACTATCTAACTGACGGATCGCGCATGGATTGATATGGCGTTTTGCTGTCAGTTTTGCCATCAATGCTTTGATCATGAACATTTTTTTGGCTTGGACGGTATTACGTATGCATTGCAGGAAAGGACGAATCATGAAAGCAAATCTGCTGCGTATTGGATTCATCAGCATGCTGTTTCTGTGCGTGGTCTTCACTAGCGCAGGACAGAGTATTCTAACCGAAGAAGATCTCAACAATGAAGGTGATGGTCTGCTGACTTATGACTCCGACACTGGATTACGCTGGCTTGACCTCACCGAAACGTTTGGAATAACATATACTGACATGCTGTCGCAGTTGGAGCCTGAAGGGGACTTCTATGGATTCCGCCATGCCACAGGTGCTGAGGTTGAGCAGTTGTGGAGAAATGGCGGGGTGGAATACATGGACCCAGACTTCAGGTCAGAAACTGTGGATCCCGTTGAGGCTCTGCAAAACTTCCTGGGCGCGTGGAGCGGCTTCTTTATTTACACGGCAGGCTTCACAGCAGATGCAGCAGGTTCTGCACGCCAGACCGGAATTTTGCAGCTTCGGTCGAATCCCATGTTCGGCCCGCCTGCCGCGTGTGCGTTTTTCTCAGACGCGGCGGCCTCTGCGACAATATACGGTCACTGGCTGATACTCGAAGATATAATCCCGGAGACACCGGCGGATACAACTCCACCCATAGTGCTTTCGGTCGCGGCAGACCCGGAGACCCTGTGGCCCCCGAATCACAGGATGGTGGATGTGAATGTAACCGCTCTGGTCGAGGATGAGGAATCGGGTGTTGAGGGAGTAATCTTGGTGATTGTGGACGAATATGGTGATCTCGATGGCGAGGTGCCTATGGAACTCCAGGAAGATGGGAGTTTCATTGCCATAATCCAGTTGGAGGCCTGGCGTAATGGCCGGGATCGCTCCGGCCGAATCTACCTGCTTATGGTCAAAGCAACAGATGGCAGCGGAAACCTGTATGACCCGGCGGATGATCCTGATCCGCAGGGAACTCTGGTCTTGGTACCACACAGCAAGGGCAAAGGCAAGGGTAGGAAGTAATAGAAAAGCAGCGAGTGCCAAAAGCTATAGAACGTCATAAAGGGCGGTTATCGCGTCGCGCGAACCGCCCTTTTTCTTTAGAAGCATGGCTTTTTCAGTCCAAAACGATATTGTGCTATTCTGGAAAGATGGCCGGACTATCTAAAGATAACCGCCCGTCCTCAGATTTTTCTCGATTCTCTTCACAGGATCGCCTGCCTTTGCCTCAAACTCCTTGCCTGTAATAATCTCATACAGCCTTATGTATCTTGAGCCAAGCTCAACGACCAATTCCTTGGGTGCTTCTGGAAGTTCAGGATCGTTATAAGGATCGCAGTGTTCCTTAAACCAGAGACGCAGGAATTCTTTGTCAATGCTTTCAGGCTCTTCATCATTGGCGAACCTCTCCGCATAGCTCTCCTTTATCCAGAAGCGTGACGAGTCCGGCGTGTGTATCTCATCGATCAGGAATATGTTCCCTTCCTCGTCATGGCCGAATTCATATTTCGTATCAACGAGGATCAAGCCGTTCTTTGCAGCGATCTCTATTCCCCGGTTAAACAGCTTCAGAGCCTTATCAGCTACAAAATCCCATTGTTTCTGGGTCATCAACGCCCTTTCCACTACTTCTTCAGCGGATATTTTTTCATCGTGTTCATCGGACTTGGTGGTTGGCGTTATTATGGGTTTTTCAAACTTCTGATTTTTCTTAAGCCCCTCAGGGAGAGCGTTGCCGCAGAAGTACCTCTCCCCTTTCTCATACGCAGTCCATGCTGAAGTGCTTGTCACGCCGGTAATATAGCCGCGAATAACAAACTCGACAGGGAAAACCTCAAGCTTTTTGCATACAACAACATTCGGGTCAGGCACGCCGATCACATGGTTCTGTATAATGTCCTCTGTCTCCTCAAACCAGAAAGCAGAAGTCTGTGTCAACACCTGGCCTTTGAAGGGTATATGTGCAAGGTTCCTGTCAAATGCAGACTGCCTGTCCGTTGAAATCAGGAAGACCTTATCACCAGAAATGTAGACGTCTCTAACCTTACCCTTATACTTCTCACCCAAACCCGGAAAATCGGTCTTCTCCAGAGTAAAATTAATCTGCTCACCTATTATATCTCTGCTAATCATAATCTCACCTCCGTTTACTTTGTCACATCATCTGTAGCCCAAGATTCTCTTATGAATGGGCTATGCCCATATCGTATGATTTTCATGGATGAGCCATGCTCATCACATAGGGTCTATCTTGGCTGGTGTCAGTAACCAACTTAGAAAGTTGGGCTACAAGCTTTATCGCAATTCAACCGATCACTGATTACTGATTACTGATTACTGATTACTGATCACTGACTACTAATTCCTAAACTCCATCTCATAGGTTTTTCCCGCCAGCGCATTCAATATTATCATCCCATCCTCGCCAGTCTGGATCGGCAGTACCTCGCCGCCGGAAAGTATCTCAGCAATTCCCTGTCCGCATGGCGGTCGAAGTCGATATTC
>Ga0272441_10012239_pt1 | contig 12573 bp, 10 predicted proteins | sample SSMProp6N_FD_193582 | JGI IMG/M metagenome (GOLD analysis project Ga0272441, IMG submission 193582) | Marine sediment archaeal communities from Little Sippewissett salt marsh, Falmouth, MA, United States - SSM-Prop-6N | ecosystem: Environmental > Aquatic > Marine > Wetlands > Sediment ...
TCAGAACCGCGTGACAGACCACCGCATCGGTCTCTCGTTGTACGATCTCAGCGGCGTGCTGGAAGGGAACGTCGAGCCGTTGACCGAAGCGCTGCGCGCCGCCGCGGCGGAAGAAGCGGCGGAAGAGTAAACCAGCGGCAGCATCCGCATTCCCTGCGGTCCATTCTCTTGACACCCCCCAGCCGGCAGGCTACCATTCACGCAGTTTCCGGGTCTGTAGCTCAGCTGGTTAGAGCGCTCGCCTGATAAGCGGGAGGTCCCTGGTTCGAATCCAGGCAGGCCCACATGTTCCCAGTCGCCGTGAATTCTGCTATGCCGCCAAACGGATTCCGGTAGACAGGGACTAAGTCATCCTCAGTGACTTCAAGGTTTGAAGTCACCACCCGAAGCATTCTTGCCCTTTCTTCAGTGTTTCGCTTTAGATACAGTTCTGGAGCGCGTTCTAGGAGTTTGAAGAACTCATCGTAGTCACTGATGATCAACGGCTTCGCAGACTTGAGTTCCGCGATTCTTCCCCTAGCCAGGTCGATCTCCTCATTGATTTCTGCGGCGATTTGAACGTAGTCCTCTGCGTCAATTGTCCCCACGATATGTCGCCGCCCGGCAGTGACTCGCTGCTGCGTCTTGCGGTCGATCTCCGCTTCGAGTGCCAGTATCTCCGAGAAGCGCTTCCGCTCATTCCGGCGTCTGTCGTCCTCGCCCTCTTCGACCAGCTGTCTGATTCCCGCGTCCATCGCCGGCGTCAGTTTGATCCCCTCCATGACGCTTACGAGTCGATCGGAGAGTCTCTCTTCGCGGAATGACGGCCTTGAGCACTCGGTTTTCGGTCCGTAGCAATGGATGTAGCGGTAGGCTTTGCCTGCCTTCTGGACCTCAGTGAGCTGGAGCTGCCGACCGCACTCGCCGCATCTAAGCACGCCACGAAACGGGGAGCGTATCTTGCCGCCTGACTTGCCGGGGCGTGAGATTACCTCTTGGACTCTATCGAAGAGCTCTTTCGACACAATCGGGACGTGGACTCCTCGAAACAGGCCGTTCTCAGTGCGGATCATTCCGTGGTAGGCGGGGTTGGTCAGGATGAAGTGGATCTCGCTGCGCGCCAGGACTCGGCCCCCTTTGCTGCGTAGGCCCCGACCCTTTGACCAGTTTCTCGCCTCGTCCAAGGTCAGGCCGTCTCGACCAACCCGCTCGAAGAGCTCTCTTATCAGCGGCGCTCTCTCTGGGTCAGGTCTCGTCGAGTGCGGTCGGACTGAATCGTCGACAAGGAACCCAAGCGGCCGGGCGCCGGGGAACTCGCCCCGCTCCATTCTCGCCTTCATCCCGCGCTTCACCCGGATACTCAACTGGCCGCTGTAGAGGGTGCTTGCAGACAGCAGCACGTTGAACTGGAACATCGCGTCGGCATCGTCCGGATGGATCTCCGCGTGCCCCAGGACGAACACGGATCTGCGAAGCACCTCCAAGACGCGGCTGCCGTCCGTGATGTTACGCGCGAGGCGACTGACATCGAACACCATGATCCCCTCGACGTCTGGATGCTGTTGTAGATACTCAAGTGCGCGTTCGTACTCAGGGCGCGTCCTTGGGAAGCGGCCGGAGTGGGCTTCTTGGAATTCCTGAACGATGCCTATCCCATTTTCCTTCGCGCCAGCGCGGACGTCTTCAGCTTGCGTGGCGAGCGACATCCGGCCCCGGCGCTGCTCCTCCGATGACACTCGATAGTATGCTATGAATTTCCGCATGATGCTCCTTGTTGATACTCTAGGCCATCAAAGAGATTGTCGCCAACAGCGTCGTTTGCCACGCCAGGATTCGTTGTCTTGCCCGGCCGGTCGGATTCGTCCCACTGTGCCAAGATGCCGAAGAACCTACGTAGGCTCTGTAGAGCTTCGGCGTCGATCTTGGTGCAGCGGGGCCGGTCGTAGATTGCGAACACCTCCAAGTGGAGCGTGCTGATCCTACACACGGTGTTATAATTCTCTTACGATGACGCAGCGAACGGAAGCGAGTGTGCGGAACGAGATACAGAAAGCGCGAGAGCGTGATGTGCCAACGACGATCTGGCAGATCCTGCGCGATATGGGAAGAGTGAGTAGGGCGGTCGAAGGGACCTATCAGATACAGGACCTTGTTGGGGACATTGAGGGCCTCGAACCCTACAAAGACTATCTGGTGGCACCGGCGAGTAAACCTCAGGTCGGCTTAGGGCATGGCGACAGCCACAACGTGACCTGGAGGGAGGCATCAGCTTATCCGGAGTTGGACGCCATTTCTGAGATCATGGGCATTGAAGCATCCATGATACCCGAGGTCGTCGGATTTCGGAGAGACATCTTGGGAGGAAGCCTCATTCCACCGACTGCTGTGGCGAAGTGGATACGGGACGAGTCCGAGAAAGCGGAACAACAGGGGCTGACGCTGTCATCCCAAACCGATCTTGACCGGGACACCATGGCCCGGCAGATAGTAGACTGGCATGGCGGCCCCCCTATGCTTCGCCCGGTTCCAGACTGGCCGGATCGCTTGGAGTCCGATTCTGAGGGCACGCTGCCCTTCCCGGACATGGTGCGCTCAGGACCACCATCACAGCTTGCACTCCGAACGCGCACCGTGCCTGTGCCCGCGCGCGGTCCTCTGTGGCTGCTGAAGTTCATTGCCCTGGGGATCATGGAGGAATACCCGTGGAGCGAGGCGCAGGCCGTCGGGTTCGTTGTATCTGGTGTGGTCCCGCGTCTTCCCGCGGCAAGTGTTACGCAGTACCGTTTGTTCCCATTCCGTGTCGTGCTTGACCTGGACCCCGGTGTGACCGCGAAGACTGTTGTCTCGGAGTATAGGCGTGCCCAGAAGGAACTCATCAACGTGAGGAAGAGAGCGAAGGCCCAGAGCGAGAAGCATCTGCGACTTGCCGTCTTCGTTGCCCAAGGCAGGCGCGGCACGTGGAATGATATGATGGGAGCCTGGAACAACCAGTCCCGGCCAGAATGGGCCTACAACGACTCTCGTCGATTCCAGAAAGAGGCGCAAGCAGCGATAGCCGCGCTCAGACAACGAAGGGATTGCTCCCGGATGCCATCGTCCTTCAGGCGAACCGAGCACATCTACGGTCTGCGCTAAGCTCCTGGGCGAAGGTATCCTGAGATCAGAGCCTGATGAGCTACCGCTAGAGGACTATGCTCAGACGTCATATGGCATCGTGATCCTTCCTGATCTGATCGTGGAGCAGTGCTATTGCAGCTTCCTCCACAATCCTGAAGCCCACACTGCGAATCCGCGATTCCTGCCTATGGTTGAATCCCGAGGGCAGCAGTTCTCTTCAATCTGCCGTAGCCGCGTGGTTGCCGGGTTCAGCCTCTCTCTCCACAGTTGAGTGTGAGCTCCTGGATCGGTGAGCAACAGACAGATGGAGGTAGCAATGAACGAGCGGTTGGACATATCGAGCAGAATTCTGGATCTATCTTATCGTTTGATCTCGCACTACGACGCAAAGACGAATCAGCTGCTGAGCCTCATCGGATTCAACTTCCTGATTCTAAGTGTCGTATTCACAGGTTTCTTCACCGCCTTCGATTCCCTTTCGGGAGTAGTACGAGTGACTGCCGCGATCGTCGTGCTCACGAATTTCGCCCTTATCGTTGTGTCAGTCCTGCACATTCGGCTCGCGCTGATTCCTCATGTCGATACAGTCGTGAAGAACGTCAAGCCCAAGCCAGGCCTTACGTACTTCAAGGACATCATCAGGAACCTCGGAGAAGACGAGTACGTCGGTATTCTTCTCGGTGACCGCGAACCAACGGAGTCGCGGTACTACTCGGAAGATGATGAAGATGCTTTCGTGAAGTGCGTGATAGAGGACAACGCGAGAGATATCTTCGCCCACGCGGAGATCTTGAATGTAAAGACCTCCTACGTGAAGAAGGCGTTCAACTGGGTTACTGCTTCGACTGCCTATCTGGTCTTCTCCCTATCCTGCCTGGGGATTGTCTTTCTACTCGCATGATCACGGAGCTCATCATCGACACCACCAACCGGTGTCCCATGCACTGCGTTTACTGCGGAACTGACTCAAACACGACAGGACATGACCTTCCTCTACGTACAATCCGCACCCTAATCGAGGACGCGAGTGTGCATGACCTTGCCGCAGTCTACCTGGGAGGGGGATGTTTCTTCTCACACCCTCATTGGCAGGAGATTCTGGCCTTGAATCGCGAAGTTCAAGCTAGACTTGTAATCGACGTGCCTCCTGTTGAGTGGGTCCTAGGTAGAGTGGCGCTGATGCCCCCGTCGCAATACGCCTACGCGGTGTCTCTGAGTCTCTGGGGCGTTGGCAAATGCCATAATCTCCTCTCGAAGAGCGACTCCTTCCGAAATGTATCGTCATTCCTTGATCTGTCGCAGAGAGACACCGGGAGTGCACACGTATCAATGGTTCTGACTCGGGAGCTACTGCAGCAATCCGATGCCGTCATTGATTTCCTCTGCACTGAGACGAGAGTGACCCACGTGTACTTTCATCGTCTCATGCCGGTTGGACGAGCAAAGAGAGCCATACTGCCAGATAGAGTAGAGCTTGAACGCTTCGTAGCAAAAATGTCTTTGGTCGGTGGAAGGGATCGAGGACTGGCTGTCCGCTTTCACCATACACTGGTTGGCGAGGGCTGTAGAGCAGGGCGGTCACGGCTGTTCGTCGATTGTCAGGGAGACGTCTACAGGTGTGGCTGGGTCGGGCCAACCAGTCTTCCAGCGGCAGTAGCAAGCGAAGAGCGCGATCTGATCGAAGATGTGAACTGTCGGAAGCTTCACGTGAGGCACAAGTGTCCTCTCCATTGTGGCTGACGTGATCCTCGCACACAGTCCCCTCGACGAGGAGACGTGCATCCACATTCCCCGATTCTTGGGATGAAGTTCGCAATCTCTTGTCAATCGCCTACGCCTTCTCAGGCCAGGCTTTTGGCATGAGCTCAGCGATGGTCTGAATCGTGTAACTACCGTCTGGATTGCACATTATCACCTGTATGTCAGCTCCCCCGTTCTGCAGGCTGTTCTCGTGGATGATCTGTCGACACAGGCCACAAGGCCGAGTGAATCCGTCAACGCGCTTCGAAGTGCCCGCGCACACGATTGCAATTGCGTCGATGAGTGGTTCGCCATGTGCCGCGGCATGCACAAGCGCGGCTTGCTCGGCATGGACTGTCAGCGTATGGCTTGCTGAGAAGTAGCTCCCTGCTGAGAAAACATTACCCTGGACTGTAAGGACACTGGCGGCGCATTGGGTTCGACCCGGGGGATACACAAATGACGTCTCAAGGGCCCCTAGCGCGGCATATATGAGACTCTGGATTGTGCCTTCTTTCAGATGAGTACCCATGCCTCCTACGGTAGCGAGCCAAGGTACAGGATTCAAGAGCTTGACTTGCGCCTCCCAATAGCTTCTCACAATTGGCATGTCTCGCGGAGTCATTCTGCCAGCATCCGGTAGCATTTCGCCAACCGGACGTTTACCGCATATACTCTGGCAAGTTGATTGACGATGAAGCGAGGTGCCACGAGGATTGCTGCGGCGACTCTGGAGCAGTAGCTTCTGTCCATCGGGGAATCCGGTAGTGGAGGAAGACCGGAAGTCAAGAGGAGAGACTCCCATGGCTCAGGCCGACCTACTTGTAGAACTGCTTCGAAGCGCACGAAGAGAAGATCAGGTTGCAATCCGTAGGGTCGCTGAGGCCCTTATCCAGGAAGAAAGAAGCAAGGGCCATCGGATAGTAGCTGATCGACTCACAAGGGCTCTCAAGCCAGAAGCTGTTCATCCCGGAACCAGGCACGCATCAAGGACCAACGGGAGCAACGGGCAAAGCAGGGATCTTGTATATGAGATTGCGCCCGGACGTTCGCTTGAGAGCTTGGTTCTTCCCGAGGGAATTCGAGGCCAGATCCTTGAGGTAGTTGAGGAGCAACATCGGTCAGAGCTGCTGCATGCTCATAATCTGAACGCTCGTCACCGCCTCATGTTCGCAGGACCTCCCGGCAATGGCAAAACCACGTTGGCTGAGGCACTCGCATACGAACTGATGTACCCACTTGTAGTAGTTAGGTACGAGACTTTGATTGGGAGCTATCTAGGCGAGACAGCCGGCCGACTTAAAAGCGTACTCGACTACGTGAGAACACAACGTTGCGTTCTCTTGCTTGATGAGTTTGAGACACTTGGGAAAGAGAGAGGAGACACTCACGAGACCGGTGAGATCAAGCGTGTCGTGAGCTCTCTTCTCCTTCAGATTGATCAGCTCCCCGACTACGTTGTCATTGTCGCTGCCAGCAATCACCCTGAACTGCTTGACAGAGCAGTCTGGAGACGCTTCCAAATTCGAATTGGACTGCCATGTCCCACGCGAGTGCAGTTGGCCAACTTCGTGGAGCAGCTCTCACAGAGGTGTCAGGTTGACTTCGGCTATGCGCCTGAGACTCTGGCGAAGCACCTCCTGGGGCAGAGCTTCTCAGAGACAGAGGAGTTTTGTCTGGGCGTTGCCCGCAGAGTCGTGCTTGATCAGGGGGCAGCTGATGCGAAGAGAATCACCAGGCAGAACCTTGAGCGATGGCGGAACAGGCTGAACCCAACCTCGAGCAATCTTGACGGGAGAGGATAGCGTTGGCTGGCGACTATCCGCTTCTGGTCTTTCCGCAGGTAGGACTAGTCAGTCCTCCGACGCGAGGCCCAGCTGCAAGAGACAGCATTCGCCACCCTAGTCGAGAGAGACAAGCTCAACGTTTGTCTGGGCAGCTTAATGCTGTGGAAGAGGGCTTTGCACGCTACAAGGCCAGCATAGGTACGGTTGTCGCCGGACTTGAGCCTGAGACGGTGCTGGTGATCGAGATTCGTGGCACGGTGTCTTCGTTTGTGCAAGCGGTGGATTCCACAGATGGCCTGGATTGGCTTGGGGAATGGGATGTTGACGAGCTTGAACCTGATCAAGAGTTTCACAAAGAACTCAAGATAGGGACGGACTTCTTCCTCAGGAAGATCGAAGGAGTCGATTCACGAGAGCAATCCAGGGAGATCCGGGATGCCCTAGCTAGTTGCGGGTTCATTGATGGCAGAGGTCGGGTCATCCAGGACGATCTCCCGCCAAACGCACTGCCTGATAATCTGGCTCATCTACGAGACGCGATCTCGGCGGCGATCACAAGCACTCAACCTATCCCGATCTCAAGAGGTAGAGTCTTTTTGTCACTTGCGAACGAGACGGGCCTCCAGGAGCTCATGCGACTCTGGAGGCAATGGGAGAGAGGCGAAGATCTGCCTACCGGCAAGACGAAGTGGCGCGATGTCTTCAACCAAACCAAAACGATACGGCGCTGGGGAATGCAGGAGACGCTCCAAGAGACGGGCATGCTCGAGAAATGGCGGGATCTGCTTGATCCGCTGAATTCTAATGAGCCTGTGATGTTTCAGATCGAATTGTTCTACGCCAGCTCAGTGAGGAAGCGCAGATTAAACGAACAGGCAGTGTCACGACTCGTTCAGGAAGCAGGCGGACAGCTGCTCAGTGGGTTTGTGGACATGCCGGACATCGGCTTCCATGCGGTGAAAGCCATGGTTCCATCATCGGAGGTTCAGAAGATCATTCAACTTGATGGACAAGCCGAAGATTCGCCTGTGCACCTGTTCATCTTCGCGGGAGTCATGTACTTTAGGCCAACAGGCCAAGCGTTTGCTGCAACAGGCGAAGGCACACCAGAGGCAGGGCACTTCATCACTGGAAGTGCCGACCTGCCTCCAGTCGCGGCGATCCTGGATGGGGTTCCGAATCATCAGCATGAGGCCTTGAGAGATCGAGTTGATCTGGACGACCCAGACGGATTGGCTGATTCCTATCAGTTTGGTGAACGAGTTCACGGTACGAACATGGCTTCTTTGATTGTGCATGGAGATCTCGGCATGGATGAGTCATTCCCGATCTCCAGCAGGCTCTACTTCAGACCGATCATGCAGCCCGACGCCGCTGCAAGGGCTCACGGCAAGCACCGAGAGCACGTCCCTCCCGACGTTTTCCTGGAGGACCTCGTGGAACGTGGCGTGCGACGCATGTTCGAGGGAGAGGGAGAAACCCCCGCTCAAGCTGATACCGTCAGAGTTATCAACTTCTCCCTGGGCGATCCCGAACGCCCATTCACCCATACTCCGAGTCCCCTAGCGAGACTGCTGGATTGGCTCTCGTGGAAGTACCGTGTCCTATTCTGTGTGAGTTCTGGCAATTGTCTTGCGGGGATTGATCTCGGAATGCATGCCGACGAGTATGCCCGACTGACTGATGAGGAGAAGACAGCACACCTCATCCGGAGTATGGAGGAGCAGCTGTCGGAGAGAAGGCTGCTGTCCCCCGCTGAATCGATGAATGCAGTCACCGTTGGGGCACTGCACGCCGATTACGGCGGCGCCTATGTCAAGGGGCACCGAGTGGAGCTTGCGCCGGATTGTGGCATATTCAGTCCGATCATGAGATTTGGATTCGGGTTTCGCAGGTCTGTCAAGCCAGAGATCCTGCTACCCGGAGGCCGACAGCTTTACAACTCTCCTGTCCCAGGCAGCGGGAACGTCTGTTCGATCAATGAATCAAACCTACCACCAGGTCAGTTGACAGCATGGGATGGCGATCAAGAGGGTGACATGTCAAGAGTTGCACATTCAAGAGGCACCAGCAATGCAGCAGCCCTTGCAACCCGAAACGCAGTTCTGATTCATGATGCACTTGCGGAGCTGCAGCAAGAAGCTCCAGGCTCAATCCCCGACGAACTGATGGCCGTCATGATCAAAGCACTTCTTGTGCATGGAGCTGCGCCTGATCCAGCTGTGTATAGCGCACTACGAGACACCCTCCTAACTCAGGAGAACCGAAAGAGATTCCGAGAGGTTGCGGTACGTCATCTGGGATACGGGTCCGCGGATGTTTCGCGAGTCGTGGCTTGCACTGAGCAGAGAGGAACTGTGATTGGTTGTCATCACATTCGCGCGGGCGAGATTCATGAGTACAGATTCCCGATTCCGACCGATCTGTCGGAATCTAGCGAGCTACGACGGATGATTGTCACTCTGGCGTGGTTCTCTCCCATCAATCCCCGGCACCGCAACCTAAGGGAGGCGAAGCTGGAAGTGCAACCTGCTCAGAAATGGAACGATACGCCACTCATGCTAGAGCGAACAGCAGCGGACCACTCTCAAGTGAAGCGCGGAACCGTGCAGCATGAAATTCTAGAAGGAGATCGTCTCACGCAGGCTCTTGATGGGCACGAGACAGTCGTCTTGCATGTCAGCTGCAAGGCAGATGCCACAGAGAATCTCGACGAGTACATCCCGTATGGATTGGCTGCTACACTGGAGGTTTCCGAGGAATCCGCCGCTCGTGTATACGGGCAGATCCGGCTTCGGTTGGAGCAACAGGTTCAAGTTGGTGCGGCTGTCAACGCTCGAGACTGAATCTGACCGCCGAATAGCTTGAGTGCCTGGCTATTTCATCTTCTCTCCAGAAGCTGCAATCCTCTCACTTTGCCCTCCTGCGCAATGCCGTCCCCTCGTGTCGGAAGGACTTGAGAGCGCCCTCAAGCTCCTCGTCAACAACGTGTGTGTAGATCTGCGTGGTGGATAGATTCGCGTGCCCAAGCGCCTTCTGCGTAAGCCGGATGTTTGTCGTCTCCCGGTAGAGGTCGGTGGCAAAGGTGTGGCGGAGAGTGTGGGGATGGACATTCTTCTCAATCCCGGCCTTGGCAGCGTAGCGCTTGACCATCTGCTGAACATAGCGCCCGGAGATCGGACTCCCCGCTATCGTGGTGAACACGTGGTCCGGGCTCCCCGCCACGTCTCTCGCCTGGCGTTCTCGCCAGCTTTGGAGGATCTTGAGATCGCTCTCGCTGACCCATAGCGTTCTATCCTTCGCGCCTTTGCCTTGTCGGACCATCAGCTTGCCCGTAGTGAGGTCGATGTCTCGCCATCGAAGCGCACACGCTTCTGCTAGGCGAAGCCCGGTGTCCATCATCAACCGGAGCACGAGACGATTTCGCTCGCCGGTTGGATAGCGGGGATTGGGTTGCCGAAGGAGCGCCGCTTGCTCGTCCGCTTCCAGGATCTCGGGTATCTTCCGCCCTTGCCGTTTGCGTTCTCCGCTCATCACGCCTCCAATATCAGTTCGTCTATTCTATCTTCTACGAACTCTATCACAGAGCTTGGGGAACATCGTCGATGATCTCAAGGAGAAGCGAACTGATTCGCGATCGAGGACCCAAGAAAGCACGTGTCCCACCTACCTCGGACAGCGGGCAACCAGGGCGCTGACGCGGCGTCGTGGAGTGGGGAGAAGCTTGCCAAATCACTCTCGGGCCCTCGTCACCGCCGTAACTGACAGCGCCTGTCGTCAGGTACGAGAGGATGTGCTGAAACTGCGAGCGTACTTGGCCCACTGCAGCAATTGATGAGACGAGTCCTCACTTCTGCCCCAGTCGCCGCCTGGAGAGTGTTGCCATCCTGCTCCCGTCGCTCGATGGTTCCCGCGGCGTGCCCTTCGCAAACACGGAGAGCCTCTTGCGGAGCTAGCAAGCGGCATCGTGCCGTGGTTTGACTGACCCCAGACTGAAGTTGGCGCTCGCAGACTAATCTGGTGGCACACCGAAGTGCTCATGGGGAAGACCGCCGGGGTGCCTTCGCGCGGAATCCAGATACGTTCTCCGATCGAACATGGTACGCACGGACAGGAATCGCGATCACGTTGGACAGAAGAACTCCTTGAGAAGAACACTTGGCTTCTCAGTCACGGACCGTTAGGCTATCCTATGTCAGTTGCTAGCCAAGATGCTGTCGGACGAGATGTTCTTCTGACTTGTCCGCTGTCTTGGTTACAGGAGGGCCAAGTATGGTAGGAGACACATCGAATGCTCAAGCGAAGCCTGGAGATTCGAGGAAGAAGAAACTCCCGCGGGGGAATCCGAGCCAAGCTGTTAAGGAACTGCAGCAGCTCTTCCATTGGACGATCTGGATAGGGATAGTGGTCGGATGCGCGCTCTTCTTCGTTGCCTACTATGTGCTTAAGGAAGATGGCGCAATCCGGGAGATCGTTTCGTCGCTTGCCGCAGTGATCGTATCTGCCTCTGCAGTAGGACTCCTCCTGAACGCTGTTTGGTGGCGCTCCTGGGCGATAAAGGCAATGGTGGAGATCTTCTCGAACCGTGAGCTAGTCGAGAGACTGAACCTTAGCGAAGATGAGCTTCGGCTTCGATTCCACGCAATGGTGGGAGCGGTGTACGGGGCCAACATACTCAGTACGCAGTTCAGGAGCACTTGTGATCGAGACCTGTTCGAGCGACTCGGCTACCCGCTGCGGAAAGGACTAGAGCTTTCGTACGACTTGACGTCGGAGGAATTCGATGGTTGTTACGGTCGTGGGCACGTTGCCCGTATGGATCGAGTCGTTAGCTACACACTCCACAACTACTCGAAGATGATAGTTGAGCCGTTCGCTAACGGCCTTGTACTCTCCGGCTTCGTGGATCTCCCCGAGGCCGTGAGGGATGAATGGCAAGCTATCTGCCGCGCCGAAGGCTTGTCGACCATCGACGACCAAGCTAGGGATAGCTTGAAGGACCTGAATGAGAGTATCAAGATCTTCGAGTTCCGGGATCTGTCGATCAACGGTACCCCTCTAAATGAGGGTTCTGATTACGAGGCTAGCCTCCTGTTTGATGGAGCGAAGCGTGAGCCAGATATCGTCTATCGCGTGGTCCTGAATGAAGATGCCAGGCAGCGGTTTCAGATTGAGTCCGATGGGGAGATGACCATTGTCTACGCGTTCTCCACTCTAACTAATAGATTCGCCTACACGTTCACCATGATGTCTCAGCCGACTGAAGGCGCCTCCTTCCATTTCTCGTGGGAAGAGGACATCTTCGAAGGGGTCCTCCGGTTCATCTTGCCTCCGTACTGGACAACTAGACAGCGAGAGTTGCGGAAGGTAGGTGACAGACAGACAATCCTATTTGTGAATGCGATGATGCTACCGGGACACGCTGTTCTCGTGAGTTGGCGTCCCGACAACGCCAGACAGGCGTTGGGTGCTTGGGAACCGCACCCCCAGGCGGCAGCGACCGGCCACTCCATGGAGAGCGACGAGACGTCGCAAGAGAACACTGCCAGCGATCACCCTGCCCCTCCCAAGAACGAATCTTCAGATCGTGAGTAGATATTGTGGATAACAGAATTGAGCATCATGATGCGGATGACGAACACTAGTCGCAGTATGATCAGCATGTAGATGGAGGAGAGATGACTGGATGTGGAGAAGGTGTCTAGGATTGCTGCAGACCTGTCACCGAATCGGTAGGCACGATCCCGGTGGCTGGTATCGGCTACGGTTTGACTTCCATCCTTAGCGTTGTAGGATATGTCAGTTCATGAGGAGGTTCCAATGACAGGATCTGGAGAAGGTGTCTAGATTGTCGTATTCCGCAGTAGTGTTTACAGGCTGGGGGTTGAGGACAGAAGAAGAAAGAGGGTCACCAGGGCAGAATCACCAGGTAGCTCTGAAACAACCTGGG
>Ga0272441_10012241_pt1 | contig 12571 bp, 14 predicted proteins | sample SSMProp6N_FD_193582 | JGI IMG/M metagenome (GOLD analysis project Ga0272441, IMG submission 193582) | Marine sediment archaeal communities from Little Sippewissett salt marsh, Falmouth, MA, United States - SSM-Prop-6N | ecosystem: Environmental > Aquatic > Marine > Wetlands > Sediment ...
TTTAGTTAAAGAAAGAAATTTGTTATTTTGTTTAAGGAATAAAAAACGAGCGGTTGTTGGACTGTATGTTATTGCGTAATATCGCCTTTTAGGCGGTTTAACTAATCCGCCCAGCATTGGATCGCTACGATCCGCAAGGATCTGGATCTCCGAGGGGGAGAGGACGCGGTCAACGCCAATCATGACATCGGAGATTATTCCGTTGTAATAGTTGGACACTGAGGACGATCCTCTCGCACCAACTTTGAGCGGATAGGTTGCAGTTAGGTCTGCCGATGTCCAATTAGCACTTGTGGACACAGATAATTGTTCGCCATTACGAAAAATCTGCGCGCCAGTGCCTGCAATACGCTGAAAGCAGTAATGCTCCCATTCCTGCACTTCGGGTACGTTAGCATTCGCCGTAGCAACACCGTACATGCGCACGTTCCAAGTACCGTAGAAGTATATGCACAGCGACCCAGCGGTAAGATACTGGCCATTAGCCACAAGGCCCATGTATGTCGTGTGCGTACTTCGTTTAGTCCAAAGCGAAATCCAGAATGATTTAGTGCCTATCGACTGCACAGGAAAGGTGGTGCTTACATATTTAGACGACGCGGTTTCAAAATCCAGCCCCCACCGCCCCAGCTCGTCGATCCAGGTCCAGTCTTCGCCTGGAACCATGTTTGTCAACACACCGTCGTTATGACGACTTGAAGAATCTTTATAGCGTACCGATCCCGGTGAATTACCCAGTCCCGCAAACACAAGTCCACGCGCCAACGGCGAACTATAATCGAGTATGAAACACTCGGGTCTTTGCCGTAGGCTCATTTATTCACTCCAATAAAAGAGTTGATTCCGTTGATTCTAAAGGAAAAATAGTGTCGTGAGTATGGTGTACTACGCACGGCGTAAAGTTTGCGTTTGGGTGGTCGTATTAGTCCCGACAAGGACACATTGGACGGGTCGGCAAGCTGAAAACGCTCAAAACTATTAAGTTTTCTAGACCACAACATCACATCTAATGACTGACCATCCCATTCATAAATATTATTAGTGACATGGATTGGAAGAACACGACCAACTGTAAGAGTATTACTTGTTTGCCAACCACTTCCTACAGGAGTTACTGAATAATTTAATGTACCATCAACATAAAGATATAGGTCGCTTCCATCATGTTCTAATACAACAGAATACCACTGATTGCGATTTAAATCGCTAGACCCTTCTCCAGGTGTTTCACCACTGCTAAATATTTTCCAATCACCTTCACGATCACCTATAAATACACCCTCGTCATCAATATTATATAATCCAACATGATATGTTTTTAATTCTCCCCCAGTCGGCCTCATACACCACGTATGCAATGCCCACGGACCAGAAGTTACAATTTGAAGCGGACATGTAATATAATCATCCACTCCATCAAAATCCAACGCCCATCTACTCAATTCTGGTATCCAAGTCCAGTCTATTTCAGGGTCCATATTTGTCAATACAGCGTGGTTTCTTCGGGACGAGCTGTCATAATACATTTTCGAACCTCGACAATTTCCACCAGCGAGTCCAGCAAACACGAGTCCGCGAGCCAACGACGAGCTATAATCCAAAACAAAATTCTCGGGTCTTTGTTTCATGATGTCAACCTCAACACCGATGGAGTTCCTAAACCACTGTTTAATACAAAGTAATGTCGTGAGTATGCTGTGTTACGAATGGCGTAAAGTTTACGTTTAGGTGGTTTAATCATATTTGAAAGCATAATATTAGATGGATTTGCCAATTCTTGTATTTCATTTGAACTAATAGCACGACGATAAATCATTACATCAGCTATTTGTCCAGCCATATTTCTATCAGTACCACATCCACCTATAGTAATAGCTTTTGTTGAGGCGATATCATGAAGCGCAGTATTATCTTGATTAACTATAATACTATTAACATACATAAATAATATTTCGTTTTTTCTAACAATAGTTACACAATTCCATTCATATTTTGTTAAACCAGCTATATTTGTATTAATTGCTCCACCGTCTCCATAAAACCATACAAAATCTCTTACACGTAACATCCACTCGTTTTCCCCAGTCGCACCACATCCAATTGCTGCTGAATATGAGTCTCCACCATCAAATAAAGAATACCAAATTGATATTGAAAAATCAAATGTATTAAATACAAATAATGAAACATTTGGTAGTATCACACGTTGTGATCCTCCAGCAAATTCTAGACCACATCGCCTAAGTTCCGGTATCCACACCCAATCTGTAGATGGCGTCATACTCGTTAAAATACCATCGTTACGATGACCCGAAGAGTCTTTATAGCACACCGACCCTGGACTTCCCCCTAAGCCTGCAAACACCAACCCACGCGCCAACGGCAAGCTATAATCGAGCGTAAAGTGCTCAGGACGTTGCCTCATACTCACAATACATCAATCCCCACAATACTACGCCATGTTCTTACAGAAGATGAAATTGTACCACTTGTTTCAATTAAGTATGGTTCGCCACTAGCTAATATAATAGGAGAAGAATTATGTCGTACAGAACCAATGTTGGGCGAAGCATAACTCATACCTTGATGCTCCAAAACAGCCGCGCCGGTCGAGGTATTGTATACGGACAGGGCCGGACTGGTTAGCTCGCCAGATGATACGGGTTGATCGTTGCGGAACCAATGTACCACAAACTCGTCGGCGTTATTAGTAACGTCTTGTATATGTTTTATTTGAGCGAAGTAAATATCGGAATCAAGTGAAGAAACGTCAGCCTTGAAATCATTTATACTTACATACTCGCCACTTACCTTAACTACGTCGGCACTTACTATACCAGACACGGAAACGGCGTCAGCCATCTCAAACGCTTCACCGTTAATTTGTGTTAGGTTAGCATCCACCGTACTACTTAATGAAATAGGTACGCCAGATATTTGTACCATATTAGCATCTACAACCTCGTTTGATAATGATACTGGAACTCCAGAAATTTGTACGGTATTTGCGTCAACTACGCCAGATACTGATACGGCTTCAGTCAAACTACGATCCGCATATTCCCAAACCTCTGATGCACTTGCTCCAGCGCCGCCAGTGCCTCCAAAGTCATCTATACTTACATACTGACCAGAAACCTGAACAACATTTACTGTTGGAACACCAGAAACACTAACCGCCGTAGTCGCCGGGTTAAAATCATTTAATGCACCTATACTATCTATTATAGCTCCACTAGCAGATAATACGTCGGTTGGAGTAGCAAATCCCGTGGCGGTCAACCAATTACTTTGGTTTGTTTGAAGTTCATTTGTATCTTCCAAAACTGTATCTACAACACCACTCACAGACATTAATTGAGTTCTTGTTGCACCATCATATTCTGACAAAGCTGTATCAACCTCGGCGTTGACATCTGCTGCGCTTAGATCATTTAATCCATATACCACACCGCTAATACCAATTAATGCCGCGCTATTAGTGTCCATCTCAACACGAACTTGCTCTGCCGTAAGGCTTGATCCGGCACCGCCAAAATCATTAATACTAACCTGTTCACCAGAAACTTGTATAACATTAACATCTGGATATCCAGCAGAAGCTGAAATATATTCTCCAGAAATTTGAACTATATTAGCATCTATGATTGATTCTTGAAGTACATATTGTCCGCTTACTTGTACAACATTTGCATCTACAATACCAGAAACAGAAACAGCCTCAGTCAAACTACGATTCGCATATTCCCAAACTTCTGACGCACTTGCTCCAGCACCACCAGCACCACCACCAAAATCATCTATACTTACATACTCACCACTAACTTGAACGACGTTTACTGTTGGAATACCCGAAACACTAACTGCCATAGTTGCTGGATCAAAATTGTTTAAACCATCTATTCTGCTTATTATATCACCGCTTGCTAATGCAACATTTTCAGGAGTAGCAAAACCAGTAGCTGTCAACCAATTTCCTTGATTAGATTGTAATTCATTTGTATCTTCTAATACTGTATTTATAACTCCACTTACAGTTATTAGATCAGTTGCAAGAGCAGCGTTGTCTGTACCACGCATTGCGTCACCGTTTAGACCCGCCACATTACCAGAAATTGCTATAAGCGCCGCGCTATTAGCATCCATCTCAACACGAACTTGTTCTGCTGTAAGACTTGATCCAGTTCCACCAAAATCACCGATATCTACATATTCACCACTTACTTGTAATATATTAGCATCAACAATACCAGCTTCATAATCTACGGCTTCACCGTTTACTTGTACAACATTGGCGTCAACAGTACTATTATCAGATGTTATAAGAACTCCACTAACACTTACCACGTTCGCATCAAATATATCATCAACAACAAAATCTTTTATCTTAACAAAACCATTTACACCTGCAACAGTACCACTTACTTGAACATCATAGTATTGTGAAGACGAAAAACCATTTGCTGATGTAGCGTCAAAACTGCCCCAATACGATCCCGTAATTCCATTACGCGCCGTCATAGAACCATTTAAAATTAACGCAGCCCCACTCTCATATACATACCACGCTGGTGTAGTATCAGCCGCATAAGAAAATCCACTTACCGGATGATAAAAATTTGCAGTAAAATATACCGCGTCATTTAATGAGATAAACTCTGACATTTTTCATATTCTCTATGTTCTCTGTAAAAGTAGTCTACCTAGTTTATATCTATAACCAGGGCGTATGTGGGGCACGCCCCAATATTTTCGTTTAGGTGGTTTTATCAACCCGCCAAGCATTGGATTGCTACGATCCGCAAGAGCCTGAATTTCACCAACAGACAATACTCTTGTATAAAGCAATACATCTGAAGTTTGTTGATCACCAAAAATAGTATTCATTCTATTAGCAATTATATAATCTGCACTAAATGATGTAGATAAAGATGTTGGAGTTGTACTACCACCTGGGGTTAGTGTTTTTTGTATTCCATCAACATATCCACGTATTCTGTCTACAGCATCTAATGAACCATCGTAAACTAACGTAATATGATGCCATCCTAATCCAACATATGTATATGGATAATTTGCATCTTCATTTTCTGCTGAAAAATAACAATTAAGTGTGTCGCTCCAAGTTATCATAAAACGAACACCAAGACTATCAGCTAAACCAACAGTGCCAATAGAAGAATCTATTTTTACCCACGTAGCTATTGTTCCAACTGTTGCTCCACAAAAAAATTTACTAATACCTAAAGCAGTAGCATATTCATCAACGCCATCAAAATCTAATCCCCACCGCCCAAGTTCCGGCACCCAAATCCAATCTGTTTTAGGGTCCATATTTGTCAATACACCATCGTTATGACGACTTGAAGAATCTTTATAGCGCACTGATCCAGGACTTCTTCCCAACCCCGCGAATACTAGTCCGCGAGCCAAAGGCGAAGCGTTATTTAGCACAAAATTGTCTGGACGCTCTTTTACCATCTTGTCACAATTCTTCCGATTCTAAAGCGTCTCTTTGTCATTGGTGTATAGCGTATAGCGTAATATTTGCGTTTAGGTGGTTGTATTAATCCTGACAAAAATGGATCGTATGGATTAGATAAAATATCAAGTTCATAAGATGTTAATGCTCTAGTATAAAACATAGCATCAACCATATATCCACCATGACTACGATCATTATTACTTGTTCTATTACCATTACCAAATTGACTGTATTGATTGCCAACAGAACCACTATAAGTCGCGTCAATATCTAATTTAGTATCAAGATACACTTTAAAACTAGAACCTCTTCTAACTAGCGCTAAATGATGCCATAGTCCATCTCGTATATCACTACCAACTCCAATTTCGGCCTTCATATAAATTCTTAATTCGTTTTCGGCTGTACCATAAGTAGTATTTGTATAAAATAATAACCAATTTGTGCCAGTAGAAGTATGAGAAGAAAAAATACAATTTGAAGCAGCCGCTCCAGGCTGTATTTTTGACCACGCTGTAAAAGTAAAATCACCATCGGAAGGGACCATATAACTAGGCACAGCAATCATTGCAGTTGATCCGGCACCAGGAAATAAAAATCCATACCTACCAAGATCATTAACCCATCTCCATCCTGCTTGTGGAGTAATATTTGTTAAAACTCCATCAAAATCATATGATGAATTATAATATGTGTATGTTCCAGCAGCATTTCCAAGTCCAGCAAACGCTAAGCCTTGCGCTAACGGCGAGCTATAATCTAAAATGAAATTCTCGGGCCTTTGTCTCATCCTCTCACCAGCAACTTTCCTACTTTGAAGCGTCTAGAAGGAACTATAGCAGGAACTACATAATACTTACGCTTTGGATATTTTAATAAGCCAGAATACATCACATTATCAATATCAGAAAGAATTTTAATTTCTATATTATCCAACAGTCTATTGTATATCATAATATCTGCAATCATTCCATCAAATTCTCTAGCATCTGAATGATTCCATGTTCCAATTCTAGCATTAGTCGCTGTATTTGGAATAGGAGCAATTGACCCTACATAAAAACTACCAGGAACATTATTGCTATTTATATAACAATCAATATTGGTTGAAGAAAAAATTCCAATTGTATGAGTCCAAGTAGAATAATCATATACATTAGTATCAGTAGTTCTCCAATTATTATTGTTAACAGATAATCCATATTGTCTATTAGGAGCATCCATCCAACACGAATAACCATTTAATGCACTACCATTATCACTTTTGTCTATAATTCTTTGAAATTGATCGCCTCCAGAATGCTGATTAACCCAAGCGCAAATACAAACAATTCCTTCATTCAACATTAATTTGTTACCAACATTTATTGTCCCCAATTCAATATACTCATTATCACCATCAAGTTCTATACCAAATCTATTAATAGTAGAATCAAACTTCCAATCAGTTACTGGTTCTAAATTTGTACCAACTCCATGATTTTTATATAGAGACTCATCCATATAATAGTTAGAACTATTAATTCTGCCAAAATTAGCGTACACTAATCCGCGAGCAAGAGGATGAGTATAATCTATACGAAAATTTTCAGGACGCTGCATTACTGCAATTCATCTGTTACTGGAATTAACGCAACATAAACGCCAGAAGCGTTCGCGGCAAAAGCCTGTCCGCTGTCATTCTTAATAACAAACTGGCCATATCTTTCTGGAGGAGTAAAATAGGAATTGATGACCGATACTTGAACATTACCAGCATCAGCACCGGCACCTAATACACCCACGAAAGTAAGGTGTTGTTTGTATTCATCAATGTCAGCCTCGGCACCACCGGCAGGAGTCCAAGCCGCGTCAGCACCGGTAACATATGCGCTACCATCTGCCGCATGACCACCCGCGTTACCAACCGCCGCAGTCTCCGAAGGAGAAGAACTCCAATAGAATTCAACCGCGTTACCTGCCGTAGGAGCCGATGCAAAAGATACGGCGGCTTTAACTGAATAGCCTTGAGCACGACGCGCGCCCAAGTCAGCCTTAGTCGCTTGACGAGCAGCACCGTCAGCAAGACTTGTCAAGTCAAGTTGGTGTGAGCGAGTCAAGCCGCTGTTTGTACTATCATAGTCGGTTTCATCAGCCCAACACACTACAGTGTTTTCTGTATGAATTAAAATTTCATTAGCCACTTAAAAACTCCTTATTGTTGCACTATATAACTGATAATGCTATTTACCGCAAAAGTTACATCATTGTCTGAAGATGTGGTTGGTGCAGCCTGAATAGTAGAATTTTCAAGAACTTTCCAAATCCACTTTTCAGCTTCGTCAACTGGCGCACTGTTACTATTTGTAACCTTACGAGCCCACGCAAGTCTATTATAGTGGTTTTCGGTACCCTCATCTTCATTAATAATATCTACGGCAGCTTTAAACATAGCGACCGCAATTTGTTGACGTAAAACTGATTCTTCTGAAGTTGCAGCAGTATAAATATCTGTATAAGCCATTTATGACTCCTCTTTGTTAAGTTTGAAAAGCAAATGCTCCGATTGATGTTTGTAGAGCAAAATATCTTGTTGATTCTATAGGTTCTTCTGATTCTAGTATTTGTGGAGGTAGCCCAGCCGTAATATATGCGGTGTTTGTACCTTCTGGATTTTGATCTGCATTTTTTGCTACAGGTAAACCTGCTGTGATATAAATTGTGTTGGCCATTATGGTAGCTCAATTGCAACAGAGCGGAGGGTGGCGGACTCGGTTAGGTTGTAGTTGTCAGCATCCGAATCTATATACCCATAATCATCGTCGGCAGAATCACCACTATATTCTACTAAATGATTTGTCGTCTCACCAGCATCTGTCAATTCAGAAATACGTGCATCACTATTAACATCGTCTGTATTATCGAAATAGCAGTACCCAACAACCGCCCTTCCTATAGTAGGTGGCCCATCTATTCCATTAGAATTACTAGTAACTCGTGTAGCATATACTAGTGGTTGAAAAGTACCAAATCCACCCGTTATTCCTTGTCCGCAATTATGAATAATACAACCATGCACACACGCTGTTGCTTGAATAAATATTCCAGCGCTAGTACAATCTCGAAATAGACAATTAATAATAGAAGCTGTATGTTGCACATAATAAATTCCATATCCACACGCAATAAATGAACAATTAATAATATCTATATGGTAATATGGATAACGAATTCCGTTAGTACAAGATAAAAACAAGCATTTATGAAAATGACACCCATCCATTCGAGTGCAACTCGATACTCCATATTCTAAAAGCGAAAACTTACAATTATGAATTACACTATAATATATACCTTTATTTGTGGCAGCATACAATCCGCTTCCATCAGCATTAGTAAAATGAAAATTCTCAAACCAAATATTTGTTACACTATTTGCGTCTGAATTAATAATATTAATGGTATTTCCACCACCATTAATCTCAAAATATGTCCCATCATTTTCACCTAATGCATTACAACCTATATAGTATATAAATCCATCAGTTTTGTTACCAGAGTTTCCTGTCGATAAATCTGTAACTGTTGACACATTAAGCGTTCCACGACACTTAACAGTATCACCAGCAACAGGAGCTGTCCCATCCGTTCCAGCGATAGCACGCGCCAACGTTGTCCACGCATTTATCCAACTAGTTCCATCATCATCTCCAGACGCATCAGGATCGACATAATATGTTGTTGCCATTATTCTACCCGCATATCAGAATATGTATAAATAGTATCAACCAATTCATTGTCAATTATTACTTCATCAATATCGGTTACGTGTGAACACAACTCATCACATTCAGACAAACCAAAATCAACTTTATCAGGATGTAGGTGTGAACAAAACGACTTGTGTAAATGAAGACAATTTTGAACAATAGCATCTTCTGGTACATCACAATTAACTAAATTACATCTATAAAATGTCAACCCCAAAACACCACTACAAATTACCGTATGTGGATTTAGTTGCATCAAATTCCATTCTTCAATAACATCTCCACTACTAAATGGAAGTGGTGCTGTACCTAATTTACTATTACCACGACTATATACTTTACTCATCAAATCCCCACTCTTTTAAGTATTTATATAGTTTCATTGCTACATTAATAACAGGATCTTTAGCATCTTGCCATCTACCTTTAGACATTTCAATCCATTTTTGACGCGCTTCCGGCGACATTCTATTCCAAACATCACGCCGCCTATCTAACTGATTTTTAAACTTTTCTAACTCAGGTAGAAACTTTTGAGACACTAATTTTTGATTTTTAAAATCATGTACTTTTTTTGCTTTTTTTGCCATTATTTTATAAAATTCGATATAAAAATTGGATTAACAACACCGCCCTCGGTAGCAACTAAAGTTCCAGTGTAAACGGTATTACCATAACTTACTCCACTTTCAACGTCTGCGACAGCAGGATAATCAAGTTTTTGTCTCCAACACCACTGAAAAGAATCTTCTCCATCAAAATCTTGAGTAGAAAGAATTCTAAGAAATAACTGTCTATCTGATGTAGCGCTGTATGAAACAGTTAATAGTTCCCAATCTGTATCAGAAAGAGAATGTGAGTCTTCTTCTATAACTTGATCTTCTTCACCCCAAGTTTTACCTTTATCTATTAATTGTATTGTTGGTGCCAATATCCAATCTGTTGTTACAGAAGGTTTAACGGCACATTCAATTACAATAGTTTCACCATCAATAGTATTAATAGGAATATCTATCCAATTTGGAGCTGGTGTCGATTCGCTATATGGTAATGAAGCTGGTATTGATAGACTTGTATAAATCCAATCAGGATCTGGTAAAGACCATCCACAAACTTGTAAATCACCATGAGTACCTTCATCATAAGCTATAGAAGATCCGGTTCCGCCCTGACAATACCAACGTAGAGCACCATTATCACCAGCATGATCAAACGAAAAAGCACCAAGAATATTTGTACCATTATATGGCCAATCTTCTTGACTAAAAGCGTAAAATGGTGTAGAAGAATTTAATTGAGTAGAATACAACTTACAATCCACAGCTCTAAGATCGTAAGTATTATCTTCCAATATTGCACCGTGAGCGGTACATTGTCCATAATATATACCAGTTCCACATTTTCTAATTATTCCACCTATGTAGTGTCCAGCACCATTACGCACACCATAAGCACCATATTCAATAATTCCGTTTAAAGTATATGAAAATCCCAAATACAAACCATCACCACATCCCCTTATAATACCATTAAAAGTATGTAAATCTCCATCTCCAGAAATTGCATCATTACAACTTACTATTTTTCCAGTACATAAATGTGATACTCCAACATATACCGCAACGCTACAACCATGAATTAGTCCAGATATTCTATTAAAAATTCCACCATTTATAGGATAAGTACATCCACATATTTCTGCGTCCACATCACAATTGTCACAATCATACATTAAATTACCATTGCCACAACCTTTCCCATAAAACTCAGAATTATCAGTTCTATATAATGCAGTACTATTAGCTATGAATATTCCAGATGCACTTATATTGTCAGAATAGTGTACAGCATGATATAATCCACTTAATATACCATTAATAATATGATTTTGACCATAAGCAATACCACGACTATAAAATGTTGTTGTTGATCCTGGTTGATATGTATTTCTTATCTCACAATTAAAAATTCCACTATCAGTGATATAATCAGGATACGCAACAATATTGTGAGTTGTTGATGTACTATTACTACGAATAGCAACATTTCGTTCTAATAAATAAATACGAGAAAGGGGAAACTGTGCTGAATTTATATTATTGTTAGTTAAAGTAAGAGATCCAGAAGCGATAACTGCTAAACTATCTCTTTGTTGATCATAATATGATGTTGGACCAATATCACAAAGCGCAACTGGACTACCAACTTTCCACGCCGTATCTCCGGTAACATCCTGAACAACATTAATAGTTTTAGTACCGGTGTTACTATGTCCAGTATACATTGTAATATTACCACTACCAGGATGTGTGATATCAACTATTTGATTGTCACCATTTTGTAATGCTAATTTACACTTAGTGCCAGAAGAACTTCTAGTATAATACAGATCTTCTTCATATAAACCACTTGGTAAAATCCCGGTACTTCTTACTTTAACAGCAGTTGCATTAGAAGGTAGAGTAGTATCCCAATCTATATAATCATCGTCGGGTGTTACATATGTGACTTGATCTACCGGACCATAAGACTGCAAGTAAGTTTCTACATACTTAATATCTGGTTCTGTACAATATAATTCTATATCAACATCACCAGCAGCTATAGAAGCCGTGCCTTGTAAATCAATAATACCACTATTACTAGCTTGTAGTGGGGTTGTATTACCACGTTCTCCATCACTATTAGCTGATAATCTTCCACGTACTTCGCCCGTACTAGTTCCATCAATCCATCCACCTGTTCTTATTTTTAAATAGCCATTAGTACCATTAGCAAAATATAGTATTCCACTACCAAGAATAGATACAGAAGATAATCCAACAAATGAAGATTGATCAACATCCATTAACACTTTGTGAGAAAAACTAATATAAACGTCATCACCATCTGCCGGAACTCCATAGTCCCATGTGCCAGAATCACTCCAATTACCATTAGTAACACTTGATTTTGTGCCCATTAAATATCACCTGGAAGTGTTAAATCAGATTTTGCCATTACAGTATTAAGTTTAGCATTACTATCAGCTTCATAATCTTGAACTAACTCAGACACACGATTCATTAAATTGTGCAAATCTCCATATTGTTCAACTGGAAACTGATTGTTCATACCAGCCCACCATCTATTTAATAGATATGTACAACGACGATACGAAATATGTAAAGCACGCGCCGTTTTTACAGCGTCTTGTTCAAAATCGCCAGCACTATAACTCATATAATTATCTCCTCGAATTCTCCAAACTTTTCATCTATTATTTCTTCCATTAATCTATTCTCTAATTCTAAAATAGCTAAATTACGATCAGTATTGCTTGGTTTAGATTTAAAGT
>Ga0272441_10012242_pt1 | contig 12571 bp, 10 predicted proteins | sample SSMProp6N_FD_193582 | JGI IMG/M metagenome (GOLD analysis project Ga0272441, IMG submission 193582) | Marine sediment archaeal communities from Little Sippewissett salt marsh, Falmouth, MA, United States - SSM-Prop-6N | ecosystem: Environmental > Aquatic > Marine > Wetlands > Sediment ...
GTCCGGCCCGATCATCCCGCAGCCGATCACGGTAATTTGTCTAATTTCCTCTGCCGTCATAACAGCCTCCGGTTTTTTTTCGTCATCACGCGCGCCCGCTTCAGCTTTCCCGCATCGGGAGCCTACGTGGCTCCCGATGCGGGAAAGCCTGGCAAGCGCGTCTCGGGAGTCTACAGAAAAGCCTTGAAGGGGATGTTGGGCTCGTCTACGTAGAAGTTTTCCTCCCCCTTGGGATAGTTGTATCGTCCCTTGTCCTTGTCATCGGGATAGGTGAACTTGCCGCCCACCTTCCAGATGAACAGCTTGAACTTCATCGAGTAACGGTTGAAGTGATGCAGCAGCTCCAGCTCGTTCGGATCCACGCTCTGCATCGACCACATGTCGTAGTGAAAGGGGATGAGCACCTTGGCCCGAAGATTCTGGGCGATCCGCAGGGTGTCGGAGGCGGTCACCTTATCCTGGATGCCGATGCCGTTCTCCCCGTAGGAGACCAGCACCACGTCGATGTCATGGTCCCGGCCCTGGACGTAGAAGCCATTGGAGTAGTGGGAGTCGCCGCTGTGATAGATGCTTCCTCCCGGGGTTTTCACGATGTAGTTCACGGCCCGTTCGTCCATCGGCGGCAGAGGGTCCTTGGAGAAATCTACACCGAAAGGCGGCGGGGTGATAAGTACCGTACGGTCGAAGCTGTCCACGGCCAGCACCTCCGTATCCCTCACCTTCACCGAGTCCCCCGGCTTGACCATCACGATGCGCTCCTCCGGGATACCCCACTGCCTCCAGGTCTTGCAGACCAGCTCCGGACCGACAAACTTCGCCTTGGTGTTCTTGGCCACGGCCGCGGCCACGTACGGGCAGAAATGATCCCCGTGAATGTGGGTGGCGAACAGTGCGTCCATATGGGTGATGGCGAAGGGATCCAGGACGTGGGGGCTGCAGCGCAGGTACGGCGGCAGCACCCGGGCCCCGGTCATGCGGGTCATCTGGTCGTCTTTGATCTCCTCGTAGGGTTTTTCCTTCTTGGTGTGCCTGCCCCGCTGGGCCCAGTAGTCGATGGCCAGGCTCGCCTCGGCGGTCTTGACCCAGATGCCGGTACAGGCCAGCCACCACATTGTGAACTTTCCCTTCGGAACCTTCTCCTGCTCGATCTCCTCGTTGAGCCAGGTGCCCCATTCCGGGAAGTTGTCCTGCAACCAGCGGTTGCGGTCGATGTCGTTGATGTTCAGCTCAGCCATGTCTGTCCTCCAAACTGATATTGCTTTTTATTTACTTTCTATCCTTTAACAAAGGAATATGTTTCCTATCCCTTCACAGCCCCGGCAGTCAATCCCATGATGACGTTCTTGGCCGCTACGAAGGTGAAAATGAAGGCCGGAATTGCGATGATCGTGGCGATCGCCGTGATCTTGCTCCAGTCGATGCCGGTGGTGCTCATGAACAGCGATACAGCCACCGGGAGTGTCCGGGTATATCGGTTGGTCAGCACTAAAGCTAACGGAAACTCGTTCCAAGCTATTCGAAAGGTAAAGATCGCCGCCACCGACAATCCGGGCATGATCAACGGAATGATGATGCGGCTGAAGATGGTGAACTCCCCGCAGCCGTCGATCAGGGCTGACTCCTCTATCGATATGGGGATATCGACTATGAAGGTCCGCAGTACCCATATGCAGAAGGGCAGGTTCAGGGCGATGTAGGACAAGATGACGCTGTAGCGGGTATTCATGATGCCCAATTTGGTCCAGAGGATGAAGGTTGGTATCACGAGAACCACTGGCGCAATCATACGGAGAAACAGAGTGCTGGTCAGCACCACCCGATGCCCCATGAAACGAAAGCGTGCCAAGGCGTAGGCCGCCATCGCACCGAAGCCTATACTCAGAATCGTGGAGCTGAGCCCGATAATCACCGAGTTCATGAAGAAACGGAAAAAGTTCAAGGTACTCAAAACAGCGAGATAGTTCTCGATCCTCGGATTGAAAAACCAAATCGGCGGGATGGTAAACACCTGAGCCCTGGTTTTCAGGGAGGCTGTAATCATGATGTAGATCGGGAACAGACTGATCACCGCCAGAACGATAACCAGTACATACTTAAGTACTTTCCAGCCCTTCCAGGTTACTGCAGCCATATCTTACCTCCTACTCTCACCACGGGAGGTGAAAAACACGAACATCGTGATCAGAAAGATAATCAACAGAAGGATCACCGCAATCGCCGAGGCCAGTCCCAATCGCTGGCTGATAAAGGCGGTTTTGTAGACTGCCATCGATAGAAGCTCCGTGGATTTCCCCGGCCCTCCGAAGGTCATGATGTAGACAACGACCAGACTGCGGAAGGCGTCTATAAGCCGCAGAGCTGCGGTGACGATTATGATCGGCTGAATTACCGGCAGTTTGATGTGTCGCAGGTTCTGTAGATAATTGGTGCCGTCTATCATACCGGCTTCCATCAGGTCCTTGGGCACTCCCTGCAGCGCGGCCAGCAACAGTAGGAACACGAAAGGTGTCCACTGCCAGATATCGGCGACAATGATCGACGGCAGGGCGAGTTGCGGTTCTGACAGCCACATCCTGGCTTCGATTCCCAGGACACTCAGAAAGTAGTTGATCATTCCAAAAGAGGGATCGTAGAGGTAACGCCAAACGACCCCAACCACAACCGGAGCAACCATGATGGGCAGCACGAAGATCGTTCGGAAGATGCGCAGTCCGGCCATCTTCTGCTCCAGCAGCAGGGCTAAGATCAAACCGACAACGATCTCCGAAACGGTGACAGTTAAAGTGAAGATTAAAGTGACCCGGATATTCGTATAGAAGTATTCGCTCTTGAACAACTCGACGTAGTTGCCGAGACCGCGGAATACCGGAGCCACCCGGATATCCCGGAGCGCCCAGTCGAAAAAGCTCAAACCCAGGCCGTAGACTACGGGAAACAGCATAGCCACCAGGATCACTGCCAGCGCGGGGAACAGAAACATGTACGGCGTTGTTCTTTGAAGAAGCTGTTTAGAGGTCATCTCCTATCCTCCTGTACACTGCAGCACAAACACAGAAATTGAGCATGATTGGAGGGGGTGGGGCGGGATGCCCCACCCATCCCCATAATAATACCCTAAGACATCAGTGAAACTTAGTAGTAGCCGGCCCTCTGCATAATGTCTTTGATCGGCTGGATGATCCCGTCCATGGCGGCCTTGGGCGTTTTCGCACCGGTCAGGACCTGATTCACAGCCACACCGATGGTCTGGTTGATCTCTCCCCACTCGGGGATGATCGGACGCCAGTCCGGGTCGGCATACTTGATCTGCTCTACAAGGACCTTGAACTCGGGGTACTTTGCCTGGAGTTGAGGATCGCCGTATACGGAGTTGCGTACCGCCATTCCACCGGCTTCCGCAACCCTAATTCCTACTTCTTTGGTTGTCATCCACTGCATCAGCAGGAAGGCCGCCTCTTTATTGGCGGAGTTGGAGGGGATGCCTACGCCGAATCCGCCGGTTTCGGCGGAGTAGATCTTATCCTTCGGATGCAGGGCATATCCCACTTTACCGTTCACCTTTGACTGGGCAGGATCCCTGGCCAGACCGGCAATCTTGTCATGGTCGATGTAAAAAACCGCCTGGCCCTGCAGGAAGGATTCATCCATGGAACCGGCTTCGAAGCCCGGGATCCCCGGCGCACCGTACTTGACCGCCTCTTTCAGAAATTCGAGGGCCCGCAGCGCATCGGGGCTGTTCACGATCGGATTCCACTTTGCGTCAAACACCTTGCCACCGGTTGGATTGAGGTGGTTGAGGAATCCATGGGTGGCCTGATGTCCGGAGGCGCCGCGCATGGTGAAGGCGTACAGATTGTTGTTCCGGTCGACGACCTTGGGAAAAGCTGCCCGCAGATCGTCATAAGTCTTCGGAACGCCTATGCCCTTGGCATCCAGTATGTCTTTGCGATAGGCCATGATGCTCGTTTCCGCCCCGAAGGGGACACAGAACAGCTTGGAGCCGGGTCCGCCCATGTAGATCTTCTCGCCTCCGACCCGGCCGGTGTTGTCCACGAAGGCCTTGACCAGATCATTGAAGTCGTAGCCCGGCACGGCCAAATTCGGATCGGCGAACAGGGGTTCCAGCTCCGTAAGCATGTTTCCGTCCACGTATTCCGTTTTCCACATGACCACCAGACTGATTAGATCGTAGTCTCCGGTCGGTTTGGTCATCTCGAGGATCTGTTTGTCGTGCATGCGCATGTAGTCGATCTGGTCCACTTCGACCTTCATGCCTGTCAAGGCCTCGAACTCGCCGAGATTAGCGGTGACGTAGTTGTTCGCCTGGTTGGGGGACCAATTCACCACCAATCGGGTTCCCGCGAAGCGCTGCCAGTCGAAGCCCTCCGCTCCGGCGGCGCCAGTCGTGGTCGCCTCTTGACCGCCTCCTGCCCACAGCATTCCAGCGGAGCAAATCAGGCCCACAGTCAGCACGAGCCAAATCGTTTTTCTAGGCATCATCTGCCTCCTTATTAAAAGGATTTTATTTTTCCGGGTCAACGACCCGGTTCGGTCCAAATACTCTGTACCCGACAATCCGAGTGTTCCCTTCCGGATTGTCCGGTACCGTTCAACAAAACACGGGCAGATTCTTGCCCCGAACGTACTGCTTGGAGGCGTCGAACTGCGGTTGATAGTCCCAGGGGACGTACAGTCCCGTGTGTATCGCCTCCTGCACCCGCCGCCGCTGTTTCTGGCTGCGAACGACCCGCCGCCTCAGCGCGGCAATATCGGTTTTTCCGACTGCCAGCTCATGCAGTTCCTCCACCTTTGTAGCGTATTCCGGAATCTCGGCAAGGTTGTCGAGCTCGTGGGGATCCTTTTCCAAATCGAAGAGCAGGGGCGCAAGATCGTGAAAGCAGACGTACTTCCAGTTGTCTCGGCGTGTGCCCAGCATCGGCGTCCGTACACCGCCGCCGAGATACTCGAACAGGACGTGGTTATTCCATTCCGACCCATTTCCGTCAAGCAAGGGCAGCAGACTGTTCCCATCCAAATCCTCGGTCAGGCTTTCCGCCGCGGTGTAGCCGGCCGTCTCCACTATGGTGGGGAACAGATCCACCAGGGAGACGATCTCCCCTCGAACCGCAGGCTGATAGCGTTTCGGGCAGCTCACGATCAGGGGCACGCGCAGAGACTCTTCGTAATAGGTCCGTTTGTACCACATGCCGTGCTCCCCGAGCATATCCCCGTGGTCGCTGGTAAAGACAATGATCGTATCATCGTACAACCCGAGACGCTTCAACTCAGCAATGAGCTGTCCCACCAGAGTGTCAACGTAGGAGATCATCCCCAGATACGCTCTTCTACTGGCGCGGACGACTTCTTCGGTTGGGGTATAGCGGGTCACTCCGTGGTGGACCTGCAACCAGCGGTTGTAGGGATGATGGCCGTCGACTCCCGGGTCGGGAATCTCAGGCATGCCCGCCTCTTGATTCGTGTACAGGTCCCAGTACTCTTGCGTGATTTGAAATGACTCGTGGGGATTGGTGTAGGAAACACAGAGGAAAAAGGGATCTTCCGGGGCCTCAATGGCCTGGTATCTCATATACTCCAAGGCCCGGAACTGAGCTTCCTCATCGTAGAGCAGCTGGTTGTTGGTGCGGCAGACTCCGGAGATCTTCAGCTTCTCCACCGAGGTTCCCACACCGTGCTGCACCTCGTTGTCCCAATCCCCCATCCAGCGGAAATCCGCCGGATAGATATCGGTGGTCAACCGCCGTTCGAAGCCGTGCAGCTGATCCGGACCGATAAAATGGGCTTTGCCGGACATGACGGTTTGATAGCCGGCCATTTTCAGCAGGTGCATATAGGTTGGAATGGTGGAGGAGAACTCCGCCCCGTTGTCATATACGGCACTCCGGCGTGACAGCTGACCCGTGGCCAGACAGGCTCGAGAGGGCGCGCAGAGCGGAGAGTTGCAGTATGCGTTCTCAAACACCACGCCGTTGTCTGCCAGAGAGGACAGCGCCGGTACCTTGGCCGGCCCCTGCTGTGTGGAGAAAGGCAAAGGAGCGGAGGCCATCTGGTCGGCCAGGATCATCAGGATGTTGGGTTTCCGTTTCATGCTCCGCCTTTCCCCCGTATCAACTGATCCCGGTATTCATTGGACCGCTGGAAGTGCAGCCGCATACTTTCCGCTGCCTCTTTCGGGTTCCGGTCCCGGATCGCGGCGATGACCGCTCTGTGCTCTTCAACAGCATCGAGCAGACGCTGGAGCACCCGCTTGCTGCCGATCGACTGCTCGAAGTCTTTGAACTGTTGGATAACCTCGGAAACCAGCAGGGTAAGGATCGATTTCAGCACAGGATTTTTGGAAAACTCGGCAATTTTCAGGTGAAACACCATATCCTCGTCAAAACTGGTCGAACCGTCGTTGATCTTTGCGGTGATATTTTTTTGCAGTTCCTCAAGTTCCCGTATTTCCGCATCGGTTGCACGCTGGGCAACCAGCTCCACCGCGTACACCTCGAGAACACGACGGGTGTCGATCAGGGCTTGAAAATCCTGGTCCTCGAGCTTGAGAACATTGGCCAGCAGGCCCTCAAGGGCGTCCACCCCGATCCGGGCTACATAGGTACCGCTCTGGGGAACCGTCTTCAGGATCCCGTAGGTCTCTAACCGCCGAAATGCTCTGTTGATTGGGCCCCGGGGTATGCACAGCTTCTCCTCGATCTTCCTCTCCGAGGGCAGCCGGTCACCGGGTTTCAATATTCCGCTGTGAATAAGATCTTTGATCTGCTGGATCACCACGTCAACCGGATCGGGAAGGTCGATTTTTTCAAAATGATCGATCAATTCTCGCGAAGACACCAATGCAACCCATTACACCATACAACTAACAGTTAAAAACTAACTGCTAGTTGTTAGTTTATCAGATAGAGGATCTCTGTCAAGGGATGAAATGCGTTTCTTTTACAATTATTCCTGTTTTCGAAACTCTCGTGATATCTCGAAATGGCGCCGCATGGCCTCGGCGGCCTGAACCGGATCGCGCTTCCTTACGGCAGAAACAACCTCGCGATGTTCATCCGTCGCGCTGATGAGACGGTTTCGGACTTTCGTTTTACCGGCCTTTTTTTCAAACTCTTTGAAGTACTGAAGCACATCTGAGATGAGCATCGTGATGATTGACTTTAGGATCGGATTCCCACAGAGGTCCGCGATCTTCAGGTGGAAAACCATATCCTCATCGAAACTACCTGCTCCGGCCTCGATTTTTCGAGCAACCTCCTTCTGGACTTTGAGCAATTCATTGATCTGCTGCTCGGTAGCGTGCTCGGCGACCAGTTCGGCGGCGTAGATCTCCAAGACATAACGGGTATCATCCAGCGCTTCAAGCTCCCGGTCATCGAGTTTCAGAACATTCGTCAGCAGACCCTCGAGAGCGTCCACACCGATGCTGGCAACGTAGGTACCGCTCTGGGGTACGGTCTTGAGAATTCCGTAGGTTTCCAACCTGCGCAATGCCTTGCTGATCGGGCCCCGCGGAATCTGCAACTTCTGCTCGATACTTTTCTCCGACGGAAGCCGGTCGCCGGGTTTCAGGACTCCGCTGTGAATCAGGTCTTTGATCTGTTGGATAACCAGATCCACCGGATCGGGAAGTTCAACTTTCTTTAAATGATCGAGTATATTTTGACGGGTCATTTTCCTGCTCCGTATTGTACGGTGACTGAACCGCTTGTCAAGCCAAACAGCTTCCACTACAGACCCGCGTGCCTTTGTGTTATGATCCACAGACGGCCATGAGCAAAAAACCCGCGACATCCTCCGCCCCGTCCCTTGCCGGCTTTGAAGACTGGCAGACCCTGTACAGCAACATCTTCGACGCGGTTCAGGACGGGCTCAGTATCATCGACGCCGACCTGAATATCGCCCTGGTCAATCCCTGGATGGAGAAGATGTACGCCTCGGAGATGCCCTTGGTGGGCAGGAAGTGTTACTCGGTCTATCAAAAACGGAAGAAACAGTGCCCCTGGTGCCCGAGCGTCAAAGCTATGGAGACGGGGCAGGCTTACTCAGCGGAGGTCCCCTACCCTTCGGCTAAAAAACCGACCGGTTGGATCGATCTGACTGCCTATCCACTCCGCGGCTCCTACGGGGAAATCGTCGGTGTGATCGAACATGTGAAGGACATCAGCGAAAGCAAACTCGCGGAGCTGCGCCTCAAGGAATCTGAGGAGCGTTATCGCAATCTCGTGGATTTGGCCCCGGACGGCATTATCCTGTTCGACGTCAAAGGGCGGGTCCTCGAGGTAAACAGAGCCTTCGCCCAGCTGACCGGACACCCCAGAGAGGAAATCATCGGCAAGCACTTCTCGAAGCTCCCCACCCTTTTGCCCAAAGACATACCCCGCTTCCTCAAGATATTCCTCTCCTTTTTCTCCGGGAAAATACCTCCAACAATTCCCTTCGAGTACATTACCAAATCAGGGGAGCATCGCTGGGCCGAGGCCAGGCTGAGCCTGGTCAAAGTGGAGGGGAAACCTCTGAGGCTGCTGGGACTGCTTCGGGATATCACCGAGCGGGTGGAAACGGAACGGGAGCTTAAAGAGCGGGAGGAACAACTGCGCCAGTCCCAGAAGATGGAGGCCGTGGGGCGTCTGGCCGGAGGCATCGCTCACGATTTCAACAACCTGCTCACCGCGATCCGCGGTTATGCCGAGCTGCTGGAAATCGATCCGAATCTCGAAAAACAGAACAGGGAGTGGATCTCCGATATACGCCGCTCCGCCGAACGAGCCGCCTCGTTGACCGGACAGCTGCTGGCTTTCAGCCGCAAGCAGATCATGAAGCCGCGCATCTTGTCGCTGAACGAGTTGGTTAAAAACACCGAAACCATGCTGCAGCGGGTTATCGGCGAAGACATCGATCTGCTCATCTGCTGTGATCCAAAGACCCAGCTGATCAAGGCGGATCCGGGACAGCTCGAACAGGTCATCATGAACCTGGCCGTCAATTCCCGCGATGCCATGCCCAAAGGCGGGAGCCTGCGGATCGAAACCGAAGATCTGGCTGCTGGCGAACAGATGATCCAGCAGCATGGCGTCGCTGCGGGACGGTATACCCATCTGTCCGTGTCCGATACCGGAAGCGGAATCCCCGAACGGTTCGTCGATTCGATATTCGAGCCGTTTTTCACAACCAAACCTGTAGGAAAAGGTACGGGACTGGGATTGTCTACTGTGTACGGCATCGTGAAGCAGTCCGGCGGTTTCATCTGGGTGGACAGCCGCGTCGGTCGGGGAACAGCGGTACATATCCTCTTTCCAGTAGCAACGGATAAAAGCGCAAGTGAGAGCGCTCCAGCCGGAGAAGTCGAGATGACGGGTGGAAACGAGGCGATACTGATCATCGAAGACGACGAGGCGGTGCGGAAGATGGTTGTCCGCATCCTCATGCGCTTGGGCTACACGGTTCTGGAAGCGGGGAGCGGGGAAGAAGCTCTGAAGCGCTTCGACAATCAGGAAAAGGTCGACTTGGTGATCACCGACGTGGTCATGCCTACGATGAGCGGTCCCGATCTTGTGAGCAGGATTGCGAAGCTGCAGCCCGGCGTACGTATCCTCTACATGTCCGGATACCCGGACGAAGCGATCGCTCATCACGGTATCGTGGAGGAGGGAATCACGCTGCTGGAGAAACCTTTCTCCCCGCAAACACTTGCCAGGCTGGTGCGCCGACTGCTCGATGGGGATTGATCCGCCCTGCGTATTCGCTTCTAACCGCGAAGGACTATTAATTCCTTTATTACCAGAAATTCAAAAACCTGTAGACATTGAAATTGTGAATAGCGGCAACGGCTGGCACCACCAGTACCGACTTAACTCTGCCGCTCCGAGGTACGTTCCGATATATTGATCTCTCCCCTGCACTCCGTCGAGAATAGTGAAGTTCACCTATTCATATCATCTGACATCCTCCCGGCCCACCTGTACCTTCACGATTCCCTGCTTGGCGCTGGCCCGATCCATGGCTTCCTGCATCCTTTCGAATGGATAAACAACAGAAATGAGATTATCGGTATCAATACGTCCGGTAGCCATCAGCTCCACCACCATAGGAAACACGTGTGCGTAGCGAAACGAACCGAGAACTGTGAGTTCCTTGGACATTACCAGGTTGTTATTCAGGGATGTTTCCGGCGGTTGTGTCCCGATCTGTACAATGCGAGCGCCTCGAGCTGCTGCTGTGTAGCCGAAGGACAGCGCCTGGGGTGAACCGGAAGCCTCGAACACCACATCGAAGCCATGCACCTTTTGTTGTTCAGCCTTGCTTTCATCTCGTGGATCAAAGGCGCCAACTGCGCCGCGCTCAATGGAAAACTTCCTGGCGTGGGGATCGACATCAGCCACAACTACGTCAATCCCCCCCATAATCCGAGCCATGGCCAGAACCATCTGTCCGATTGTACCGCCTCCCGAAATCAGAATGCGGCGACCTGCAAGAGAACCAGCCCGCATGACCGCGTGGGCCCCCACAGCAAGCGGCTCCGCCAATGCTCCGGCACCATAACCGAGTCGATCATCCAAGCGGTAACAGTGACTTTCCGGCACAACTATCTGCTCTCCAAAAGCACCGTCGATGTGGGGAACCGTCGCCGCCGTGCCGATAAACTTAAGGTTTTCACAAAGATTGTACCTGCCCATTCGACAGTAGCGGCAATGTCTGCACTCGATAGACGGTTCGGCGGTGATACGATCCCCTATCGACATCTTGGTTACCTGTGATCCCACATCTACAACGTCCCCGGAGAACTCGTGTCCGAGAACCAGGGGTTTCTGAGGCACAAACTCGCCGATCTTGTAATGAAGATAGTAATGAATGTCCGAGCCGCAGATGCCCACACGCTTGACATCCACCAGAACCTCCGAGGGACCGAGCTGCGACTTCGGCCGCTTTTCAAGTCTCAGATCCTTGATACCGTGAAGCACGTAGGCCTGCATTTTCGTTACCTTTTTCTATCGGATTCATTCACTTGATTTATCCCGTTGGGTAGGTGCCGTAGTCGGCGATCGCTTTCCGCATGGCCCGGTAAGTTTCCAGACTGGCGCCGGCGGCTACCACGTTGCTGCAGGTCAGCACCAGGCCACCCCCTTTTCCGGCCTGCTCGATAGCGGTGCGCACTTCTTCGCGAACTTCCCGCGGTGTGCCGCTGATCAGAGTTTCTGCATTGACCCCGCCGAACAGGCATAATTTCCGGCCGTATCGTTGCTTGAGCTTGCCCATGTGCATGCCGATGTTGCGTTGGATTCCGTGCCAGCCGTCGATGCCAATATCCACCAGATCATCCAGCACCTCCCAGAGGTTCCCATCCGTGTGCTTGACGAAATAGCCACCCATCTCGTGAATCGCCCTGCACTGTTTTCCGATGCCAGGCAGCACGAACCTGCGAAACAGCTCCGTACCCATGATAGGCCCTCGATTGTCCGAATAATCGTCCGTGGTCATAATGGCATCCACTCCCTCGGCCAGCATGGCCTTCATATAGGCGATCGAGTGGTTGACGTAAACCGCCACAGCCTTCTCCACGAATTCGGGATCCGTGATCATCTTCATAAGTAATGCTTCCATACCCACTGTCTGTTCCCAGGGGTAGGTGCCGTCCAGGGGAGTGCGGGCGATGATGAAATGGCTGTCTCCAAGCTCCCGCACCGTGTTGCGGATAGCTTCCAGTTCGGTGGGATCTATGACGAGCTCCTGGTCCGGATCGGGAAGGTCGTCGACTGTCATGTCGGGGAACTCGCGCCTGGTAACGATGTTTCCGGCGTCGGGGTTGAAATGCACCTCGTGACCCTGTTCGTCGATCCACGAGTTCTCTCCCGTCATGGTCGGCGGACCGTACTCTTTGGCTGCGGGCACCACGGGAACACGCACGTAGTCCCACTCCAAGACGCGCGGCAGCTCCACGTGGACCCTGCAAGCGTCCCGTACCACCTCATCCCGGCGGCCGTTCCAGATTGCCTGCAGTTCCTCCCAGCCCATATTATGCAGCAGCGAAGCACCCAGGATCTCCTGCACCAGCCTCCCGTCTACGGAGTTCTCCCCGGTGGGGATACGGTCCGCCTCTTCGTGCCTCAGGGCTGCAATCACCCTGTCCTTCTGTTTCATCTAGTCGTTTTCTCCTTCCGGCATCACGATGCCGAACTTTTTTGCCCACGGCTCAATGGCGGGTATGATGGAGGGATAGAGCCGCAGGCCACGGGCCAGTTGTTCTCGGCGCAGCTGCAGGGCTCGCTGTCCGGGCAGGCGTACGGCGGGATCTCCCGGGCGTACGCGGTTGTTCCGACAGGCGCCGGCCAGCCACTCGCTCTCTCTGGTGAATGCCTCTGTTCCCGAAAAACCCTGCGGATCGACGATCTGCAGGAACACGGAGGCGCCCCAACGTTTTATCCCATCGGCCCGGCCGGATCCGGCCAGGGCTGCGGTCATGGCTTCGATAAGGATGCCCAGAGCGTAGCCCTTGTAGCCCAGGTCCATCCCTCCCAGAGGCAGGATCGAGCCGGGAGGTTCGGTAAACAAAACCGCG
>Ga0272441_10012243_pt1 | contig 12569 bp, 11 predicted proteins | sample SSMProp6N_FD_193582 | JGI IMG/M metagenome (GOLD analysis project Ga0272441, IMG submission 193582) | Marine sediment archaeal communities from Little Sippewissett salt marsh, Falmouth, MA, United States - SSM-Prop-6N | ecosystem: Environmental > Aquatic > Marine > Wetlands > Sediment ...
GCTCCCTCTGGCTCAACGTCAGTCCTTTCATCGGACTGACATTTTCCCTTGACAGTTAGCTACTGACGGATTCGCTTGTCAACAACAGACCTTCACCCCTGAAACCGGTCCAGAAGTAGAGCTAGGATCTGGATCGATGGAAGGAGGCAGGAAGTGGCACGCAGACACTACCGACCAGAGGAGATCATCGCCAAGCTACGAGAGGCGGAGATCCTGTTGGCGCAAGGGATGAGGGTGCCTGAGGTCGTCAGAGAGCTCGACATCCATGAAGTGACCTACTACCGCTGGCGGAAGGAGTACGGCGGGATGCGGGTCAACCAGATGAAACGGCTCAAGGAACTGGAGAAGGAGAACGGCAGGCTTCGCAAGGCCGTATCCGATCTGACGCTCGACAAGATGATCCTCCAGGAAGCAGCGAAGGGAAACTTCTGAGCCCCGAACGTCGTCGAGTATGTATCGATGTAGTGACGAAACGTCTCGGGGTGTCGGAACGGAGGACGTGTCGAGTGCTTGGACAACATCGCTCGGTGCAGCGTCATGCTGTGCAAACGCGAGATGACGAGGACGCCCTGACTAGGACGGTCATACAGTTGGCAAGTCAGTTCGGACGCTACGGCTACCGACGGATCACGGCGCTCTTGCGACATGCAGGGTGGAATGTGAACCACAAGAGAGTCGAGCGCATCTGGCGACGCGAGGGGCTGAGAGTCCCTCGGAAGCAACCGAAGCGAGGGAGGCTGTGGCTCAACGACAGCTCGTGTGTGAGGCTTCGTCCGCAGCATCCGAACCACGTCTGGGCGTACGACTTCGTCGCAGATCGAACGCACGACGGGAGAGCATTCCGCATGCTGACGATCATCGACGAGTACACCCGGGAGTGCCTGGCGATCGTGGTCGACCGGAAGCTCCGCTCTCCAGATGTGATCGAAACACTGGCTGAGCTGTTCATGAGGAAGGGCCTACCGGAACACATCCGCTCAGACAACGGCCCTGAGTTCTGTGCGAAGGCAGTGCGGGAGTGGCTCGATCGCTTTGATGTCGGTCCGCTGTTCATCGAGCCAGGGAGTCCGTGGGAGAACGGATACAACGAAAGCTTCAACGGCAAGCTCAGAGACGAGCTGCTCAACCGAGAGATCTTCTACACCCTCCAGGAAGCGAAGATCATCATTGAGAACTGGCGGCGTGAGTACAACGAGATCCGTCCACACAGCAGTCTCGGGTACAGACCGCCTGCACCGCAGACCCAAACAATGATCCCGGCATTCGCCTTGGCAGGAGGTGGTCGTTTAGACTAACTCTAAGAGTGGACCGGTCGTAGGGGGCAGGTCACGGCACTTCTAGAGCGAACGATCTGCACAATCAGCCTGCTAGCCCGATGCGCTTGAGCAATGCTTGAAAACGGGAATGGGATCTGAGTCGATCAAAGGCGGGAACCTTCAGCAATGTCGTCACATGTGGCTCCCGAGCCGTGGCTGCGGCCTCGAGCCAATCCATAGCTTCATCAGCCTTTCCGAGCTCGTCCAGGATTCCGGCGACGGCAAAGCGGCGATTCAGTCGCCCTGAGCTATGCATGAGGACTGCAAGTTCATTCTCTGCCTTCTCGGGTTCGCCAAGTCTCGCATGGATTATGCCTCGATCCATGTGTGTGTGAGCATCCCAAAAAGGGTCGGCACCTCCGAACACACGCTCTGCGGCATCGAGTTCATCGAGTGCTTCTTCGAGACATTCTTGCTGGATGAGGCATTTGGCTATCAGGTTGTGCGCGGAGTTCCAAGCAGGGTTTCTCTTCAACAGTTGGCGGAAGAACTCGATCCCTTCGTCGTATTGGCGTGCGAAGTAGCAGTTGATGCCGGCATGGTACAGAATGAATGCCCGAGGAGGATTGCCTGCAAGGGCTAGTGCCTTGCGGATTTCGACCTGACCTTCCTCTATGCGCCCACGGCACGTGACGCATTGCGCCAGGTTCACGTGGGCACACGGGTTGTCAGGGTGCTGTTTGAGGGTCTTCCGCGTGATGGCCTCCGCGCGATCCCAATCCCACATTGCAGCCAGGCAGTACCATAGCCCCCACCATGCGCTTTCAAGTTCCGAGTCAATCTCAAGAGCTTGCTGATATTGGTCCACAGCCTCAACGAGGCGGCCGGCCTCATGAAGACTTCTAGCGTACCTGAGTACTACAGGGGCAGACAGAGGATCCAGAGAAAGAGCAGTCTCGCTTTGCTGACATGCGTCCTTGAACCTGCCTGTGTGAATCAGGAGACCGGCATACCAGTCATGAGCTTGCGCGTAGTTGGGATTGAGTTCGATGGCCCGGAGAAACTTGCTCTCCGCTTTGTGGACATCCCCTTCATCCAGCCACGCAATGCGCCCGAGAGACGCATAGGCCTCAGCGCATAGCGGATCCAGCTCAAGAGCTTGCTGTGTGCAGACCCTGGCTTTGTCGTAGCAATCCGGCGCCGAAGCGAACTCGACCAGCAGCAAATACGCGTCTGCCAGGCCTGTGAACGCACGCGCATAGTCCGGCACAGTGGCAATGGAACGCTCGAAGAAGTCGATCGCTTTCAGGTACGCTTCGCGTGTGCGCCTTGCCAGGAATAACCTGCCCCTCATGTAGGCGGTGTGGGCCTCCCGATTCGATTCCTCCTCCTTGCGGATGGCTGCTTCCTCTTTGGCAAGAAGCTGGACCTCTAGTGCAGTCGCCACCTTTCGTGCCACGTCGCCCTGTACACCCAGGATGTCTTGCGCGTCGCGATCGTATTGCTCGGCCCAGAGATGTGCCTCGCCTTCGACCTTAATGAGCTGGACGAGAATCCGAGTCTTGCCCTGCACTTGCTGGACGCTACCTTCCAGCAAGCTGCCGACACGAAGCTCCCGCCCAATCTCGGCGACGCTCTTCCGGGCACCTTTGTACTTCAGTGCTGTGGTCTGCGCGATGACTTCCAGTCCGGCGACCTTTGACAGGGTGTAGATCAGCTCTTCCGTTATCCCGTCCGCGAGGAACTCGTTGGCTGGATCTGGGGCGACGCTCACAAGCGGGATTACCACCAGACGGCGCGGATCGAATCGCTCAGCTCGCGTAGACTCACGTTGTGAAAGCTCTCGGAAGAGTTCCTGTGTCTCCACGGATGGCTCGACACCAAGCTGCCCTTGTAGTGCCTGCTCCAGCTGCTGGTACGTTCGCGTCATCTGGGCACGATGTCCCGTGTCGCTCTGCACTTTCAGCAACTGCTGCGCTGCGCTCTCATGACAAGCGTCGACGGCCAGGATCTTGCGGCAGCACGAAGCCACTTGGCGGTGTCGGCCAAGCTCGGCGTAGCATGCTGCCAGGCGCGACAATCCTTGGAGATGCTGCTCCCGCAGACGAGACCTCGTGTTCTTCGCCCAATCCGCATAGCGATCCTCGACAAGGAACTCCCCTCGGTACAGCGCGGAGGCGGATTTGAGCGAATCAACCGCTCTTGTCCATTGACTCCCGTCGGCATGTTGGTGTCCCTCGGCGATTTGCTGCTCGAACTGCAAGCTGTCCAGCCAGGAATCGGAGTTCGGGTTGAAAGCGTAACCCTCACCGATGCGCTTGACGTACTGAGAATCGGATCCACGTCGCAAGCTGGGTTCAAGGACCTTCCGCAGTTCACTGACGCGCGCCCGGATGTTCGAAGCGGCGCGGCTCACGTCTGCCTCTGGCAACACGGCTTCAATCAGCTGATCAACCGTAAATGGGTCACCTGGCGCCGTGAGTAGAACCTTAAGGAGGCTCTTCGTCTTGCGCCGCGGCCAGGCATCCTCAGGGATCGCCACTCCATCAAGCATGACTTCGAACGAGCCCAGGACTCGCAGGCACAGTCTCGCAGAAGACGTGTCTTCCATCTCGCTCTCCAACCTGAATTCATCATCCGTCAGAGTACAGCAGCCCGCAAGTCGAAGCTCGCTAGATGACACACTCGGAGAAACCTGAGGTCCGAGACCAGGCTGTGCTGATGATGTAGGCGCTTTGGCACACATCTCGCTAGAGAATCCGAGCGACGAACGCAGATGTGCCGACTGCAAGCGAAATTCTGTTCTAGCGCTTGCGAACTCGAAGTGTGCTACCATGTCTTGCGCTAGACGCAGACGTCGACCGATGTTTGCTCTGCTCATACGCTACAACTGCGGAGCTGGGCACAAGAGGACACGCGTGAGTGAATAGGGGAGGACGGAATGCGACATCGCAGCTTGGCGGCCGGTTTCATTGTGGCTGTCATCGCCTTCTCAGTTACCGCTCGTCAGGGTTCGTTTCTCGATAGCCTCACGTTCATCACAGAGCCGGACCAGGCCATGTCCATTGAGCGAGTCATCGCGGGCGACATCGACATGCACGGATACCAGGTGACCGGCGAGAGCGTGCAACTCCTTGACCAGCACAGTATCCCGTACAGAGAAGCTTTCTCTGGCTACGGCGGGCTTCTGCTCAACATCCCGGAGTACTCTGCCGACGGGCGATTCAACCCACTCGGTGACAAGACGATACGACAGGCCGTGCAGAAGCTCTGTGACAGGGAGTTCTGGGTGTCGGAGTTCTTGAGCGGCAACGGATTGCCGATGTACTCGCCAGTCCTTCCCACAGCCGCCACGTACCCGTCGATCATCGCCGAAACCACGAAAACGGCGATACGCTTCGCGTTTGACGAGGCACTCGCTCTCCAGATGATCAATGACCGCATGCTGGAGCTGGGCGGAGCCAAGAATGCCTCCGGGAACTGGACCATCGCCAATAGGATCACCGGCGTGATGGAAGTCATTGAGGTCGTAGGAACCATCCGTAGCGGCGATGCGCGCCGCGAGATGGGCGACTACTTCTGTGACCAATTGGAGAAAGCGGGTTTCATCACTCGCCGCATCTACGGAGGAGGCGGAGAACTCTACAGCTACTGGGGGGCGAGCCTGCCCGAGGAACTGACCTGGCACTTCTACACAGAGGGCTATGGATCAGCCGGCATCAGCTTGACATCCGCGTCGACCTGGGGGTCGATGTACACAGATGCCGTCAGCGGCTTCCCGTTCGGAGCGATGGACAAGGAGTGGTGTACTCACACATTCGGCGAGGGCTTCTACGACGCCGCCGTCCGAATCTTCACGGGGGACTACAGAACGGCCGAAGAACGCCTCGGCCTTTTCCGGCTTTGCGAGGAGCTAGCACGCGAGAACCCGACCCATATATGGGCGTGGAACGTCGCGGCGGCATTCATGATCCCCGAAGGCATCGGTGTGATCCACGACCTTGCTGCCGGGACGTTCTTCCACAGCTTCGCGGCACACTCGCTCCGTTTCCTGGATGCTGATGGCGCGCCAATCCTCGGCGGCGACATGGTCGTCTCGAACCAAGAGTTCCTAGTCAACGCGATCAACCCCGTTGATGGCTCGAGCTGGCTGTATGACGCCATGTTCACGCTCCCGACGCAGGACTACCCCGTCTACACCCATCCGCACACTGGGATTCCGATTCCGCACATGGTAGAGAAGGCTGAGGTTGTCGTCGTGACCGGCAAGCCCGTCATCATCGACACCACAACCGTCAAGGATGGCTGGTGCACGTTGGAGTTCGTTGACTCGATCGAGGTCCCTGGCGATGCATGGGGCGATTGGGACGCAGTGAGTCAGCTGTTCATCCCAGTCAGCGAGGTCTATGAGAACGGGGTCACCGATTGCGCGTCCAAGACGACCATCACCTATCCGGCCTGGCTGCTTGACGGGACCGTCGTATGGCACGACGGCAGTCCGTTGACTCTCGCAGACCTTGTCTGCGGACTCATTGTGGGATTCCCGTTCGATGCAGCGATGCCGGAGAGCGCAGTCTACGATGAGTACAGAGTTGCCGACTACACCGCGCGCATGAGCACATTTCGTGGTGCGAGGATCGTTTCGGAGAATCCGCTTGTCGTCGAGATCTACAGCTCCGCGATCAGTCTCTACGCGGAGACCATCGCGGCAGGGCACGCCGGGCTCCTCTGGCCGAGAAGTCGGGGCGGCATGCCTGCGTGGCATCAGTATGCGGTAGGCTACAAGATTGAGGCAGCTGGCCTTGGCGCATTCGGGGGCGGGAAGGCAGCGGAGCTGGGCATCGGCTGGTTGAGCTACGTCGCCGGGGAACAGCTGCAAGTCCTGTTGCGACAACTCGATGCCATGGGGGACTTCGTGCCGTTCGCGCCGACCCTCGGGCAGTACGTCTCGCCAGCGGAGGCTGTCGAACGCTACAGCAACCTCTCCACGTTTGCCGCCGACACTGGACATCTCTGGATCGGCACAGGGCCGATGTATCTGGCGGAGGTTGCTCCTATTGCCGGCATCACGATTCTTCGAAACAACCCGGACTACTTCCTCGAGACAGGCCACTATCTCGGCCGTGGTTTCGACGAGGTTTGCATTCCGGATGTTGTAGCAGGTGGCCCGGCCACGATTGACATCGGCACCGAAGCTGTCTTCCAGGCCTCCATCACGCTCGGCGGCGAGGCGTATCCCGAAGGCTTCATCAAAGGGGTCACCTACATCCTGATCGACGCATCGGGGAACGTCGCTTATGACGGTGCGGGGGTCGTTGTCGGTGATGGTGCTGCCTCGATTACCCTCACGGCCGATCAGACGGCAACGCTCTCCGTGGGTACGAACCGGTTGGAGGTTGTGGTGGTCACGGAGACCGTCGTCCTTCCGAGCTCGACGACGGTCTCCTTCACAACTCTGTAGAGCGATCGGCAGGGCCTCGGTTTCGTTTTCGACACTGCGTTTGGGCCGAATCTCGGGTGAAGGTCAGGGCGCAACCTACTCAATGACTGCAGGGAGGATATGCTCCCAGAGCATCAGCTCCGCCGCCGGCCCGTCCATTGTGGTCAGGCTTCTCGTGTACGTGTCGCCGCAGAATGTCCGCAGGGTTGTGGCCACGACCACCAGCTCTAGCTCCGGAGCGATCCACATGAACTGATCCGCGTATCCGAACGCGAAGAAGATTCCATCGACCTGATCGGAGTAGCAGTTGCCGGTGTAGCGCCACCAGTAGTATCCGTAGTCGTAGCACTCATCGTAGCTCACCCTGGCTGCAGTTGACGATTCGATCCATTCAGCCGGGATGATCTCTACACCATCCAGGATTCCTCCATTGGCGCACAACTCCCCGATCTTGAGAAGATCCAGTGGGGGTATCTGCAATCCCCAGCTGCCACTGGATACGCCGCCCAAGGTCTTGGCCCACTGCCATGTCTCGATGCCCAGAGGAGTGAAGAGCCAGTCTTCCGCAAGCTCCTTCGCAGTCCGCCCGGTGGCTCGGTAGAGGACCTCGCTGACGATGTGGGATAGCGCGTTATTGTAGTTGAACTCCGCTCCCGGCGTGCTGATGACGGGCTTCTTCAGGGTGTAGCCGACCAAATCACTGGTGAGGCGGAACCCTCCTCTGCGAAGCTGCGCGTTCCGCGTTTCATGCCACTCGAAGCCGGCTGTCATCGTAAGGGCATGCTCCAGCGTAATGTCCTGCCTTGCCGCGAGCTCATCGGCTGTCATACTCGACGCATAGTCCTGGAAGAAGCTCATGAGCGGCTCATCCACGCTGACGATGTATCCTTCCGCAATCGCAATCCCGACCAGCAAGGAAAGGATGCTCTCCGTGATCGAATAGACGTCCTGCGGATTGTCGGAGTAGGTCATCGGACTCTCGCTGCCGTACATCTCCAGCGCCAGGACGCCGTTGCGTGAGATGAGGAGCGTTCCGATGTCTCCGTATTCGCCTGCCTCCACGGCTGCAACGAGACCATCGAGCGCAGATTGCTCGAGCCCAGCCTCTTCGCGCAACCTGGAGCCCCCAGGCTTGCTGACCTCGTACTCGGCAGCCTGCATGCAGATGCCGAATCCCAAAACGATCAGTAGGCCGAAGATGACACTACTGGATCTCACTGCGCACCTCCTTCGGTCCGGTGAACCTAACCAGCCTCCCTGGGAACCCTGCCTAGGTCCCGGAAGGGCTGACATCGATCGGCAGCTCGGGGTCTGCCGTCCACTCCACCTCAGCTTGCGCATTTCCACACCCTCCATGCTTTGAGATGGGGAACCGTACACGAGGCGACTTCCGATTCCGCTCCGCTACTGTTCCATCAGAGGCGAATGGGAAGATCGAGCCAAAACATCGGAGATCCGAGGGCGACGCTCGAAACCGCGTGAAGAGGTGACCTGCCCCGCTTACAGGGTTCACGTCCATAGCAGCAAGCTCAAATCGTCGGTCCCGGTCAAGAGAGGGTCAGCATCACCGGGCTGTGTGGGGTCAGCTAGCAGCCCCAACCGGTCCCCGTGGTCCCGCCCACAGAAGGCTCTCCAGCAACTGCCGCGAGATTGACTTGGCCTCTGGAGTTCGAGACTTGTCCAAGAAGGCCCAGAGCAGCGCTAACTGAAGACCCCCTGGCCATTTCCGGGTTCATCTTGCGCGCCGAAGCAGGTGACTCTCCTCATCCCGACTCAGTTGCCCTGGCTCTGGGCTGCACCGATCGTCTCTCGCTTGAAAACGCCAGAACCGGCGCTTCCGAAGTAGAGCCAGCGCCCGTCTGCAGTCACGACCATCGTGTTCGTGACGTTATTGCCGTTCGTCCCCGCTTGCTGGTTGAATAGGCCGCTGTTCCACGGGCTCCACTGGGCACCACCATTGACGCTGACGTACACGCCATCGAATTGACTAGCGAGGTAGATCACGTCCGGGTCAAAGCGATCGACGATCACCCTGTAGAACTCCTGGCCGACGTCGAGGTTGGCCGTGATCGGGAACCAGTCTACGCCGCCGTTGGTCGTCTTCATCACCGTGCCGCGGAACTCCTCGCGCCCTCTTCCCTCGTTCTCGCCGTTCTTGGAACAGGCGTACATCGTGTTCGGGTGGCGCGGATCGAACGCGATTGAGAAGGCCTACTGCTCAGCCGGCCAGCCGCTGTCCCATTGCTCCCAGTGGGCTCCGCCGTCCACGCTGCGGTTCACGCCGTTGTACGTCCCAGCGTAGATGATGTCGTGGTCCTCCGGATGTGTGACGAGGCAGAAGACCCCATCGTCGGTCCAACCGATGTTCCGCTCACGCCAGGTCTCACCGCCGTCGGTGCTCTTGTAGATTCCGGCCGGGAAGGTCCCGAAGAAGATGGTGTCGGGGTCATCAGGATGGAAGAGGAGCGACGTGTACTGATACAGTGGTCGATTATCCCAGATCGGCCAGAACATGCCGAAGTTGCCGAACGCCCTCAATTGCCGCCAGCGATTTCCAGAGGCCGAACAGCCGTAAATCTCGTATCCAAGGCTGCCCGCGAGCAAGCGTCGATCGGCCGTCATCGCGATCGTGCGGATTTGCGAAGCGCCAAGACCTGATGCTAGATCTTGCCAAGTCTGCCCGCCGTCGGTCGTCCGGAACACACCCTCCTCCGCAGCGACGTACACGGTCTCCGAATCGATCGGATCGACAAGGATCTGGTAGACATGCTTTCCCACCATGCTCCAGTCGTCTCCGCTTGCTGGGATGTCGAGCAGCATTCCGTCGTACGACTTGAGGATTCCCCTGCCCCACGTCCCGAGCCAGATCACATCGGGATCGCTCTCGCTGATGTCAAATGTGTACCAGCTACAACCGTACCGAGAACTCCCGAACGAAGGTTCTTGGTACGGTGACGTCAGGTGTGCTACTTCCACCTTCCCGTCTGGGCCGTGATTTGGAGAGTAGACTAGGAATTGGGAACAGTCTAGAGTTGCCCCAGAAGCGGACCGGCCAAGTGGGCTCTGCAAGGAGCGCGCGCAACTTTCGTTGAGCGAGGAGGCAATGCCATGATTCTGGATCGCTGGGCAGGAACGCGGGGGCCATGGCTGACCGTGTACTTGATGTACATCGCTCTCAGCAATGCTTGGGGCACCTTTAGATCCCTCGACACTTATTGGAATCTTGTTTCTCACCGCGCGCCAGATGTCCCACACTGGCCGTTTCTGGCGCTTGGGATCCTATCGAGTCTCGCCGTTGTCGGTGTGGTAGGCTTGTGGCTTTGGAGGAAGTGGGGGCTCTTCCTCTATCTGGTTTGTTGGGCCTCAGTCCTGGGCGTGAGTATCTTCCTCAGCGTACCTTTCAGCACGTACCTGCTGATCCTAGCCAACGTGGCGCTTCTCTATGTGTTCCTACGACCGAGGTGGGACCTTCTGCAGTAGGAGGGGGTTCTTGTTTCGGCTCGATGGCCCGCCCGGGTCCTGGCTCTTCGTGAAGCCGGATCGCTCGGTGTGTTTAGACGGAGTGGGAAGTCTAGCCAGCAGGAAGGAATGTGTGCACCATCCTCTCAAAGAGGTCGATGAGCACGTTCGAATCGAAAACCGTTATGGAACCAGGCTCGTAGAAACTAGGGTTGCCCGTGTGCATGAACAGGGAGATCTCGTAGCGTTGATCTCCGCAGTCTGTGAAGTAACAGACCTTCTCGTAGCGGTTCCCCACCGCTCCCTCTGCTGAGTAGTGTTTGGCGAAGGGGACCCCAGTTCCAACATGCTGCCCATCCAGCCCGATTGTCAGAGCGGACGCAGCGCACGGAGAACCTCTCAGATGTGGCGGTACTGGAGGATTTGTCACGCCGATGGTTACAGAGAACTCGAAGAGGTTCGTTCTGGTCCCGGTACCTTCAATCGAGGGATCGCATGCGGAGACGAATGTGACCACGGCACCCCTCACGATGTGTGCGCTGGGAGTACTCGCCACACGGAATTCAGAGGGGTATCTGATCCTGAACTCGTACTCACAGCTCCAGTAGGTGAGCCAATCCCCCAGTTCACCCTGATCTAATGCAAGTGAGGCCCGGGAGATTGCTGATAGGAGGCAGTCTGAGCCTGCGGAGGTGCTGGACAAGGATGCCGCCACCAAGAGCAGCAGCATCAGAAGAGGTAGGATGGCTGCTCTGCAGATGATGCTCAAGATACCCCTTTCCCGTGGTCGATCTACGACGGCTGTGTGCTCACAACGTTGCCGATGCAACGTAGCGTTGTCCAGTACCCACTCTCGCACGCCAAACTGCGGTCTCCAATCCGATGGGTCTGATGGATGGGGGTCGAATGCTCGGCTCAGCGAAGGGACATTGTCTTCCCTGCCCAATCACCTGTGGCGCGTCTGCCGACATCGGAGCGTGTACGCTTCTGTGTATGGTGCAATCCGTGCGTACGTGGATACACTTGAAGGCTTGTCGAATCATCGTCCTAGCAGCGTTCTTGGCGGTTGCTACCTCATCAACGTCCCTCGCGGACCAGCTTCAATGGAATGCTTCTGGCGTATGCGAGGAAGCCGTGCAGGCAATTGGGTCGCAATCACTGTTGGTCTCGTACTGCTCGCAGGCAGATGAGGACTACATTGAGCTGTGGTTGGTTAGCGAGGCGTACACCATCGGCACTCCTGTTGAAGGTCTGTTTGAGGTCATCGTTCGTGCCAGACCACTGCATGAGTCTCGGATGCTCTTCTCCTCTAAGGAGTTCCCCGTGTCGGATGACTGCTTGGCTTTCAGAGAGGCGAGAGATCCTAGGTGGTTCTATGGTGGGATAGATCTAGCATACACGTACATCCATACGGGGGAAAGCACCTTCCAGTGCTTGGGAAGGGTGCTGAAACTCGAGTGTCTCGTCAGAATCGAGACGATCAACTTGCCCGACTGCGTGATAAATGGGGATCAGGAACGGAAGGAACGCTGGCCGCCGTATCCTCTTCCAGTGGATGCACCGTCGGACCAGCCCTCGTGGCTGGTCCGCTCCTAGAGCTAGTTCATGGTCTGCTCGACCTCGAGAGGACTGGAATTCCCGTTCTTGCCATCAGGTCTGAGATTCGCAGCTCCGGCACGCTTCGCGAGGATCGCAGGCGAGTTCCAGGCCGTCACGGAAGTTTCTTCCGAAGGGCCTTTCGGAAGCGCGCTTGAGGCGATCTACGCCTCGGTAGACGCATTTGGAACCGTGAGCTGGCCCGGTCGCGAGGACATCGAACGGCTATTCGTCCCAACAGGATAGGCATATCCAGATCCTAGCTCTACTTCTGGACCGGTTTCAAGGGGGCAGGTCACTGCAGCTGTAGTTGCCCCCAGCTTCTCATGCGGCCGTTCTCGACGGTAAGATCATCGACGTCGCCGTGGAAGGGGAGAACATGAGCGCTTTCGGGGTCTTCATTGGGGTCACGGTGGTCTCACCGGTGCGATCATGATGCGGTGCGGCTCGCTCGTCGTGATCCTTGTCAGCTGTCTAGCACTGGCAGCTTCAGCGAGTCTCAGCATCTCCGGGTTTCTTGTTGACATAGAGGTTCTATCAACGGGCGAGCTCTCTGTAGTTGAAACGCTCAACGTCGCATTCGATACGCCCCACCACGGCATCTATCGCGAGATCCCGATGTCATACCGTCGGCCAACTGGTGAGAACCTCACGATCGGTCTTGAGGTCAGTGCAGTCGCGCTAGACGAAGACGTCGTGCCGTACACGGTGAAGCGTAGTGGGGATGACATCCTCATACGCATCGGGGATCCCGATGATGTGATTGCAGGCCCCCACACCTACACCATTGCGTACATGGTCGATCGCGCACTTCTCTT
>Ga0272441_10012244_pt1 | contig 12569 bp, 9 predicted proteins | sample SSMProp6N_FD_193582 | JGI IMG/M metagenome (GOLD analysis project Ga0272441, IMG submission 193582) | Marine sediment archaeal communities from Little Sippewissett salt marsh, Falmouth, MA, United States - SSM-Prop-6N | ecosystem: Environmental > Aquatic > Marine > Wetlands > Sediment ...
TAAAATATTTAAACAAATGCTGAAAAGCAAGGTTAGTAAGGTCAATTCGCACACTGGCCTCGGTATCCAGCCGCTCAATCGCATTAGCATCCTTGCAGAAGACCATTCCTATTTCCCCGATGTTTGTAAAGGCACTATTTGCCGGACGGGCCTTAATCAGATAGGTATCGGAGTCGATGTAGGTATTTGTGCCGCCAAACGTTGGAGGATATATTTGACTGAAATTAATATCCCACAAGCGTCTTATACACTTGTGTAAAGTGATATCTCTTTGAAAACTGCGAGCAAAAGCGCCTTCGCGCAACCAACCGCTGGTTTCATTGAGGCTGGGGACATTTCTATTATCAACAGTTACATAACCAACACCCTGAACAAAACGCTGCAGTTTTATATTACTATCCGCGTCAAAGACAAGACCGGGACACTCCTGGACTAATGCAGGGTCAATTTTAATCAAATCATCAGTCTCAAATTGCGCGTCAGAGTTTTCATTTCTCAATATACAAAATTGTCTGTTGGCTGGCCAAATAATAGAAATTGGTGGATTGCCATCGATCACAATTTGCCAACCGTTAGGATCTGCATCCGCCGCATAAGGTTTGTAAAGCTCAATTGCATAAGATTTATTGGTTATGCCAGGAATGGGTGTAGGATTAAACCAGTGTATCAGTTCGGATATATAAATACAGGGTCTTTCAAAACCGTAGTATGTGCCAAAAAGGGAGCTTACAGCATTATTCGGGTCATAGAGAGCCAGCGGAAGGTTAGGGTCGGCACCATCGATGTAGTCTTTGATATTAACGGCTATCTGTGCAGCTTCGGCATCTGTTATAAGAAAATTATTCGGGTCGTCATTTCGAATAGTCAATAATGTACTATATATATCAAAGGCACCAGCAGTATTGACATTGAGCATTTTCCTGCCATTCGGGTCAATAACCCTGTCCATATTGTAAATGGTGCCAATATGCCTGTAATCGTAATCCTCCGGGTCGTAATTAGGGTCTGTGGGATTATTATTCGCCCGACAAAACCACCCGGGGAGATTTGAATCAACCGGTGTTCGTAAACCGATTTGAAAGGCATCGTTCCATACTTCTTCAAGTCTGGTATCTATATCCGGAAGATTTATAAGAAACCTGTTTCTCAACTCCAGTTCTTCTGAGATATCGAAGGGAGTATATCTCCCATTCGGTTTATTATATTGCCATACAACATTTCGCCTATAGGCAAGAATGTCAGTAGGTTCCATTGAGCAGCGAGCAAATTGTAAATTGTCGGCAGCCGCGGTAAAAGTCCCGTTACTGCCACGTATGGAAAGTTCCGCCAGGTTAATTTGTGTCTGGCTTGAACCATCAAGGTCGGTGACTGGTAAATTGGAGTCACCTGGGTCGAATTTGTATGCTGTATTGACATTGAGCATTGCGCTGTTATCGATGATTCTGACGGCTGCGAAAATGGGTTCTCCCTTGCTGCCGGTGGCATCGGGTAGTTGTATCCACCTGCTGTCGGCCACACCATCACCATCGGCATCAGCCGGACCGCCAAAAGCAACGGGGCTTAATACATTAGCAGGATCATAAGCTCCTGTAATTGCATCGCTCGGTGAAACATGTGAGGCTGCCAAATTGTAGGGGCCAACTGGTTCATCATCAGCATCTAATAATCCCAAAGATCCCCATGATTCCAACAATCCTGTTTTGAATCCTGTTGTCGGCTCTATAAAATCATAAACATCGCTTATATGACGCCATCGATAATTGCCTGGAGCAACCTCATAGGGTTCCAGCGATGCCAGCCAGGGGTTTGCTGAGTCGGGGTAATCATAGTATTCCCGGAAAAGCTGATTGGGGTCAACTATTCCGGGGGTATCCAGAATCAGCTGCTCGGATATCTTTGCTATGACCGAATCGACGGCCAGATTCAGCTCTTTATTTTCTATTATGGCCGACGTTGAGATTTTGTCCACCCGCGCAACCATAATAAACATCACCCCAATAACAGCCAGCAGGCTGGTCAAAACCACTGTCAGAATAAGAGCAGAGCCTCTGTCAGTTCGTGACTGTTGACCTGTGATTTGTATTTTGTATTTTCTTTTCATTTCTTTGCCACTGATTTTTATATACCAGGGTACGAAGATTAATTTTCCAAATATACAATATGCGTAAATGTCCTGCCTTTTTCCAGGATGCCTTTCGAATCGTATAACGTGAAGGTAAACTTAAGGGCCTTGGGCCAGTACTGCTTCGACGTCGAGGGCATCCAAATGGCCCTATAAAACGATGACGAAGTGGGGATTGCGACTTCGATAACGTTATACATAGGATTGGGGTCGGCCGGAAGACTTGTAGTAATATCTCCCCCTCTTTTTGTTACTGACAAACCGAACCATACCAGTTTATTTCTTAAATCCGGGTCAGGATTTGTTATCGGGTATCTTGTTCCGTCAGACCACTCGATTTTTACTTCACCGACATTCTCGCACATCAACCTTCTGACATCGTTTGCGTCATTTCGAATATTTATTACAGGCGGAAGACCAGTCAGCGGCGAGCTGAGCAGCCTGTCAGCATCAGTCAGAATCATCGGCGGATTAGCCACGCATGCAGCATAGCTTATAGAATTGCAATCAGGCAACGGCAACAATGGCGGCACCGGAGACGGTATTCCCAACAACACGATATCCCTCGCCAAATTCCACCGGCTCACCGGTTTTTTCTTTATCAAATCAAAGAGAGAAATGCCGTCATGGCCAAAATAAACCCTTGCTATGGAAGCTTTCACAGACTCGTCATACCAGGATTGAAAATCGCCCGTGCAGAAATAATACATTCTGTCGGCCCGGAAATCAACCGCATCTGTGGAATCATCGTACTCATTTCTATTTTGCTCTTCACAGTGCAGGATAAGATATGCATCCGGCGGCAGTTTCCTGAAATCGGCGTTCAACTGGTCGGTGACAGCCCGCAGTTTCTGCATAATGTCGGTGTTTGCATTGGAGGTGCGGTGGGAGTTGATGCTGAGCTTGAAAATCACACCCGAAAAAGACAGCACCATCGCCAGAAGCGCAACTGCAACCATAAGCTCAATTAGTGTAAATGCCTTTTTCATTTTCATGTCTGAAATCAAAATTGTATTTCTTTTTGATATATCGCTATGCAGGGATTTCTGCCTCCGCCGGCCGGCGGCGGAACCACCCAGACCAAACGTTCACCGTTAAACAACCAGTTTCCATCAAGCAAAATAATATCATCGTCAGTAGCCGAAATATACCGCTCCAAAACCCTAAATCGCTGTCCAGTCCGGTCATCCACTATCGTACAATCGTCATTAATAAAGCTTGCTTCATCAATATTGTCAGAAGGCGGAGGAGCAAGGTCTCTTATTAAAAGCTCGGTGGGATTAAGACTCGTAACGGCCACCTTAATCGGCTTTGGAAAGGCAGTTTGTAGAGGCTCGTTAGTCATCAGGTCTCTTTCCCAATAACGTTTGCCGCCTCCTATTTTCCTGTACACAAAGACCGTTACCTGCACAAGAGAAGTAGATGGGTCCTTTCGCCTGCACAGGGCAGACCAGTAAAATTTCTTTTCGGAAATATTGACACCGGTCGAAGGATACGCAAATTCGCTGAAATGAAGCGGTACGGCTGAAACATCGTTAAAATCAACACAGGCTAAGGTTCTATTTATGTCCAGCGGTTGAGTAGGTTCCCCCGGCCAGCGAGTTAAGTCATTAACATCAACACCATACAGCCTTATCTTTGCGAAGGCCTCGTCAGCCACCACCGCCCCGATGGTCCGCTCGGAGGCTATCGTTGCAAAATGGATGCCTACGGGAAAGACACCGGCTACGAAAATCAGCCCGACGGTGAGTATACCGACCGACAGCAGCACCTCGGTAAGCGAAAAACCTTCATTTTTGCGTCTTCTTCTCATAGCATTATCTATCCGCTGAAACTATCGTGCCCGTGTAAGGGTTAATGTAGATAACATCCAAATTCCGTAAATAGTCCGTCCATCTCCTGTTTGGATTTACCCTGTCAAACTCAATTTTGTCATAGATAACAAACCGCCTCCGACTTGGCTCCGGCCCCAAACCACGGCCCATATCAGTAGGGTATGAATTATTTCCAAAATAATCATCCTGCACGAACATACCAACGTTGTTGTTTTTTATGTTTTCCGGGGAATTAAAGATATCATCCATAGAATCATTTAGATTCATTGGCCGATAATCACCATCTCTGTTTCTCGTGCGGACATTGTGTAATACCATTTTGCCGGTTGGTGAGAAAACAATGGAAAACGTGGTCGTATCCGTAAGTTCAAAATCCTCGTCAATGTAACTATCCTGATTGGGACTAAGCAACCCATCATCAAGTCGAATCTCACTATAATTTAAAGTTCCTGTCCTGCGGTCGGTGACAATTGTCAAATCCATCACTCCGATATTGTCGGGCAGTTTGACCGGCTGGATGCCTTCAACCGCTCTAAAGCCAATCGTAAGGCCGCCCATATTTTGTGGTTCTTCGTGTATTACAAAGACCATATATTGATGACCTTCTAAATCCTTCTGGAACCTCACGCCGACATACTTTTGCTCTTTGGCTGCGACGGCGCGGGCCGAGGCCATAGCGGCGCTTATCATACCCTTTACATTGCCCGCAGAACCCAGCGAATTAAAGAGTGTACGCACAGCCGGTATCGCAAAAGCGGTAAGCAGAGCCACAATCGCAACGACAGTTGTCATCTCGACAAGCGTAAGACCGGATTGTCTCAGGTGTCTTTTCATTTTTATCTGCTCGTTACATCATCAAGCGTATCAAATTCTCCGTCAGGACCAGCCGACATAATTACAGGAAAAGCCCTCCTGCTTCGCTGCATATCGTCAAGTTCCGCCTGGCTCTGAGGAGATGGATTTTCTTCGTAATAATCATACCGCAGCGTCCTGCCGGTTTTGCTCTTTTTGCCCCTTTCAAGCCACGGGTCAACAAATCTTTTAAGAGGATAGCCCCTGCCATCGATTACAATTGTCATCTGGTTGCCGTTTTCATCTTCATCAGTTATCAGCGAGCTGTCAATTCTCTCAAGGGTCTTTCGACAAGCTGGCACCCTGCTCAAAAAGAAGTACATCACCTCGCTGCCGGAATATACCGGGTTGTGAATAATGGGTTTGGCAGGGTCGGCAGGCAGAATTTCGACGCTTGTCGCAACAAGTTCATCACGCAAGGTTATTTCGAGATCGTCCTGAAGGAAATCAGTGCAGTCAAGCGGAAACTTAAATTCCGAGTAATTGACATTGTTGTAGCTGTACTCGTAATCGGCAAACTGCTCGAGGGCATCGGTAATAATCCCAATGGTATTGCCGGCAAGCTGCTCCTTGGCCTTGTTATCAAGGCGGGTGGCTATCGCAACTACCAATGAAGCCAGAATGCCGATTATGGCCACTACGGTCAGAATCTCGACAAGCGTTACGCCTTTTTTGTTTCTGTTGTTATTCATAGCTTTAGCCTGCCAAATATGCCGATTAAAGCTCATTTTCCAAAATTAGTAATATCGTCCTTGGTCCCATAAATACCATCTAAACCTGCTGAAATTAATATGTACGAATCAGGGTTATAAGGCAGTTGTCTGTTTGTTGAAGCCAATAACTGCGGGTCGGTGATATAATCGTAAAATTCGATTTCATCGCCGACGGGTACAGTATTAACCAACTTATGAGCTTCACCGAATAACCCGCTTTGGGTCAGCCTGCCAAGGTTGATAAGAGCAACATTATCTTCGCGATTGTATATGTTGTCCGATATAAAAGTCGCTTCACCTAATTCATACTTACTGGAAGTATTTGCCCTGTAATAGAGAATCGGGGTGCCTGCCTTACGCGTAAAGGTTTCACCGTTAGCGCCTGTCATAGTAATAGTTTTTATGTTGAATGTGTCACAAAGCACGAATGTATCCGCCTCTAAAGGTGTGGGATTATTATATAATCCCTGGTACGTAACAGACGTAGCAGGGTTTGTAAAAGTTCCCAGATAAAACGCATTGGCGGTTCCAAGTTCCAGGTAAAGGTCTTCCCGCTCCTTTAAAGTATCGGCAACGAGATCACCATCAGTGTCTCCTCTTGAACCATCCGGATCATATGTTAACCACCCACCATTTTCATCGTATCCATCAGCCCTCCAAGCCGAATCCGGATGAAAACCCGCCAGGTCCCAGCCTAAAAGAGCCTCTGCCAGTTTCTGAGCGCCGCAGTAATTCGTTACGAGGGTGGGCGGGGGCAGAACCACACCGTAAGAAGGTGGATAATCGCCATAATCATTACGAAACGCCATAAGAGCCATCTCAATGCTGGCAAACTGGGCCTTTTGCCTTGTCTCTTTTGCAAAACCGCGCACCATGTTGAACGTCGGCAGCAGCACCCCTAACAATATTGCGATTATTGTTACAACCGTCAGTATCTCAACAACCGTAAATCCTGTTATTTTTCGCTTCACGGCTATCTCCTTTTATAAAATTATTTCAGTTTTTAACGGCTGCCTACCACAACTCGTATATCCAGTTTGTTTCAAGCCACTGCTCGGCCAGCTTGTTAATATCATCGTAATCCCCACTTGCAAGTTCCCAGTCTTCGGCAAGAAACGCAAAGTCAGTAAAATTAACTATGCCGTCGTTATTTCGGTCCATATCCAGTAACCGGTCTCCAAGAAAATAGCTGCTGTCCAGCCAGCTTTCGGCCAAAACCGAAAAGTCATATAAATCAATAACATTTTCATCGTCTGCAAATAAATCGAATCTCTCTTCCGATGGCTCCTCCAGCCACTCCTGGGCCAATATCTCCAAATCAGGCCAGTTAACATAACAATCGTAGTTTAAATCAGCCCACAGATACCCGAAACCTTCGCAATAAGTATCGAACCTGACGAAATCCCATTGCGTCAAATACTGATAAAATGCTGTTGCCGTAGTTTCCTCCACGTTGGATTGTATTCCGACCGATAGTTTGTGCAGTCCTGCACCGTACAGTCCGTTGACATCAACGGTTGTATTGAGATATTCACCGCTTCCTGTCGGCGATAAGCTGTCGGAATTCCATACTTCCTCATCATCTATCAGCAAAATAGCGCTTCGCTTGGCCGCGTCCCAATAGGCAGGACCATAGTTGGTGGTAAGTTTCAAATCAAAAATGATGTCCTTAACATCTTCGAGATATACCCACTGCGAAACTACTCCCTTATCGCCGACAGCAAAAACCGGCTGGCTCGGTATTTCCCATCCGGTCGAATGAACGCTAAGACAATAGCCTCCTTCAACATAAGTTGACCAGCCGCTTTTAACCCATGCGACGAATTTATTCTCCGGCAAATTCACATCCGACCAGCCATGAGGTGTATTATCTTCCGTGATATTACTTATCGAGCCGTCTTTTTCGAATGTGCCGTTAACAATCACGCTGACACCTGCTTTCGTCAAATTTCCGAACAGTAACATAGCCATTATCACTGCTGCAGCAATCGCCGTCTTTTTCATCATCAACCTCTCCAGCCCTTAGAGCCTTTTCTGCATTCAACTACCGGGTAAAATTAAATATATCGTCGTCTGTGCCGTATTCGCCGTCGAAACCAGCCGATACCAAAATATAAGAATCCGGCCTGACCGGTCTGGGGAATGCGGTAACGTTTTTGTCCCGTATCATATCTGTGTAAAACAATGTCTCGTCCGAAGTAACGCCATCTTTTGTCGGCTGACCACCCTCAGCTATTGGATGGTAATAACCGGTGTCAAACGGCAAAGGAAAGTTTATCAAGTCGTAATTATCATCGTAGTTATAGATGTTCATCTGGTTGGTACCTACACCGACACCCACACCAAACCATCGGTTAAACTGGCGTGAAACATCCGCCTTGAAATAAAGTATCGGCATGCCGGTCCTTTTACCCGTGAGTGTGTTCTTAACGCGGTTATAGACATCACACAAAACAATTCCCCCATTCGGGTCATACGTATCAAATACTCCATCAATAGCCGTACCGAAAACACCTCGCAGAGTATTGACATTGGCGCCGTCAATTTCTACATACAGGTCTTTTCTGGCTCTTAAGTTCTGCGGTGTAATAGATAAAGTTGGAGGATATAAGTCATCGCCGGGTGCAACCAAATTATCGTTCATGTTATCGTTCATACCATCGGCATGGAAAAGCGAGTCCTTATGAAAACCCAGTAAATCCTGACCTACCATGGCCTCGGCAAGCTTCTGCGCACCACAGTAATTTTGTTGTGGATTGTCATCGTCATACCGCCCGGAGTCCGGAAGCTCACCGTAACCGCCTTCTGAATCCGGCCTGGAGAAAAGAGACAGCCCGGCGCTGATACTTTTGAACTGGGCATGCTGCTCTACCCTTTTGGCATACCGCCTCGCCAAAGCAAGGGCCGGCATAAGCAGGCTAAAGAGTATCACAATGATACTCATTACCGTCAGCAATTCCACAATGCTGAAAGCCCTTCGTTTACGTGATTGTTTAAGGTTCAGTTTCATTTTGGTCTCCTTCCTTAAAATAACATGGAATTTCGATTTTCTACTCAAACTCATTTTCTAAAAACCTGCCTTTCAGGTTTCTTAACGCTTTATTAATATCCGTCTGTTTCTTTATAACTCCTCGGTTTAGCCTTCATTAAACGCTCAGGGTAGTAATAATATGTATCATTGGCAAAAACACCGCCAGAACGATCGTCATAACAATAACGCCAAGCACCAAAATCATGACAGGCTCGAGCATTGACATAAGCGAGGCAACCAGCACGTCAACCTGCTCATCGTAGTTATCGGCTACTTTAAGAAGCATCTTATCCAGGTCGCCCGTTTCCTCACCCACAGAAACCATATTGGAGACTATCAGGTCAACGGTTTTGGACTTCTTGAGCGGTTCGGCAAAGCTCTCGCCCTGCCTGATGGAATCATGAACCTTACCAAGCATCTTGCCATAGACTTCGTTACCCGCTGTTTCACGAGAAGTATTGATGGCGTCAAGAATAGGAACGCCCGCACCAATCAATGTCCCCAGCGTCCTTGTCCACCGCGTAACAGCTATTTTACCGCTAAGACTGCCTATAATCGGTACCTTTAACTTTATGCTGTCCAGAACAAATCTGCCCTGGCGAAATTGCCTTGTCGTCCTAAGCAGTACACTTATTCCTATTGGAATCCCTACCACCCACGCCCAGCCATACCGTTTTACCATCCAGTCGCTTGCTCCAAGGACCACTCGAGTCAGTTTCGGCAATTCCGCACCATCCGACATCTCGGTCAAAACCTCGCTGAACTGCGGTATAACAAAGGTCATCAATGCCCAGACAATAACAAACGCCGCAGTGATTACAAATATCGGGTATATCATTGCGCTTCTGACCCTGGATTTCAGTTTCTGCGCCTTCTCCATAAAGTCTGCCACTCGCGAAAGTATCAGGTCCAGCACACCACCGGTTTCGCCTGCCGCCACCATATTGACCAGAAGCCGGTCGAAACTCCGCGGGAATCTGGACAACGCCTCAGAAAGCGTAGCTCCCCCCTCAATGTCATCAGCAACATAACCGACAACCCTTTTGAAGGTACCTGACTTCTGCTGCTCTTCAAGAATCCTAAGGGAACGCAGTATCGGAAGACCGGCATCCTGCAGAGTGGAAAGCTGCCGGGCAAACTGGGTTATGACTTTGACTTTAACCTTGCCGCCGGCGCCTCGCCTGCGCTTGCGCTTCGCACGGGCCTTTGCAGGGGCCTTCTTCGCGGCGCCTTGCATCGTAACCTTAGTGGGAAAATATCCCATATTCCGTATCTTGCTTACGGCCTCTTTCTGGCTCAGGGCATCTATCTCATCTTTGATTCCAACACCCTGAGAGTCCATAGCTTCGTATTTGAATGTAGGCATTCTTAAATACCTCCTGCGAGTTAACCATCAGTTAACAAATCAAATATTTCACTTCCAATTGCTACTAAGCCTCCGAAATTGTCTCTTTAACAACTTCACTTATCGTGGTAACTCCGTCATAAATCAACTTCAATCCGCCTTCCCGAAGTAATTTCATACCACTTTTACGGGCGGATTCTCGCAAAACATTCGTCGAAGCATTATTCATAACCAGATCCCGAAGTTCATCGTTAAAAGTCATTATCTCGAAGAGAGCTGTACGTCCTCTGTAACCTGTACCGTTACATCTGTCACAACCGCGACCGTAATAAAACTTTTTGCCTCGGATTTCATCAGGCGTAAGTCGAAGCTCCATTAGCTGATTCTCGGTCGGTTCAAATGGGGTTTTACAGTTTTCACATATTTTTCTGACCAGACGCTGGCTGATGATACCTTCAAGAGTAGCGGTAACAAGAAACGGCTCGATTCCCAAATCCAACAGTCGAGCTATCGAACTCGGGGCGTCGTTTGTATGCAGCGTCGTAAAGACTAAATGGCCGGTAAGTGATGCTTGTGCCGCAATTTCAGCCGTTTCAAGGTCACGAATTTCGCCAACCATTGCTATGTCGGGGTCCTGACGCAAAATAGAACGCAAACACTTTGCGAATGTCAAACCGATATCAGGTTTCATTTGAACCTGAATAATGCCGTCAATATCATACTCCACCGGGTCTTCGGTAGTAATTATTTTGGTTTCCACATCGTTAAGCTCATTTAAACAGGAGTATAAGGTAGTGGTCTTTCCGCACCCTGTCGGACCTGTAACAATCAAAATACCGTTGGGTTTTTTAATTAACAACCTGATCATTTCCAGGTCTCCCTCACCTTGCCCAAGCTTTTCCAGGTCCAGACTAACCTGGCTCCTGTCAAGAACACGCAGAACAACACTTTCACCAAACATTGTTGGAAGAATGCTGACACGCAGGTCAACGGGATTGCCCTGAACTGTCAATGATATTCGACCATCCTGCGGCAATCGTCTCTCTGCTATATCAAGGTCTGCCATTACCTTTATACGTGAACTCAATGCAGCTGCTATGTAACTCGGCGGAGGATGCATCTCATAAAGCACGCCGTCAATACGGTAGCGCATCTTGTATTCATTTTCAAAAGGCTCAAAGTGGACATCAGAGGCTTTCTCACGAATTGCCTGCAGCAAAACAAGGTTTAGAAGCTTTTTTACGGGATTAGACTCTGAAAGTTCTTTTAATTCATCCAGGTCAATACTTTGGTCTCTACCTTCGAACTCCGCAAGGAAACTGTCGCCCTGGATTTCGCTTATCAATTCATTAATGCCCTCTTTTTCGTCCTCGCTCTCATTGTAATATTTGTTTAGAGCGCTTTCCAGGGCATCTGCATCTGTAATGCTGGCAGTTACCTTAAAGCCTATTAATGTACTCAAATCATCCGTTGCCCTGAAATTGTCGGGACTATCAAGAGCAACTTTTAACTCATTCTGGTCTTTATCATACATCAAAGGCATAATTCGATACGTTTTGGCCATCTGGGCCGGTACTTTATCGAGAACATCAGCAGGAATATCCATGTCGTTTAGATTTACATATTCCATTCCGCGCTGGGCTGCCAGGGCAATTTGCAGTTGTTTTTCGTCAATCAAGCCGAGTTCAATGAATATCTGCCCAATTTGGACGCCATCTTTGCGCTTTTTTTGTATAGAAAGACATTCATGAACTTTTTCTCGTGTTAACAGTCCCATCTTAATAAGGACTCGGCCTAACGTTCTGCTCCTCAACTGCTCAATTGGAGGAAGTTTCTTTGCCATAATCGTGGCCCTTTAATGGGTTTTTTAATGAATATCGTCTAATCCAATTCTCATTATACAACATTAAGGCCTTTTCTGCAAATAAATTAGAGATTGGACATTTAGTTATTGGGACTTAGGATCTGACGGCTGTTGTAATAACCACCGGTCCTTATAAAATGCGAAAAAACTGTCGTTCCTTAAAAGTTCATTGTCGGCAGGCTGTGGACTTAAGTTGCATTTAGAAGGCATTTGGGCGCGTTTCTTAATTGCTTTATGGTGGATTTAGGCTGCAAAAGCATGAGAAAACAGTGGAAAAGCTGTGGATAAAGTACTATTTGACAAATATTTGGGCTATGTTCAGTAAATTGGTTCATTAACGATATGAGGCATATCTTAAATATACAGGGGTTTGTTTTTGAGCAAAAAAACAGTTTTATTGAAAAAAGTAGGATTTGGTAAGGGCAAAAGTAGGAATTTACTCTCAATTTTTTCAGGTGCAATACACGAGGTTTTAATAAGCGAGCTGCAAAGGGTGAGAGGTACGTTTGGGCTGGGGCGACTGGTCCTCCTTAAACTAAGTCCCAGCCCTTACTTTTTCCGCCCGAGCACATTCTTCATACATATTATCAAATACGAACAAAATCGCTTACGGTTTGCAGAGGCATCAATTGAACAGGCACGAAGAAGCGGGGCTGGAGATGTAAATTTTACCTTTGAAAAGTAAAGAAAAACGGGTATAAAGGTGCGAAAGTACATTAGTAACAAGTGCAGATAATTATCGGAAAGGAGCAATTATGAGAAAAACAGCAAAAATAACGCCATTAATTTTATGCGGACTTGTCTTGC
>Ga0272441_10012245_pt1 | contig 12569 bp, 6 predicted proteins | sample SSMProp6N_FD_193582 | JGI IMG/M metagenome (GOLD analysis project Ga0272441, IMG submission 193582) | Marine sediment archaeal communities from Little Sippewissett salt marsh, Falmouth, MA, United States - SSM-Prop-6N | ecosystem: Environmental > Aquatic > Marine > Wetlands > Sediment ...
GACGGAGAACCCCCAATTCAATCCAGAATCGCCGGCGGGGTGAACGGTGACATAGCCACGTGCGCCATTACTCTGAATGCCGTCCGATCGATTCTCCAGACAAGTCCCGGCCTCAAGACGATGGGGCAGATTCCACCAATCGCATTTTCAAAGTGAGCTAAAGTGTGTCACGAGCATTTGTAAATTTAGGCACTTTCGCGCCATATATCGGGAGAAAAAATGATTTTGGATTATGTGATTATCACCGGTTATCTGCTCGCCATCCTTTTGGTGGGACTGTGGAGTGGAAAGGGCATGAAGACACTGGCGGACTTTTCCGTCTCCCACCGTTCGTATGGTTCGATGGTGATCTTTGCCACATTGTCGGCGTCGTTCATCGGCGGCGGATTCTCCATCGGCAACGCCGAGAAGGTTTTCCGTTTTGGCATCGCCAACGTTGTCGCCCTCTGGGGATTCAGCCTGAAAGAAATACTCGTTGCCAAATTCATTGCGCCGAGAACCGGCCATTTCCCCGGCGTGATCTCCGTCGGTGATCTCATGGATCGAGGCTACGGTAAGACAGGACGAATCGTTTCCGGATTTTTCTCGGTTTTCCTTTGTGCCGGAATTGTCGGCGCCCAGGTAGGGGCGATGGGTATCATCTTTAATGTGTTCCTCGACATCGCACCGATCTGGGGCATCCTGATTGGCTGCGGAATCGTCATCACCTATTCTACGGTCGGCGGCATGAGAGCGGTTGTGTTGACGGACGTTATTCAGTTCTGTTTACTAGCCATCGGGGTGCCGGCGGTGTTGATTTTCGGTCTGGTGAAACTAGGCGGCATTTCTGCTATTAAGGCCGCCGCGCCGGCCGGCCATTTTGCGATCCCCGCCGAAGGAATGGGCATCGGAGCCTTTCTGTCGCTGTTTTTGACGTTCTTGCTCGGAGAAACGCTCGTGCCGCCCTACGTGCAGCGTCTATTTATCGCCCGGGACGCCGGACACACCGCCCGCGGCACGATGCTCAGCGGGATCTTTTCGATCCCCTTCTTTGCCATGACCGGCGCGATCGGACTGGTCGCCCTGGCGCTGGATCCCCAATTGGATCCCAACCAGGCCATGCCTTATGTTGTGCGCACCGTCCTGCCGGTCGGCGTAAGGAGTGTGGTGATCGCAGGCGTCATCTCGATTGTGATGTCCTCGGCCGATTCGTTTCTCAACGGCGCCGCCACGTGTTGTATCAATGACGTCGTCAAACCCCTGCGAAGAGTTCCATTGTCGCAGCGGCAGGAGCTTCTTTCCGCCAAACTTATTAACGGTCTTGTGGGAATCCTCGCCATCATCTTTGCGATCAAGATTCCCAGCATTCTGGATATCCTCATCTATGCCTACAACTTCTGGGCGCCGATCATCGTGGTCCCGTTGGCGGCGGTCCTGCTGGGCGTTCGAGTCACGAGAGCCGGATTTCTGGCGGGCACAGCGGCCGGGGCAGCCGGGGCATTGATCTGGAATCTCCTGTTGAAAGCACCGGCAGGCGTGGAAGGCCTGGCCATCGGCGTGTTCAGCAACCTCTTCGCCTTCATCCTGGCTAACAAGCTCAGCGCCAAGAGCACCAAACATAAAGGGTAAATCGCAGCGTAGAGGACTTCATTTCTTTCCGGTTTCTTTCGATTTTTTGCAACGCTTTGCCCCACCTGTCCGTTTATAATTGCGATGACAGTCGAAGCTAATAACAAATGGATACAAAGGCAAAGGCCCTTGAGTGTGAACGAAGGCGACAATACGGATCTGATCCAAAAGGCATGCCACGATCCGGATGCGTTCGCACAGCTCTATCTGGCGTATTATGACAATGTGTTTCGCTATTGCGTCCGCCGGCTGTTCGACGGCCACGCCGCCGAAGATGTGACTTCGACTGTTTTCTTCAAGGTGACGCGTCACCTGGGCGCCTTCGACGGCGGAGCGACGGATTTTCGCAGTTGGCTGCTTCGCATCGCGACTAATGCCGTCAATGACTATCTGCGCGATGCCAAAAGAAGAACCGAGCTCATGCAAAAAGCTGTGATCAACACGCGAGCCGAATCTGTCTTTGTAGTCGATTGCAACGACGAACTGCTCGAAAAAAAGGCCCTCTTGAAAGAGGCGCTTTTAAGCCTGAGGCCAAAGTACCAGACTGTCATCACGTTGCGTTTTTTCGAGAATATGAAGTTAACCGAAATCGCCGCTTGTCTGGGAAAGAAACCTTCTACCGTACGCAGTTTGCTTTCGCGGGGAACTGCAAAATTGCGAAAAAAACTCGATGCTACAATGGATAGCAGAGGGTCGAAATAATGAACGACAACGAAAAATACATTCAAAACTTTGTCAAAGATATTCCTCTTGACGCTCCAAATCCGAAGCATCGTGATGAGCTGAAAAAGCAGCTCCTGAACACCTTCCCCAGGCATCGGCTCCAACCGACACCTCACACTGTCGGAATATGGAGAACCATTATGAAAAGTAGAAAAACAAAACTCGCCGCCGCGGCGGTCATTGTACTCGCAGCGTTTCTGGCGATGAATCTCTTCGACAAAACGTCCGGCATCGTCTGGGCCGACGTGTTCAAACGCCTCGAAGAGATCAAGTCCGGCATCTACACAATCACAACGGATATCACAGGCATGCCGGGAACACCGGAAGACTATGTCACCCATATCATCCAGGACGTTACACTCTCTTACGAGCAAAACGCCGTCCGCATCGATGCGTCGGTACAGGTTCCCAATGGGACGAAAAAATCACGAATATACCTTCTCTTCGAGGATCGTGCCCTCACCACACTCATGCTGGATCAGAAGAAGTACATCGAGCTAACGATCGGCGAAGAACAGATGCAAAAGATGAGCGAGGAAAACGGCGATCCGGCCACAATTCTCAAGGCCATGCTCGAACGCGACTACACCGAAATCGGACGTCGAATCATCGACGGCGTCCCGGCCTGGGGCATCGAGGTCTCCGATCCCAAACTGGGCACGAAAATGGGCTCTTTTCTCAGCGGCGGGATGTTCGACGAGTTGACCGTTCAGCTTTGGGTTGATGAAAAAAATGAGTTTCCTATACGACTGATCTCCACCGGATCGTCCAAAGACGGTAAGACCTCGATGAAAACGATCTATGACAATTTCCAGTGGAATATCGAAATCGATCCGGCCCGGCTCAAACCCGAGATTCCGGAGGACTTCGAACTGTTGGTCCAGGGCCAGTGGGAAACGGGCCAGGAGGCTGAGGAGATCATCGACGTTCTGAGGCTGTTTGTCGAGCTCGGCGATGGGACTTACCCGGCCAGCCTGAAAACAATGACCGTGGCTCAGGCCATTGTCCCGTTGCTGAAAAAGAAATACCCGCCCGGCTCTCCGAAGCCGGACAAGAAGATTCTCAACAGGTACATGAAGGTCGATAGAATCGGTTTGACGTACACCACTCTGGAAAAAGACGGTAAAGAACCGGCCTATTACGGCGACAGAGTCTCCGCCCAAACACCCGAAGCCGTGCTGTTCCGCTGGAAGATCGACGACAATACCTATCGCGTCGTTTTCGGCGACCTGAGCACAAAGGACGTCACGCCCGCCGAACTGGCTGAGCTGGAAGCCGCCCTGCCCGATCCGCAACAAGTAGAGTAGTACTTCTTAACATATGACTTTGCAGTTTCCGATACGTGCGACTGGGTGGCAGCCTCAAAGCCGAAGGCTTTGGGAATGGTGCGGGAAAGCCATCCCCAAGCGCCAAAGGCGTCCCCAAGGAACTGCCGCTTGAGGCTGCCACCCTTCTCGAATGATTCACAAATTTACCTGTTATGGGGGAGGAGCCGAGGTATCAACTAAACGTCAGCCAGAAGTTGGGAGGTGCTTCCAATGGAAGACATATTGTCTTATCCAGTGACGCCGCCAGCCATCGCATCTTCCATCCCGTCGATTTCGAGCATCTCAGCATCCGCCTCAACACCGCAGTTCTGCCAGCATGCTCTGCAAGGATGATTCATATCATCTCCTTTTCTCTACTTCATCCAAAGTTCAAATCTATGCCCCGGGAACCGACACGTCAAGATAAAAAACACGCTACAGATAGGCCAGGGAAGTCTTTTAAAGCCCTAAAAAAAGGTTATGGTTACAACAAGAATAACAAATGAATCGTCGCCCCCTGAAAAAAAACGCTTATGAGAGATTCTTCTTGACTTGGGACTACGTAATGTTATATAAATTATCATATACGAGTATATGGTTTTTCCGGGCTTCAGAAAGAGGGATTCCTGTAGCTCTTTGAGGATTCTACCTGATCCACTCAGGGGCTCATACGGCGGCCTTTGGAGAAAGGAGGTTACGTCAAACCTTATTAAGCGCTATTCCGGGGGGAAGAAGGCAAAATGCAATAAGCGTCGTTATGATTGATTATTTTATCAACCTTTTTTCATGTAAAGGAGGATTACCATGTGTAACAAACTGTCTTATTTCTTTTCTTTTGTCTTGGTGCTGGGCCTGGTCGCAGGTGTTGCGAGCGGCTTAGACATCAAGGTCAACTTCATGCAACAGGGTGGGGATATCCCTCCGGGATACTTACCCGACTATGGTCTGCCTTTTGGCCCCCAGGGTGACTGTCCTTTCCAGTATGGTTGGGACCGAGACATCACGGCGGATGCCCGCAACCGTGGAAGCGGCAACGCGCCGGATGAGCGCTATGACACACTTGTTCATCTCCAGAAGGGCGCCGCCACGATATGGGAAATCGAGTTACCAAACGGTAATTACCAACTGTTTTTGGTAGCGGGTGATCCGGGATACACCGACCAGACTGACAGCTTCGATGTGGAAGGTGTGATCGCAACAGATCCAGACGGACAGGCCGGAGCCGGCTTCGATTTCGACGAATGGGAACTGCTTGTCACCGTAGCGGACGGCCGACTGACGATTAAACCGGCCCCAGATGCAAGCAATGCCAAGATCATGTTCGTGGATATCATGGGCGTACAGCTTCTAAAGGCCTATGGCCCCACACCGGTGGACGGCGCCTTGATCGAAGAGACCTGGGTGCTCATGAGCTGGAACGCGGGAGAAACCGCCGTTTCGCATGATGTGTATATGGGAGATGATCTCATTGCAGTGAGTGAAGCCGACAATACGAGCGAAGTGTTCCAGGGCAATCAAGCCTCAAAGGAATTTATGGCCGGCTTCCCCGGATTTGCCTATCCGGAAGGTCTGGTACCCGGCACGACGTATTACTGGCGCATTGATGAAGTCGAAGCCGACGGAACGACGATTCACAAGGGCGATGTCTGGAGCTTCTCAATTCCGCCCAAGACGGCGTACAATCCCGATCCGTCCGATGGCGCCGAATTTGTTGATGAAACCAATGTGACCCTGAGTTGGACGCCCGGCTACGGGGCCAAGCTGCATACGGTTTACTTCGGCGACGATTACGATACCGTCAATAACGCCGCCGGAGGCATGATGCAGGGCAATGCCAACTATAAACCCGGCCCGCTCGAACAGGAAAAGGTTTACTACTGGCGCGTCGATGAGTTCGATGCCGTCCAGACGTACAAAGGTGATGTCTGGTGCTTTACGACGCCGGGCGCCGTCGGCACGGCGAAGCCCGCTCACGGCGCAACGGGCGTGGCAATGACGGGAACCATTCTCAGTTGGAGCCCGTCGCTCAGCGCCGCCTCGCACGAGATCTACTTTGGTCTGGATAAAGAAGCCGTTCGCACGGCCGACAGCAGTTCGCCGGAATACAAGGGCAGCAGCGCTCTGGGGGCCGAGAGCTACGATCCGGGCAAACTCACCTGGCAGACCCCCTACCATTGGCGAGTGGATGAAGTCGATTGTCAAGGCAATACGACCAAAGGCCCGATCTGGACCTTCGTCACGGCTGATTTCATTGCCGTCGATGACTTCGAGAGCTATACCGACAACGATGTGGAAGGCGAAGCCATTTGGCAAAGCTGGATCGACGGCTTCGGCGTCGCGAGCAACGGTTCGCAAGCCGGTTATCTGACCCCCCCATACGCGGAGCAAACAACCGTCCACCGCGGAAACCAGTCGATGCCGTTGCTCTACGACAATGCAACGAATGCGGCCGCGTATTCAGAGGCCCAACTGACGTTGAGCTATCCGCGCGACTGGACGGAAGAAGGGGTCGGAGAATTGTCACTGTGGTTCTTTGGCAATCCAACGAACGCTGCGGAGCCGTTATATCTGACGGCCTCTAACAACGCCGGCACGCCCGTTATAGTAGTCCACGAGGACCCGGAGGCGGCGACCAAAGGCGGCTGGACGCATTGGGTGATCCCGCTACCGAACCTTGCCGATCAGGGCCTCGATTTGACGGATGTGAACGCGATCGCGGTCGGTCTCGGCACCAAAGGCGTCATGACGACAGAAGGCGGTACAGGAACAGTATTCTTTGATGATATTGCACTGTATCGGCCTTAAGCAATAATCTCTGTCTCGTCAGTGATTAGACATGATGGATATCTATCTGGGGTCTATACCGACCAAGAAGTTCGGTATAGGCCCCGTTTATTATCATGAAGCTCCATGAAGCCATCAACGCCAGTAAACCCCACGGGCTGGCGGATTCATCAAGATTTCCCTTGACGTGGCGCTATGCTATTTGATATATTTTATTAATGGGCTTGTTCCGCTTTGGGGGTGGAACAAACAAAACTGCTGTTGTTGGTTGCAGGCACTTGTTGTCCAAAATTGTGGTCTGCAGCGTATTTTTGGAGAAAGGAGGTAGGTGACTTCCGAATCATAGGAAACCATCCTGATCCTGGGCAAAAAGCGATGGAAAACATCGAAAAAGAAATTGTTATCGGTCGTTTTACTGCATTATTCTTTTATTGGAGAATTGTTATGTACAGGAAATTGATGTTCTTAGCTTTCGCATTGACTCTTTGTTTGATGACGACGGCCCATGCGGCCACGATCATCTGGGTCTCGGGCGCCTATGACGACAATGGCGACAGCGAGCCGGATGACCAGCCATGGATCGATTGGCTTGAAGCCAACGGATACACCGTGGATACGAGCTTTCGAAACCAGGAAAGCAATACCCTCGATGATGACAAAATAGCGGCTCTCAATGCCGCTGACTTGATCATTATCAGTCGTAATAGCAACAGTGGGGACTTTGCCAATGACGCTACTGAAATTACCCAATGGAATTCGATCACGACGCCGATAATTCTGCAGGCTATGCATATCGCCAGGAACAGTCGTTTGCTCTGGGTGGATACCACATCCCTGCCGAATATCGCCGGTCCTCCAATCGACATTATCGAGGCCGGCCATCCCATATTTGCCGGCGTATCCGATGGAGCTTTGTTACTGGATCCAGATGTGGGGCCGACCACATTCGTCGGCATCACCGACATGGGTAACGGAACCGTTCTTGCTCAAGTTGAGGGTCAGGATGCAACCTGGATCACCGAGTGGGAGCCGGGAGTCGAGTTCTACCCCGGAGCCGGCCAGTTTGCCGGCGGCCCGCGGTTGATGTTCTGCGCCGGTACCCAGGAAGGTGGCGATGTGGGTCGCGGCGAGTATAATCTTACGCCCGACGGCGAAATAGCGTTCCTCAATGCGGTGCGCTATATGCTCGGCGGCGCCCGGGAAAAGGCCTCGGGTCCTGATCCCAAGGATGGGGACATCATCACAGACATTTGGGTGACCCTAAGCTGGACGCCGGGTGATTTTGCGATTTCTCATGATGTGTATCTGGGCGATAAACTGGACGACGTCAGCGACGCCAACCAGAGTTCCGAGGTCTTCCGCGGCAACCAGGTAGAAACATTCTTTACCGCCGGATTCCCCGGATTTACCTATCCGGAGGGTCTGGTGCCGGGCACAACCTATTACTGGCGAATCGACGAAGTGAATGCGCCGCCGGATGAAACCGTCTTTAAGGGTGACGTCTGGAGTTTCTCCGTTCCGCCCAAGACGGCCTACAATCCGGATCCGGCGGATAATGCCGAAGCCATTGGCCCGGATAACGTGACGTTAAGCTGGACGGCCGGGCACGGAGCCAAACTGCATACCGTATATGTTGGCACCGATTATGACCAAATCAGCAACGCCACCGGTGGAATGATGGTGGGATCGACCACCTACAACGCCGGTTCGCTCGACGCCGAGAAGGTATACTACTGGCGCGTCGATGAGTTCGACGGCGTCGGCACGTACAAGGGCGAGGTCTGGACCTTCACGACACCGGGCGCTGTCAGTGCTCCACAACCGGCCGATGGTGCAGTCGGAGCGTCGATGACCACCAGCCTAAGCTGGACGGCGGCGACCAACGCCACGTCGCACCAGGTCTATCTCGGACTCGACAAAGATGTTGTCCGTAATGCCGATACTGGCGCGCCGGAGTATCAAGGCAGCGCCGCCCTTGGCTCGGAAAGCATCGATCCCGGCAAACTCGCTTGGGAAACCTTGTATTACTGGCGTGTCGATGCTGTGTCGAACGCAGGTACGGTCAAAGGCCCGATCTGGAGCTTCACCACCGCCAACTTCATTATGGTGGAGGACTTTGAGAGTTATACCGACGACGATATCGCCGGAGAGGCGATCTGGCAAAGCTGGATCGACGGTTTCGGCGTGGCGGATAACGGCGCCCAGGTTGGCTATCTGCTTCCGCCTTATGCCGAGCAGACGGCCGTCCATACCGGCGTCCAATCCATGCCGCTCATCTATGACAATACGGCTCCGGTAACAAATTCGGAAGCCGTGTTGACCTTGACGGACACACGCGACTGGACCGAGGAAGGGGTCGGGGAACTATCGCTCTGGTACCGCGGCAACGCGGCCAATGCAGCCGATCCGCTTTATGTGGCGGTCTCTAAAGCCGCCGGAGCCCCTGCGATTGTGGCCAATGAGGATGTCGCCGCCTCACAGGCACGCACCTGGAAGCAGTGGATGATCCCGTTACAGGCCTTCACCGATCAGGGAATCAACCTGGTCAACGTGGATAAGATCGCGATTGGTCTGGGCAGTAAGGCAGGTGCAGCCGTCGGGGGTACAGGGACGGTATTTATTGATGATATCGCGCTGTATCGGCCTTAAGCCATACTCCTCATCGTAATAAGCAATTGGGATTGATCCCAGTTTGGGGTCTATATCGGTAGATTCGGTATAGGCCCCATTTCTTTTCCTGACCCTCAATATCGGCTTAGTTAAACCCATAATCATCTTTAAAGGCCTCCTTTGCCGACGGTGCGACCAAGTTTTTCCTTGACGTCAGGCCGATCAATCTGATATAAAATATTGATGGAGTTTGTTTTGCTCTAAGAATTGAACAAGCCAAACTTTAATAATTGGTTGGAATTGTCTTCTATCCAAACAAGGGTTCGCATCGGACATCGGGAGAAAGGAGGCAGGCGGCGCCAAATCCTAAAGAACCTTCCCGATCCCGAGCCAAAAGGATGGAACAAAACAAAATCGTAACTTTATTTCTATACTTTTTCTAAAAGGAGGATTGTTATGTACAAGAAAATGACATTTTTCGCTTTAGCATGGGTTCTGTGTTTGATGACGACGGCCAATGCCATCAATATCGTCTGGATATCGGAAACGAATGCAGATGCCGACTCTGTCTATTTTGACCAGGGCTGGATAGACCTTCTTAAGGCTGAAGGATACACCGTCGATTTCCAGCCAAGCGAATGGATGGACCTCGACGACGACAAACTGGCGACTCTTGAATCGGCGGACCTCATTATAGCAAGCCGCAACAGTAACAGTGGAAACTACGCTTCAGATCCGGCGGAAGTCACACAGTGGAACGCTGTTCCGACTCCGTTTATCATGATGACGGCTTACTGGTGCCGGAATAACCGCTGGCTGTGGATCAACGACACCAATATCAATGAATACGCGCCCGAAGCAATGATGCAGGTCGTCGATAGCGCCCACCCGGTGTTTGAAGGCATCAAACCCGTCGATGGTCTCGTAGATGTCATTGATGAGACTGTCAACGAAGGTCAGAATTCCTTTATTCTTACCAACGATGTCGGAAATGGAAAGCTGATCGCTCAAAGAGAAGACAATCAAGCGGTATGGATTGCTGAGTGGGATGCGGGTGTAGAATTCTATAACGGATCGGGCCAGATAGCCGCAGAGAAGAGGATGCTGTTTCTCGCCGGTGGCGGGGGAGCCCAGGAAGCCGGTTCATTCAACCTCAACGATGATGGGATCAAAATATTCTTAAATGCGGTCAAGTATATGACAGGGGCCGCGTCCCGAGTAAAGGCCTCCGGTCCGAATCCGGAAGACGGGGCTATCATTGAGGGAACGTGGGTGACCTTAAGCTGGACACCGGGCGATTTTGCGGCTTCTCACGATGTGTATCTGGGCGATAACTTAGACGACGTCAGCGATGCCAACCAGAGTGCCGAGGTCTTCCGCGGCAACCAGGTAGAAACGTTCTTCACCGCCGGCTTCCCCGGATTTCTCTATCCGGAGGGTCTCGTGCCGGGCACCACCTATTACTGGCGAATCGACGAGGTGAATGCGCCGCCGGATGAAACCGTCTTTAAAGGGGACGTCTGGAGCTTCTCCGTTCCACCCAAGACGGCCTACAATCCGGATCCGGCGAATAACGCCGAAGCCATTGGCCCGGAGAACGTGACATTAAGCTGGACGGCCGGGTACGGGGCCAAACTGCATACCGTGTATGTTGACACCGATTATGACCAAATCAGCAACGCCACCGGTGGAATGATGGTGGGATCGACGACCTATAACGCCGGTTCGCTCGAAGCCGAGAAGGTGTACTACTGGCGCGTCGATGAGTTTGACGGCGTCGAAACGTACAAAGGCGATACCTGGACCTTTACGACGCCGGGCGCTGTCAGTGCTCCCCAGCCACCCGATGGCGCCGCCGGGGTGTCGATGACTACGAGCCTGAGATGGACGGCGGCGACCAATGCCACGTCGCACCAGGTCTATCTCGGACGTGATAAAGATGTTGTCCGCAATGCCGACGCCGCTGCACCGGAGTATCAAGGCAGCGCCGCCCTTGGCTCGGAGAGCATCGATCCCGGCAAGCTCGCCTGGGACACCCTGTACTTCTGGCGTGTGGACGCCGTGACCAGCGCCGGTCCAGTCAAAGGCCCGGTCTGGAGCTTCACAACCGCCGATTTCATTTCCGTCGATGATTTCGAGAGTTACACCGACGATGACATCGCCGGAGAGGCCATCTGGCAAAGCTGGATCGACGGCTTCGGCGTCGCCGATAACGGCGCGCAGGCCGGCTATTTGGTGCCCCCGTATTGTGAGCAGTCAATCATCCATGGCGGCGCCCAGTCCATGCCGCTCATTTACGACAATACGGCACCGGTCACCAATTCAGAAGCTGTGCTAACACTGACGGATACGCGCGACTGGACCGAGGAAGGAGTCGGGGAACTGTCGATCTGGTACCGCGGCAACGCGGCGAATGCGGCCGATCCGCTGTATGTGGCGATTTCAAACGCCACCGGCGTACCGGCCATTGTGGCTAACGAGGATGCCGCCGCCGCCCAGGCACGCACCTGGATGCAGTGGGTGATCCCGTTACAGGCCCTCGCCGACCAGGGAATCAACCTGGTCAACGTGGATAAGATCACGCTGGGTCTGGGCAGCAAGTCCGGCTTGGCGGCGACCGGCGGTACGGGGACGATCTTCTTTGACGATATCGCTCTGCATCGGCCTTAAGCCGTAACCGCTGTCTCGTCAGCGATGAGACATAATGGATATCCATCTGGGGCCTATACCGATCAAGAGGTTCGGTATAGGCCCCGTTTATTATCATGAAGCTCCATGAAAGCTCGCTGGAAGTCCTTAACGCCATTAAACCCTGCTGGCGGGCGGACTCATCAAGATTTCCCTTGACGAGGCGCTATGCTATTTGATATATTTTATCTATGAGCTTGTTCCGCTATGGGGGTGGAACAAACAAAATTGTTGTAGGTTGCAGGCATTTATTGTCCAAAATTGTGGTCTATAGCGTTTTTTTGGAGAAAGGAGGTAGGTGACTGCCGAACCACAGGAAACCATCCTGATCCTGGGCAAAAAGGGATGGCACAAATCGAAAATGCAATTGTTACCAGTCGTTTTACTACATTATTCTTTTATTTGGAGCATTGTTATGTACAAGAAATTGATGTTTTTAGCAATGATATTGGCCCTTTGTTTGATGACGACGGTCAATGCGGCCACGATCATCTGGGTCTCGGACGCCTATGACGACAACGCCGACGGCGAGCCGGATGATCAGCCATGGATGGATGTGCTGGAGGCCAACGGATACACCGTTGATACGAGCTTTAGAAGCCAGGAAGGGCGCACCCTCGATGACGCCAAAATTGAAGCTCTCAACGCCGCCGACTTGATCATTGTCAGTCGAAACAGCAATAGCGGAGACTATGCCAGTGATACGACCGAAGTGACCCGATGGAATTCCATCACGACGCCGATCATGCTTCAGGCCATGCATATCGTCAGAAACAGCCGGTGGCTATGGGCGGATACAACAACCCTCCCGAATGTCGCCGGTGCCTCGATCGATATTATTGAAGCCGG